>Ga0181394_1000083_pt1 | contig 35174 bp, 41 predicted proteins | sample 17SPOviralmetaG_FD_130123 | JGI IMG/M metagenome (GOLD analysis project Ga0181394, IMG submission 130123) | Marine viral communities from the oligotrophic San Pedro Time Series (SPOT) site, San Pedro Channel, CA, USA - 17 SPOT_SRF_2010-11-23 | ecosystem: Environmental > Aquatic > Marine > Strait...
GTATTAGTATTGTTGCTAGTACTATTGGTGTTTGTAGTGATGGTAGTGTTGCTGTCTGTACCGCCATCGTCTTGACCAAAGACTAGCAATGGCAAAGAGAAAAATGCTACCATAAAAACACTAGCAATTACAATGCGATACATAGACCTATCCAAAGAGTCCATGATTCCTCCGAAATGTGAATATGTTACATTAATGAAAAAATAATGTATTCAGCTATTGACACTCGGTAGGATACTCAGTATAATTGCTATGTAGTACCGAAAGACGAAGAACAAAATCTCAAGTTCTTGATAAAGATATTTATACATGACGGGTTATTGACGCACGGAGAAAAGATGCTTAATTATACTAGTTCACTGAGATATTCGTCAACAGGCAAGAAGCGAAAGACCAAATCTCTCAAGAAGGCAAGAAAGCCAAAGATTTCTACTCAGCCTTTACGCCCTTCTTACAACGATTATATATATTCTAGACTGGATGAATCTAAACAATATCCAAGTGTTGATATAGGTTCTCCCTCGGTATGCAGTGCCCCTGAGAAGAAAGTTTATTCTGGGACTTTGGTGAAAGGCATTTCGACTATGCACAAGTCTAATGCTGTTCCTATTATCAGCGAAGAAGAAGCCAAAGAACATGCGAGTATGAGGCGATGACTAAGAAAAGAAAAAATCCGGTTGCAAAGTTTGCCAGACGTTTCAACAAAGCGGTTACTATGGAAGATCGGCTGAAGAGAAAGAAGAAAGGCTACCGCAAGCACAAAGGTAAAGAATATGAAGAGAGTGGCGATTGTCGGGATTGGAATAATTGATGCGTTAGGAGACAATCAACAAGATTGCTATCGCGGGATGTCCTCTTCTGAGTACGTCCCGCCTCCTTATTTCGATGCTATTTCTGAGTTAGGTAAACAACAAAAGTTTTTCTCTGCAAAAGATGATAACCTTCGCAAGCCCGAGTCTATGCGAAGACCCCCTGTTGAGAAATACGCACGTTATGCAATTCACTCTGTTGTTGATGCAATTGAGCACCTGAACATCGATACCGAAAGTGTTTCTGTTGTTACAAGCAACGGCACCGCAGGCGATCAGTTGAAGTTTAAAGTAATCGACGGCTGTTACAACGACAAAAAAGTAAAGCCGACTGATTTACTACAGTGCATCTATGATTATCTGTCAGGCGCGATTGCACAGTCTTATGGTTGGCGAGATGCAAATGTCAACGTCAATGCGGCGTGTGCTGGTAGCAGTTATGCAATCGATTACGCGATGCGACTGACTGATGAATCTGATTATGTGATTTGCACTGGTGCTGACTGCGGCACTGATATCAGTATTCCTGCATTTGCGAAACTGACTGCGCTCGGTGATCGTTCTAGTCCATTTGATGATTCACGCAATGGCTTTGTTATGGGCAGTGGCGCAGGAACGCTTGTCTTGCAAGCAGAAGATAAGTTGACGCATGAGCCTATTGCTTGGTTACACCCTGCTTCATTTCAGACTGATATTTCAAGCCCTACTGCACCTGACACTGACGGACGAGGCGCAAAAGCATCGATGTTTCATGCACTCAAAAAGGCAGGCATTTGGACAGACCAGCTTGCGTTTATTTGTTCACACAGCACTTCAACGCCAATTGGTGACAAAGTAGAATATGACGCTATCTCTTGGTTGATAGAGAGTAAAAGAGTGCCTGTCTCCGCGTACAAAGCAAAAATTGGACACTTGCTGTCTGCTTCAACAATTGTTGAAATCATTTACGGGATCATGGCGTTACAACACAATACTGTGATTGGCAATGTCAATTCACCCGACTGTACACTGGATGAAAAAGGTGTTATAATACAAGAGAATGAAGAAACCGATAAAAGGTATTTTCTGAAGAATAGTTTTGGCTTTGGTGGTAAGTGCGCGTCACACGTGATTGAAGTATGCTAGAAAAAGTTGATAGTAGTTATCCTATCGAAACAATGTTGAAGTTTTGTGAGCAGAGTATCGGTGACATGCACCCTGCCGCAGAAAATATGGATCCTGTAGATTGGGAGAATAAGTCTCATACTCTGCTCTATAAAATCTACACTGAAAAGATGTATGACAATCCGAAAGCAGGGTATTACATCTTACAACAAAAAGGAGTACCTAAGTTTGGCTTAGGCTTTGTACCATCTGCTGTAGATGAAAATATTGCACTAGGGTCCACTCGTTTCTATGTGGTTCCGAATGTTAAGAACACGATGCTCTGGCGGGCGACCAAAGCTACGTTTATCCTCAGCAACATAATGGAAGAGGTAGGCTACAAAGGATATTTTTATACATTCAACGAGTATAACTATACGAACGGTTTTATGGATCTGGTTCGTGACGGAGCTGACCGAGCGATTAAAGATGGCGTTCGTAGACATATGAAAAAATTACCGTATTCTATTATGTATAACTATACGGAACAATATGTGATATATCATCTATACAATGATGATTATGAACAAACATTTTTAAACAAAGTGGAACAAATAAAAGTAAAAAACATATGACCATGGAGCAAATCAAAGCAGAATATTTTAAGAGACCTGACTTTGAGTTTGAGTATTCAAACTTGAATGATATTGCTTTGGTTCCTGACATGTCTTCATTTACAGAAGAAGACTTACAGCGATATGAAGAAGAGTACAGTCTAAAGTTGTGGGCGTTTGATATGAACACTACGACACTAGAGACTCGCTCGCGGGTACCTAATTATCGTCCTTTTAGTAGACATCGACGCGCATTAGAAAAACTCGGTTATGTACCTAAAGAGTTACTAGACATCGCAGAGAGGCGAATCAAAGAGTGCGTAAACTCATTTGTTCTTTGGCATGGCTGTGGCACCTCTCTTCCTGATCGACACAAAATGTTTGAGCATTTTCATCCCCCGAATATGATTACAGGCAAACCTATTCGCACATTGAGTTTTGTTGTTCCTGTTAAACATGTTCAACCGCCAACAGAATGGATTAACTTTTCATATCAAGACACTTTGAAGAATTACGAACACCCGCCAATGCCAGTCGATGCTAAAAGATTTGGAGATCATTGGCTAAGTCTTTGTTTGAGTTACAAAGATTTAGAGCCCGATACACTTATAAGATATCCAGCAGAAGATCACATGTTGATGTTTGAGTTTGACTCAACGCACAACGTACACTGGACAGAGGGTATCGATTTAAATCACAATTTAGTTTTTATATTCGATGACATTAGGTGATGTATGATTAAAACAGATTTTATGATATCAAACCGACTGTACGCACAGTGGTTCAAGCACTTGAGAGAAAACCCAGAAGAATTGTATGGTTTTTCTGAGTGCTTTTGGGAATCACAGCTTGAAAGCAAGTCTTGGTTGCTTGGCGAAGTTGATCCATCATCAGGAGAACACAATTGGTGGTATGATAACGTCTATGTGTTTGGTGGTTGGTACGGTGTGTTTACACAAATTTTGCTTGAGCATATCAATTGCGGAATAGCATATAACATTGATATAGATCACAAGTGCGCGATTGTTGGGCGCAGTATAAACGTGCATGGAGATAAATTTGTTCCTGTAACTTGTCCGATGGAAGATTATTATGAGTCTATGCCAATGACAGGTAAATTTCATTACGACACTGCTAAGAATCTTATTATCAATACTAGCACCGAACATGTGTCGCAAGAAGTTTATGAGAAATGGGCGGCAGATATTCCCGATAAATCAAAGGTCATATTGCAAGGAAATAATTTGAGCAGTATCGGCTCTCATATTAGAACGTTTGATACACTGGAAGAATGGTGTGAAATGAATGGTGTAGATGATTCATTTGGTTTCATTCAAGAGCGCCAGGTGGATAATGTAAAGCGTTATATGGCTATCAGAGAGCCTCTTGTAGAAATTATTGAAGAAGAGTGATATTATGATAGGAAAGAATAAAAGTAAAAGAGATAAACTTGCTGACAAGTTACAAACTCTTGGGTATCAAAATGGTAAAGCTAAAAGCGACACCAAAGAAACATATAAAGATACCATGCAACGTGTAGAAGATAATCTAGAAACCATGGGAGGACCAGGCTTTTGCTTGGCTAAGTGGTTACAGGTTACTATACACTTAGCAAACGGTACTAATCATAGTTGTCACCATCCTCGCGTTCATGATATCGACCCAGAAGAAATAAAAACGAATCCGAGTGCCCTGCACAACACCGCTTATAAAAAACAATTACGCAAAGAGATGCTAGAAGGTGAGCGCCCAGTTGAATGTGATTACTGTTGGCGTGTTGAAGATGCTAATAAAGATGCTACTGTTGAAGAGAAAAATTTCAGCGACAGGATTGTAAAGAGTGCTTCACCTTGGGCTATGAGTAGAATTGAAGAAGTTAAGAAAGCGGGATGGAAAGAAGACATAACTCCTTCATACGTAGAAGTAGATTTTGAAAACACGTGTAATTTTAAATGTGCTTACTGTTCTCCTTCTTATTCTTCACAGTGGCAAAAAGAAATACGCGACCACGGTCCTTATGTTCTCCCTTACATTAGGTTTAATGATCCAGCACATATTGATGAACATAGTAAGTTGCCAATCAAGCCAGAAGGGAATCCTTATATTGAAGCGTTCTGGAAATGGTTCCCCGAGGCATCTAAAGAGATGACTGATTTTCGTGTTACTGGAGGAGAACCTTTTCTATCAAAAAATACTTTTAAAGTACTCGACTATCTAGAAGAGAATCCTAACAAAGAACTTAATTTTGCAATCAATAGTAACTTTGGTGTCGATGCAGATGTAATTGATAATTTCATTGAACGTATCAACAAGTTACAACATGATCGTTGTATCAGATCGTGTACAGTATATACTAGTAATGAAGCACACGGTAAACAAGCAGAATATATTCGATATGGTATGGAATATGAGTTGTGGGAAAGAAACCTGAGAGAAATGGTAGAACAGACCCGAGCGAAAGTTGTTATCATGTCAACCATAAACAATTTGAGTTTTTCTTCTTATCAGACTTTTTTAGAAGTTGTGTTGGACATTAAATTAAAAAATACCACACGTGCCCGCCAATTGCCGCTTGCTCTTGATTTTCCTTATCTACGGCACCCAGAGTTTCTTTCTGGATGGGTCGCTACACCAGACATGCTTGTGCCTATGAAAAATGCATTGAAGTGGGCACAGGAAAAACATGAAACAGGAAACGGGATGGGATTCTATGTGTTTGAGACCGAGCGCATGAATAGAGCGATAAAACTCTTTGATTCAAAGATAGCAGAAGCAGACACAGATGAAGGTAAAAGTAAAAGAGACACTTTGCGAGCATCTTTTTATCAGTTTGTGAATGAGTATGATCGCCGTAGAAAAACAAATTTCTTGCAAACGTTTCCCGAATACTCTGAGTTTTATGATCTATGCAAACAGTCTAGCAATAATTTTATAGCAGTCGGTTGATATGCGTAGAAGAAGACTAGCACAATTTGGGTGTTCTTGGAGTGATTACACTGAGAGTGATGTTGAATCAATACACGCAACATATGGCGAATTATTAGCTAAAAATTATGATGCAGAGTACATACATGAAGCTAGGGGCTGTGGAAGTAATGCGAGATATTTTAGAATATTACCTCGTATGATTCATGATGGTATTTTGAGTAAAGAAGACCTCATCATAATTCAAATAATCGCTTGGGAAAGAACAGAAGTTTGGTCTGGTAGAGAGTATCCTATTATTAACTTTAGGTCAGAATATAACATGACAGACCCGTGGTTTACTAATAACAAAAGAAACGGTACTATTCTGCGTATGAAGTCCCAAGCGTGGGAATGGTTAACATACCCTGAAGAAAAAGAATATGCAAAACAATGGTTACTTTTTCAAGACCCGAGCTTTGAGGTCGCGGTATGGAATAGCCACATGCTTTCGTTGCAAGGGTTTCTAGACTCAAAGGGTTTTAAAAATGTTTTTTGGGTTTATCCTTTTTCAGGACCAAGTGTTCCAGAACACAAAAGAAAAAAAGTGACTGAGTGTCCGCGAGATATGATTATGCCTCGGAAATTTATCCCTGTGCGTGGTTGGGTAACTGATGAACTGACACTGAAGAGACCTGAGGGAGAGCCTCACGATTATTGTCATTTAAGTCAAACAGGACATGATTATGTTGCACAAAAAATAATAGATGAAATAGGTTCTATATGAATATTTGTTTTGTGGGATTAGGAAAATTGGGAATGCCTTGTGCTGAGGCTATCGCACAAAAAGGTGTACCTGTTGCAGGGTTTGATATCGAACCAAGAACGTCTAGTTATGTAGTCATTCATGACTCACTAGAAGGTGCTTTGCTTGATGCAAATATTGTATTTGTTGCGGTCCCTACACCGCATGATCCTCATTATGATGGTCGCGCACCGAGCGCCCACTTAGAGCCAAAAGACTTTGATTACACTACTGCAAAGTCTGTGATTAAACAGTGTGATGATCTAATGAACAAAGATCAGTTGTTGGTTCTAATTAGTACGGTTCTTCCTGGTACTGTCAGACGAGACATTGTTCCGCTTATCAATAACACAAGATTTGTTTACAATCCTTATCTTATTGCAATGGGTACTGTCTCTTGGGACATGGTGAATCCTGAGATGCTAATGATCGGCACAGAAGACGGTGAAGAAACTGGTGACGCAAAAGAATTGATTGAATTCTACGCGCCATTGATGGAGAACAATCCACGTATTGTTGTAGGTACATGGGATGAATGTGAATGTATCAAAGTATTCTACAATACATTTATCAGTGCAAAGATTGGTCTTGTTAATATGATTCAAGACGTTGCAGAGAAACAAGGCAATATCAATGTTGATGTTGTAACTGCGGCATTACGTGACAGTACACAGAGAATCATGGGACCTGCATACATGCGAGCGGGTATGGGTGATGGCGGCGCATGTCACCCAAGAGACAACATTGCTTTGCGATACATGGCAGAAGAGTTGGGACTAGGCTATGATTTGTTTGAGGCTATCATGGAAGCAAGGGAAATGCAAGCGGCCAATATGGCAGAAGCAGTTTTACAGTACGGCAATCGTATACTATTTACTTCTGATTCTTACAAAGCAGGTGTAGACATTAAAGCTGGTAGCTATAGCTTACTTGTACAGCAGTTTGTGAAAGAGATGGGCGGTGAGGTTGTAGATGATAACCCAGACGTAATTTTTAAAGTGCATGAATCAGATGATATTGAATTAGATTTTGCGTTTGCTCTCACTGATATCAGCACTGTAATTTTTGATCCATGGCGATCACATGTTTCTAAAAATCCGGTAAGACACTATGGCAACACACGATAAAATTCATTGGGGTGTTTCTGCTGGGTTTCATGATGCGTCTATAAGCGTAGTGCAAGGCGATCAAATTCTTTTTGCTGGACACAGCGAGCGTTACAGCAGAATAAAAAATGATAAGAACATTAATTTTAATTTAGTACAGGATGCTATGAAGTATGGTCGTCCTGATATCGTGCATTGGTATGAAAATCCATATAAGAAAGCACTGCGGCGTCTAATCGCTCGGCAAGATAATATTTGGACATCACCTAGAAGTTATCTGAAAGGACTGTCTAACGTACCAATTAAAATAGGAGATCATCATGAAAGTCATGCGTCTGCTGGGTTCTACACTAGTGGCTTTGATGAAGCCGCTGTATTGGTTGTTGATGCTATTGGCGAGTTTACCACTATTAGTATTAGTCATTATTTATCGCAAGGAGATAGAAGAAGTCGCCGCCCGCTGTATCGAACAACATACCCACGGTCACTAGGATTATTTTATTCTGCTATTACTGATCGTGTTGGTCTTAAAGCAAACGAAGACGAATATATTTTGATGGGCATGGCGGCTTACGGTGACCCTCTAAGATTTTACGATGACGTAAAGAAACTGTATAACTCAACAGAAAACTTTCATAGAGGCTGTAAGTGGTTTCTTCCTGACTTAGAAGAAAAAGATTATTTTGATTTAGCCGCATCTGCACAAAAGTTTTTTGAAGCACAGTTAGAAAAGTTATTGTCAGAAGCAGTTTATCTAACTAAGTCTAGAAATTTAGTTTACATGGGAGGTTGCGCTTTGAATTGTGTTGCAAATGGCATAATCTCAAAGTATTTTGATAATCATTGGATCATGCCTAATCCAGGAGACGCTGGCTCATCTCTCGGCGCTATCACGGCTCATACTAGACAAATGTTAGATTGGAAGGGACCGTATCTAGGTTATGATATTGCAAGATCATACCCCACAGAAGACATTGTACGTAAATTACAAGATGTCAGTATTGTAGGTGTTGCAAATGGTCGTGCTGAGTTTGGTCCTCGCGCTTTGGGTAATCGAAGTTTATTTGGCAACGCACTAGACCCTGACATTAAAGATAAGATGAATAAAATTAAGAGACGGCAAGAGTTTCGTCCCTTTGCTCCTGTCATAATGAAAGAACATGCCGCAGATTATTTTGATGTAGAAAAAGATTTTGAATCTGCGTACATGCAACATGTAGTTCGTTGTACACAACCAGAAAAGTTTCCGGGTATCGTACATAAAGATGGTACAAGCAGAGTGCAAACTGTGACAAGAGATCAACACAGAGGTCTTTACGACACACTAGCACTGCTTTACAAAGACACTGGCTGTCCTATGATGTTGAATACTAGTTTGAATATTAAAGGACAGCCTATGGTAAATGACATACGTGACGCCACAGAATTTTCTACATATTACGGAATATCTGTTCTTGTATAACGTTTGCTAGTTCTTTGTGCCCAGCCTCGTTGGGATGTCCACAATCTAAAAAATATTTAGATGAGCGCAATAGTTCTCTTTCCGCAACCGCATACTCCCAGTCTTTTCCAAACATTTCATCATAATGTTCTTTCATTGGATTCTCATCATTAGCCATGTCGTATTCAAACATGGGTAATTTATATCTGAATGGTGTTCTATTAATTTTTGCTAAAATATCAATAAACGAGCCGTAAAAGTTATCAATTTCTACATTGTTTGGTTTTTCACCAAAAACAGAAAAATGAAAAACTTTTGTTTGAGAAAAGGCGGCTAACTCATTTATCTGAATCATTTGCTCTTCCCATAAATCAAACATATGTTCTGTACTATTATTATTAAAAAAGTGCAATTGGTCTGCGTCTGCTTGTTTTTTCTGTGCGAAAGATGCAGGATACGTATGTAATCCAATATCTCCGTAATTTTTCATTCTTCTGGCAATACTAGACCAAGCTACAACAATAAATCTAGGTTGCTCACCTGACTTTAAGTACTCGACTACTTTTCGGTGTATTGATGCATTGTCAGAACCAGACTTTGCAAGATTTTTAGGTATCATTGTTGTATGAAGAAAATCAGCCCAGGGTTGTTTGACCCCATATCCCTCAGTCCAACTATCTCCAAATATAGCAACGTGATTTTTACCGTCTCCTTGTCGCAATGCCCTTGCTTTTAATAGTTCTGTTAATTGCGTTCTTTGCTTTGATATAGATTCTATTTCATTCTCTGATATCTCTGGGTGTTCAAATACAACGTTTCCAATGTTAGCTAAATGATAATAATTGTGCGAAAGTATGGAATGCATTTCTTGCAACAAAGAAGTACACTCTTTCATAGGAAGCTCTAGAATTTGATCTACAATCTTCATGACAGCCTCAAATCTTTTACCTTGATCTTCTATTTCATCATAGCTTTCATCCCAAAATTTATCAAATGTTTTGAAGCCAAACTCCTTTAACATTCGTAAAGTTCCTGCAGGCGCTAAAAGTATAAACGGTCTTTTTGTAAGCAGTGCTTTTTTTGTTTTTTCTGACCAAAAACAAGTGTCTTTGTGCCATAAAGTTTCTGTTACTAGGCTCAAAAAGGAGTCTGCGTGTTTTTGTGTTGTTTTATCTTGCTGTTCTGTGCCTATACTAATATATTCTTTTTGATCCCAAGTTAAATCTTTTGCATAAAATTTATCTCTTTTTTGTGTTAGATATCTTTTGTAAACATTACTAAATTTATGCCACAAAAAATCTTGCTTATCTCGGCACCATTCTCTGTCGTACTCTCCTCTTTTTATAGCGTCCCAGCCCCACTTAGAGTAGTTAGTCAAGAAGACATCATTTCTGTTGACTAAATGTGTACATGCAATTTGACGGTGTATTTCAGGTCTTTTATTTACGCACATCACTTTGTATTTAATGTCTTCATATGGAATTTCGTTGAAAAATGTGTTGAGTTCGTCTGATTCTCCCCTTTTCATTGCATGAAGTTCTTCAATTTGTAATTGCGACCAGGATTGTGTGAATTGATCGTGATATTTTACTTTACTGAGATCAACGTCTGATCCAATATAGTATCTCTGACCACCGTACTCTGGATCTAGTATTAAGTAATCTTCAACGTCAACTTTTTCTAGTATTTCCTGAAAAATAGTAGATTCGTTTGAAATCCATTCATCGCCTCCTTGTTTCAATCCAATCAAGCGAGTGTGACAATCATCGTTTATCATTATAATTTTTTTTATTTTGATCTTGTTTATTTCATTTATCAGGATATCAATTCCTGTTCTCCACTTGTATCCTTGGTTCAAAAGATATAAAACTTCTGAATTGTCCTGCCAAAAAGGCAAATACTTAGTTTCATAACAGTCTACTACTTTATCATCTGACAAAAAATCTCCGCCCCAGAATTGTCTTCTCTCGCTTCCTCGTAACCACCAGATGCCGTTGTATGCGTAATTGTTGTTGTCTACCATCTTTGTAAATCCAATGTTACGCAGTGATGACCACCGCCAAGTGTACGTGAATGTGTCATTTCTACACCGTATGTAGAGATATGATTTTTTTCAATTTTGTCTCTTATAAGTCTTTGATTGGTATCACAAATAACATTGCTTTCGTTAATTGATAATACGTTCATTGCAATGTAATCGCTTGCATACGGATATTGATAGAAATCTTTGCTTTCGATATCTTCTTTTGTTATCCAAATTTTGTCCCAGCTTTTTAGTACGTCTGGGCAAGTGTCGTTGTTGAGTCGATCTCCATTCAACATGACTAGACCTTCTCTAAGCGGTACAATTGTGCTATCTATATGTACCCCTTGATATACATTCTCAATGATATGTACTTTGTAATCATCGCCTAAAATTCTTTGTAGCCACCGAGCGCCTTCTATATTACCGCTGTCACTGACAAGATAAAGCAAGTCTTTCCCTAATCGGCAAATATTTGCGGCATCAAAAAATGCAGTTTCGTCATCACACGTGATAACCTCGCCTAAGTAATCTTGCAAGGCTAAAATTTCTGGCATACGGCATGGAAACATCATAGGACAATTAATAACTTTGTCACCTATGATTAGAATACGATCTCGGGGACAGTAATTATACATGCCGTCAAAGGAAGAAAAATCTAAGTTTTTTGGTCTTACAACCTGTACTTCAAAGTCTCTAAGAACAGAACACATTACCGCTAAGTTTGTGTTTGCTTCATGAATGATTTCATTAGGTACGGCTCCACGCGGAACAGGCGACTCTTGCCACCGCGTAGTTTCTTCTAAGGAGCGAAAACCTTTACAACGTACAGGCCAGTGTGCATTTGTTGCTGTGCCTACGACGATTTTATGTAGCGGCTCCCATTCATTATTGCTGTATACTGATCTCACGTAAATCCGGATATTCTTTAGATTGACACATACCATTAAAGTTTTTTAACAATTCAAGACCCTTTTCAGCCTCTTCAATTGTGGGTTTGTAATGGTACCCAACTTCAAATACTTTTTGTTTTTGCCACGGGGAAATAGTTAAGTCTCGTCCATCATATGACATTCTTTTTAATTTGTTATAATCATATTTATCGTTACAAAGAATTGCGCCGCCTCTCCCTATTGAAAGGGGTTTATCAAATCCAAAACTTAGACATTGCAAATCCCCATTATACATGTCTCGTTCTAATCTTCTCGCGCTATCCCAGATTCTAGTTAGTCCAAAACGATACTCACCTAACCACTGTTCATCGTTGTAACTATAATCTATATTCAGCTTGTGCATGAGCATAGGAATACTGAGATAGGTGTAGGGTGTGAAAGTTGTTTTTGTTGTCTTGTCTAGTCGGAAGCAAAGTTCTAATGCATGTGTACAGCAGTCTGTTGCTACTGCATACTTAGCACCTGCAAATCCAGCAAGTTGCTCTTCAAACTCAAATATTTTGTCAAACATGACCAGTAATTTGTAATGTGTATCTTGGCTCTACACCGATATTGCTTGCGGCATGGGGAACCGTGTAGTCCCACTCTGCGTAATCACCAGCGTCCCAATCAGTGTAACCTATTGAATTCATTTCAAAATAATGACCAGGTTTCCAATCTTCCAAGAAAACTAATATTCTACGAGCATCTTTTTTGTCTATATTGAAAACTTTACAGTATGTTTCAAAATGATCGGTATGCTCGGGCATAATATTTAGAGTGTCCATTCTATAAAAAGCAAAACTCATATTGTTCAAGTTAAAGGGGAGTGTATTGACCCAAGTTGGCATTGGGTTTTTGCTATCATATAGTTTCCCTACAAATGAGTCGTGTGTATAGCCAGCATCTCGCCATTTTTTTATATCTGTTGCGAGCGCAGGCTTTGTTTCATAGGGAAAATTTTTGTATGTTTCCCCCCAAATTTTTTTAATGTTTTTTAGCATGTCTTATATATAAATATAATTAAGGAGGAGCCATGAAGTTGCTCAGAAAGATAAAACAAAAAATTAAAGACCGCATTGAAGAGTTTCGATACAAGCGTAAACTCAAGAAACGAATGGAGGAAATTCGTAAAAGAGATCCTTTTATTTACGACTAAGAGTTATGGGTGTAGTAGTACAATTTAAAGAAAAGAAAGTCAAACTCGGTTACAGAGTTTCATTTTATACAGAAGATGAGATTAATATCACTCTTGCCTGTCTCAATCTTTGCGGCAGTTCTCCTTATCGATACAATCGTGCAGTCATGAAGCAATTAGACCCCTTAGAAATCCAAGATTGTCTGATCCGCGCAAAAAATCTTAAAATTTTAGGTTCCAAAACACTTGAAATCATAAATAATGTATTATATAATATTGAAGAGTTCCCCTTAGAACAAGCAGTGAGAAGTTAATGCCTATATACACATATGAAAACACCGAGACTGGTGAAGTTTTTGACATTCTAATGAAACTGTCTGAGAAAGATGAGTTTCAGCAAAACAACCCTCATTTAAAAAGTAAGATCACAGGCGCCCCTGGTATTGTGGGTGGCACTGGTGATCGCACTCGTCCAAGTAACGGCTTCAAAGAAGTCCTCTCTAAAATTGCAGAAGCAAATCCATCATCTGCCCTTGCAAGTGACTTTGGCAAAAAAGATTCTATGTCTGTTAAAAAGAGAGACGCGATTCAACGTTATAACGCAAACAAAGGAGACTGACTTATATCATTGAGTAGACCCTACTAATCACAATACAGGTTCAAAAATGACTAGAAAAAGAGCTTTACAGGTAGTAAGTAACTCTGAGCCAGAAGTTGACAAGAAACTCAAAATAAAAATCGATGACTTGGCTACATTCGATGCAATAACTGAAACCCAAGGACAATTTTTCTCACAATACAAAACAAAAGGAGCATTTCTCTTACACGGTTCAGCTGGAACCGGTAAAACATTCATCGCGCTGTACAAGGCGTTAGAAGAAGTACTAGACCGAGGAACACAATATCAAAAAGTAATTGTTGTTCGTTCAGCCGTCCCCTCCCGCGAAATCGGTCACCTCCCTGGTGATGAAAAAGATAAGACAGAAGTTTATTCTATTCCTTATCAAACGATGTGTGAAGAACTTTTACCTCGCAAACAACAACCATATCAACGTCTTACCGAACAAAAACACCTTTACTTTATGTGTACCTCATTTGTTCGAGGTATTACGTTAGATGATTCTATTATCATTGTAGACGAATGCCAAAACATGAACGATATGGAACTGAATTCAATTATGACACGTGTAGGAGAGAACACAAAAATTATTTTCTGTGGAGATTTCCGACAGACTGATTTGTATCGAAGAAACGATATGTCAGGACTGAAAAAGTTTATGATGATTGCAGAAAATATGCCTTCTTTCTCGTTGCATGAATTTACAACAGAAGACATTGTACGTTCTGGATTGTGCCGTGAATATGTTGAAGCTAGGATGCGATACGAAGACGAATTTGGTGTTGCATAAATAAAGTTTTAAAGTTATAATATGTTATGTTTAATCATAAACAAATTGAGTTTGAAGAAGCTGTAGCTAGGAGTACCCCGTCAGGTAGAATGTACGAAACGCCTGACGGGGCTTCCTATCCTTCTGTTACCACGATCATGTCTTACAAAAGCAAAGACAGTATTCTTGCTTGGAGAAAACGTGTGGGTGAAGAAGAAGCAAATAAAATAAGCAACAAAGCCGCAACACGCGGAACAAAAATACATGATCTATGTGAAAAACATTTGTTGAATGAAGAATACTCTTTAGACAATCTAGGTCTTGTAGATCAATTTAACTTTAAAAACTTTATTCCTGTTCTAGAGAGAATAAATAACATCTATGCATTAGAGAAAGCATTGTATAGTCATCATTTGCGATTGGCTGGCAGGGTTGATTGTATTGCAGAATTTGATGGGCGCAGAAGTGTCATAGATTTTAAAACTTCATCTAAGCCTAAGAAAAAAGAATGGATTGATAGCTATTTCATGCAAGCAACTGCCTATGCAATTATGTATGAAGAGGTTACAAAAATACCAGTACCCAACATTGCTATTCTAGTTTGCGTAGATAATGAAGAGCCACAAATCTTTACTGAAAAACGAGACAATTACGCCCAACAATTATTAGAACTGCGATTGGAATATGAACAGTATAAACGTAGCCTATAGACGCTTTCCTGGATACGGTGATATTATTTCACCAATTCTCTACACTCATTTTATTAGCAGATACTTTAATGTTCCTGCACATTTAAAATTCTTTTATCAGAAGAAACTTTCTGGTGATCCGGCATTTTTTGAAGAACGTGAGATGTACGAACACCCAGATAGTGAAGATGTGAGAATGAGAACCGATTATGTTTTTAACAATACTGACAAATCAAATCTCACATGTGATGTATCTTATAGTCATGAAGGTTTATCAGAGCCGTATCATAAAAAGCACAGTATGCTAGAAGATGTAAAATGGCATAACTACGGATTAGCGAGAGAAGATTTGCGATGGGTTGGGGGTGAAGAGTATGTTGTTTTTGTAACGACAAAAAATAACCAAGTACCATTTGACAAATATCCCAACAATAGTAAAATGTGGAAAGATCCTCTCTCTAACGATGAATGGGACAAACTAGAAAGTTTTCATCATAAAATCAAATACATAGATTACACAACACCAATAGAAGAAGCCGTAGAAATTCTACGTAAGTGTAGACTTGTTATCTCATATCATGGTTCTGCGGCATGGCTCGCTCGTTGGCTTGGCTGTCCACAAGTAATTTTCAGCGGAAACCCTAAATTAACTGAGTGGTCTTTTCCTAATGCTATTATACGGAGCAAGTTTGATGAACAATTGTGTGTAACAAGCTATGCACTGCATTGTCAGAAAGTCGGTATAGAAAGAACACAACAGTGCATAGGGCAGATGGAAAGACAGATCAAACACGGCGCGGCTTGACATATTCTGTCAAGTATTATATAATTGTAAATTAAATGTAACAGGAGAGCAGAAATGCTTGAAGTAACACGAATCAAAAAGACCGGAGAAATTGTATATCCTGTCGGTAAACAGGACGCAATGCACACGCTGGTTCTTTTTCCCCACGAAACTAAAACTCATCGCGGAGACTTAGGTGTAGTACAAGCGGTGCGTAATGAAAATCTTAAAAAGGATAGAGAGACGTTGATGTGAACAAACGTCCTCATATCATAGTTACTGGGGGGTGTGGATTTATTGGATCTGCACTCACTTTTTCTCTTGCAGTAATGAATGATTATCGCGTTACTGTGATTGATGATATGAGACAGGGTACAGTTAAGTTTGAAGGGTGCGACAACATCAATTACTTACATGCAGATGTTGCTAGTGTTAGTTTTGAGCATTTGCGATATCTAGATAGACCACTAGCAATCTTTCATCTTGCTAACACTCCTAGAGTGCGTCAGTCATACAAGTACCCGACAGAAACAATCGGCAACAACATAAACACTACTCTCTCTGTTCTTGATTGGGCAAGAAAATTTAAAACACGATTGTTATTTGCTACTTCTTCAAGTACTCAATATGATGACTCAGTAAACCCATACACATGGAGTAAGGCAGTCTGTCAATCAATGATTACGCTGTATGATAGTCTGTATGGTGTCAATCATACAATGATGTATTTTTATAACGTGTATGGTCCTGGGGAAGCAGATTACGGTGAATACAGCACAGTAATTCGTTCATTCAAGAAAAAATATTTAGCCGGCGATCCTTTAGTTATATACGGTAGCGGTAAAAAAACTAGAGACTTTACTCATATTGACGATGTTGTTGTCGGTATGTTAGACTTACTGTTTGATGGTGATTATCCAGCAGAAGCGCATTTTGGATCAAATGATCCTAAATCAATTTTATCCATTGCTGAAAAATTCAATCATCCTATCGTGCATGAATTTGATAAGCCCGGCGAGGCACAAAACACACATTGTAAGCACCCATATAGGGACACGGTTTGCAATGTATACGATTACATAGAAATGTGGTTAGAGGATCAAAAAGATGAAGTTAGTTGTTAATAATACTTCAGGAAAAGAAAAACTCAATGATGTTTATCTGCTTACAAAGGAGTTTACTACCCCTAGTGAGTTTTCGCAATTTATTGAAAAGACTGCATATTCTTTGAATCTGAGTTGCATGGATGTTCTGATTGATTACTGTCAGAAAAGAGAGATTGATCTAGAAGGCGTATCTCGCTTGCTCTCAGCATCGTTAAAAGAAAAGATTCGTGTTGAAGCACAAGACCTTAATTTGTTGAAAGGAAAAGAACACAAACTTCCTATCTAAAATGGAACCATTTCTTGTCTACAAGATGTATCTCGCGCTCAAATTGCACTTCACCACCGAGAGTTATGATATAACAAAACATCGGGGCGCAGTTAGGGGCAAGAAAGAGACGTTTTTGCAACGAAAAGATTTGACTGCTATACGAAAATTAGCACGTGATTTCTCGCAAAAAGAAATAAGAGACTTTCTTGTTGCCAACTTTGTTAGTGGAAATAGATGGGGCGGTGTGTTCGACGCACAAGCAATGGATATATATAATGAGTGGTTAGTGCAAAAGAAACGTGTTATGTATACTTTTGCGACAGACCTAGATTACATTCTCATGGAGATGGAGAAGCGGGGCGTCACAAACGCTATAAATAGTGATGAGCATCCTTTAATAATGAAACTTTTGTTAGGCAGTAAAATTTCACTTGAGACAGTTGTAATATTAGACCGTCTTTATAGCTTTACTGACAAAATTAAAGATGACTTTGTTTTAAAGGATACTTGTTTGCTAGTGAAGAAGTACAAGCCATTTCTGTCAGTAGACAGTATTAAGGTGGCTAAATTACAAGATAAACTTGACATGGTAACAGGAAATGTCTAAGACGTTAAAGAAACATATTACAAAAGATACAAAAATAAAGCGTATAAAAGATAAGTCATATATTGACAAACACCCTAAGAATCTATATAATGTACTTAACGATGAAGATTTATATGATGAGTTAGTTGACGCTTCATCTGTTATAGCGAAAATACAACGCAATACACACTAATACAACGTATACAAGGAGAAACACATGGCGTTCAATAATCTTTCTGAACTTCGTAAGGCTCGCGGCTCTTTTGAGAACTTGATGAGTGAAGTTGAAAAAATGAATAAGCCCGAGTCAAGTCAAAGAAATGGCGACGACCGAATTTGGAAACCCACTGTAGATCAAGCCGGCAATGGCTATGCAGTGATTCGTTTCCTTCCTGCACCTAAGGGCGAGGACATGCCCTGGGTAAGAATCTGGGATCATGGCTTTCAAGGACCAACAGGGAAGTGGTACATCGAAAAGTCTCTTACTACTCTTAGTCAACAAGATCCAATTTCAGAGATGAACAGTGAACTCTGGAATAATGGCACTGAGGCTGGTAAAGAGCAAGCCCGCAAGCAAAAGCGGCGTCTCTCTTACTACTCAAACATTCTTGTTGTTAAGGATCCTAGTAACCCGTCTAATGAGGGTAAAGTTTTCCTTTACAAGTTTGGAAAGAAAATTTTTGACAAAATTTCAGATCAAATGCAACCTCAATTTGAAGACGAAACACCAGTAAATCCTTTCGATTTCTGGGAAGGTTGTAACTTCAAACTGAAGATTCGCAACGTCGAAGGCTATCGTAACTATGACAAGTCTGAGTTTGAATCTGCGTCTCCTCTTGCTGACTCTGATGAAGAGATTGAAGCAACGTGGAATCAACAACATTCACTCTCTGAGTTGATCGATCCTTCAAACTTTAAATCATATGATGAACTCAAGTCTAAACTTGAAATGGTCTTGAAAGGTGGTGCGTCTTTATCTACTGCCGCCAAGATCGCTGAAGTAGATACAGCAGACAATGAGTACCTTGACAAAATCACTTCTGCGGCATCAGTAGAATCTAATCTTAGCGATGACGATGATACTATGTCATACTTTTCTAAGTTAGCAGAAGATTAATCGTTATATATAGTTTAGTGTGAATACACTATGGAGACTATTATGAAATTTTTTAGTAAAGTAATCATGGCGAGTCTGTGTGTCTTTTCTATGACTGCCTGTGCTGGTAATCAGGCGGCTCAGGACTACTATGTTGCTATGCAAGCGGCGGCAAATGCCAACGCTTCTGTATCAGCGGCTAAGTACGAGGCACTCGCTCGACTCGCTCAATCAGGCGATCCTGGCGCATCTACAGCCGCAGTAATGGCTATTGCGTTGACAAAGGATGATGCAGTCACTCCTCAGTACATTGAAAACTCTGCTCTGAAGTGGGCACAAGTTTTGGCATCACCTGTTGCAACATTGGGTGGATTGTGGATTCAATCAGATGTGGCTAAAAACGCATCAAACAATGCAAAAGAAATCCAGATGGCTAGTTTTGATGCTAATACTGCAATTCAGTTAGGTCAACAGGGTATGGTTGGTGATTTGGTCGGTGATCTGAGTACTGGTTGGAGCACTAGTGCCGCCGCTGGTGGTGCCGCTACTGCTGATATTGCAATTGCAGGATTTACTGCATTGAATACAGCTGGTGGTCAAACTGCTGATGTCGCTATCGCTGGTATGACTACCATTGGCGATGTTGCTACTGCTGGGTTCACTCAGATTGGTGCTACTGCTGAAGACGGTATCAATGCAACGAGTGCAGTCGGTCTTGCTGGTATGACTAGTCTTGTGACTCTAGGTACTACTGGCATTGCCGCGACTGAGAACACTGGTATTAGTCTTGGTACTACGGGAATGACTAGCCTCGTCACTCAGAATGATTCTTGGTTGGATTATTCTACGACACGGGACGCTAACATCTCTGGTATTCTTGCAGACTTCAATGCTACGATTCAACAGTTGGGCGCTGATCTTGCAACACCGATCACGTGTACTGATGATGGGTCAGGAAACTTTACCTGTCAGTGATTATAGCTTGGGAAGCACAGGGCACTTCGGTGCCCTTTTTTTATACTTTTTCTAGACGCTTCATTAGACGCTCTGCACGTTTCGTAACTTGATCGTACCAAAGCGAGTCTCTTCCTTCTACACCAGCACGTTCCCAATCACAGTCTTCTAGTGCGGCACGAAAGTTTTTGAATTTAGATAGGCGGGTTCGACCCATGTTGAACATCATGTTCACAAGCACTTCTTGCACTTCATCAGGCCAATTGTGAAAAGTGTCTCCGTAGAGTGCAACACATTCGTCTATTGCCAAGTCAAGATCGCGCTCAAAACACTCACGGACACGCTCTTCACTAACAGGGGTTCCGACTTCTTCTCCATGCTCTGGATCTGACTCAAGGACGAGGTGTCCGACTCCAAAGGTTGCATACCCAAGATGGTCAAGATAAATCTCATTTACGACTCCCTCATCGATTTTAAGCTGTTCAAATACTGCGTCCCTGTTCATTTTTACCCCTTGACAGTTAATAAATAGTGTTGTATAATGTACTTATATACAAAAGGATACTGATATGGATTATTCTGTAATTATTGGCTATGTTGTAGGCACGTTCTTCGGTCTTTACTTCGGATATCACCGTGGAATGGTACAGGGTATCGTCAAAACAATGGACCATCTAATCCAAGGAAACTTTCTCAAAGCCTTCGTTAATGAAGACGGTGAAATCGAATTAGAGGCTTTGGAAGATTAGCCTCCATATCTAGAATCTTGATATCTCTGTATCGTACTACTAGCAGGCCTTACACTTAACGGTGCAGTCACGATCGGCGGTGGCGATGATCCTCCCCCGCTATTATTCGTAATGTTATTTATTATAGGTTGCATTGATTGCTCAGACGCGGCGGATTCTGTTGCTTGTGCTACTGCAGGGCCTGTTTGTTTTTCTGCTTGATATATAGTTTGACCTTGAGTGGGAATTTCTCTGCCTCGTTTTTCGCCAACTACGTCAGTTGATCCTTCTTGTTTTTCAATTGAGGCTTGGCCTTCACTTGACGCTGACATAGAAGACCCGCCTCCTACAGCTTCAAAATCTTTTATTTGTGCTAGTCGAGACTTTACCATATTCATGTCTTCATCACCAAGATCATCATCTGCAATGATTGCTTGAAGTTGTGCAGGGTCTGTTGTCTGTGCTAGAATCTCAGGATTGATCTCACTGTCTCCTAGCATGTCTTTATCATATAGTCCGCTGTCTTCTGCGGCCTCTAATGCGGCTTCTCCTGATGTTGTTGTGAGCGCATCTCCAATACCTTCTCCTGCCGCTCCTCCTGCAAAGTACCCTAATGCACCACCCACGATACCACCGATAGCAGTACCTACAACAGGCACCACAGAACCGATTGCGGCGCCTGCCGCCGCTCCTGCTAAAGCACCTGCCGCACCGCCGCCAGCTTTTGTGACTGCTTCTGTTTTACCAGCAGTTTCATCTTGTTCGGTGTATGCTTGACCCGTCTCTGGATTTATTTCCCCAGATTCTACTAACTGATCTGCTTGTTGAAATCCTTGATAGCCTTCATATATTGAAGCACCAACGGCTAATGGTGCCGCCGCTCTGCCCATAAGACCCAGGGCTCCTTTGCCAGCACCTTTAAACATTCCTCCCATACGTTTCATCATAGAAGGTTTGCCACCAGGAGACTTGCCACCAGGAGCGCCGCCTTTGTTCTTGCCAAAGCCAAATTTTGATAACATTGCATCGAACAGTCCAGGACCGCTATCTTCGCTATCCCCGCTCTTACCATCACGGATGTCTTCGAGGACTTTGAGCATGTCTTGTAATACTTCTGTTTGCTTTTCTGCTTGTGTTTCTTTGTCTATACCAGAGAAAAGACTTTTTCCTTTACCCGCAGACGCTTCTTTTTTACCAACTACAGTACCGCCACCAGACGCTTCTTTTTTACCGCCTGTATCACTAGCCGCACCTCCAAAAAATCCGAGACCTTCTTCTCCTGATGCGAGCCCAATTGCTTGCTGTTGTTTTTCTCTTTCTACCTCGGCTTTAGCTTGCGACTCTTTAGAACCCACGCCAAACATTCTTTCTAAACTGAACGCTTGTTTGACTTGTTCTCCTAGACCAACGCCCTTATCGACGTTGAAAAGTTCTCTTGTTTTTCCCTTTATCCCTCCGAATCTTTCTTCGGATTTAACTTCATCTGCCAATCCAGCTGTCACTTGACTTGCTAGTTCTTGTGCTTGTTCATCGTTGCCAGCGGACTGTTTAATTCTTTCAATTTGTTTATAAATTTCTATGGACTTTTCTGAAAATTCTTTGGCGTTGTACTTGTGAGAATCTTTGAAAAGATCAATAAGTTTTTTTAGTTCTTCTCCAAACTCAGGATTACTATCAGATAGCTCTTGCAGTTGTTTTAAGATTGGTTGCATGTTCTGCATCATAATAGAAGCCGCTTTGGACGAAACCTGAGCGCCAGTAGAACCTGCACCAGTAGCCGCAGACGATCCAGTTCTAATAGCGTCTGCAATTTTAGACACAGGTGCTTTGTCGTTGAAACGACCTGTCTCACGATCTCTAACATTAGAACCAGTTAGTTCTGGATCCATCAGATCGCGTCCCCCGACTGAATAGCCGCCTACTCTTAATTCATCGTTTGGCATTTAAATTAACCTTTTCTTAGTTTTTTCTTTTCTTCTTTGTTCTTTAAATGTGTTACTAACATACCTACGTAAACTTCTCTTTCCCAGGGCATCATATTTTCTAATTCAGTTAGTGAGTACCCGTGTTCTTGCATCAATATAAAATTTGTTTGATAATAATTTTCAAGTGTATCCTGAGAAAGAGTTAGGCGAAAAAATTTTCGTACCCATTAATTGAGACAACATTTTCTTTGTCACAACCCTTACATGTGTACTCCACGACATGTTCAATGTATGGAGTATCAAGGTAAAAATTTTCTAATTTTTTCAATGCTTCAATTGGCAAAGAATTAATAAAATTTTCTACTTCTTCCTCTGGTTCGTTTTCAAAAGTGTATTTGCTTTCATCTTGATATATTGCGTCTATTGTACATTTAATTAAATGTGTGTCACTAACATCCTTCTTTGAAAATTCTTTACTAGAGGGAAATTTAGCAAGCAAAATTGTATTATCGTCTAGTTTAATTTCTTTATTTTTTAATTTCTCTATATTTTTAATATCAACAGAAAGCAAATCTAATTGATACCCAGTAAACTGTTCGCAATGACCACACTTCAAACGAAAATCTTGAATGTTTCCTACCGAGTTTGCTTTTACTTGTAGAAACACCCACTGCAATTCAAACATTGGTGAATTGAACGCATCGTATTCACCAAAAGAGCAATTAATCAACACTTGTTGACATGAGCTTATCATTTCTTCTATCGATCCGTTTGTTGCAAGCGTAAGAATCTTATCTTCCTTTACAAGAAACGGTCTAAACTTAATTTTTTTCTTTGTGGTAGGCATTTCTACCTCAAAGGTCGGTACATCAATTGTAGGTAAAGCCATAATATTTCACCCTAGTAAAAATTTTGTTTTAAGGAATTTCAACACCGGCACCAGAACCTGGAACAGATGTTATAACACCTGAAGACCATCGGTTGAATGAGAATGTTACTGTAGTACGCACAACGCCCGGAGAGTTGTTTGCTAACGGTTGTATATTAATAATTTTAGGAGTGGCGCCATACAAATACCAATTAGCGGTTACTTTGTCTTCCATATCAAGTGTGTGTATAGCAATTTGTCCTTCAGTATCATTTGGAAATTTTACTTCTTTTGTAATTGGATTTACATTCCACGACAGCCATTGTTCGATTCTAGAACGAATATCCCATTCTTGTCTTTCAATGAAAGTAAATACGGCTTCTGTTCCCATGTAATCCATATTGGTGTTTCTATAAAACGTCCAGTTATTAATTCTGTGCGGCTTCATAGAGTTAGCGATTCCAGGAATATTACATTCTTCGCACATGATAGAAACTACTCTATCTGCTTCGGTGTTGTTAATACCTGGCGGAAAGTTAATTTCTATTTCAAATCTTTCGGTTCTTGCAACATTGGCGTCAAAAACCGACGCTCTAAAATCAGAAATTTTGTGTATGGCGTCAGTCATTTATATTTTGTCCCTTGATTGTCTCCAAACAGTTTGATTAGAAACGTTGTTAAAATTACTCACTGGTAAAAATACTGCCGCTTTCCAGTGTTCTGGGTTCACCTTAATAAATCTAGACTTCACCTGTGAGTACAAATATCTTTTTACTGCTGGCCTTACTTCAGGAAATTTTGACTTACTTGCCAAAGAATCCCATTCTATGTTAAAGATGCTGTCTTTATCTATTTCAGTATCCGTGTAATCTAACAGTTTTGACATAAGTTTTAATCTTAGCATCGGTGACAGATAATGAAAGTTTATAGCATTAAATCCGTTATTGTTATATGAAAAAGGCATACATAATGGAAACAAATCATAGTATGGTAATTCTGCTTCCATTTTTGCATTGTACGTGTACAAGTACAAATTACCTAATTCTATTTCTCCAGTTGTTTCTCCTAAGTCTGATTTCATAACACTGCCAGGTGTTTTAATGCTTGATGCCATTTTTCGAACCGCGCTCATATACCAGTTTAAAGACCGGTCACGCTCACCTGCCGCATTATTGATGTCAGAAAAGGGAGTAGCCATAGATGTATTTATATCAAATACCTAATTCTTTTTCTGTTATAATTTTAAAATCCCAGCCGCGATCAATGCAATACTCTTTGGCACTCTCCCATTTGGCGAGATTTGTACCCCATTGCTTGACTTCATTGATAAATCTTTGGGTTTTTCTTTTAGGTATCTTAGGCTCTTGTGTGAATCTATGCGGTTTGACTTCTATTAGATATTTTTTAATGTTGTTATTTTGTTCTCGTACTTTTATATAGAAATCTGGGAAGTATCTATGCACTCTTCCGTCCACAGGGGATCGATAAGGTATAGCAATTTCTTCAGAACTCCATTCTATGATCGACTTATTAGAGTCACACCATTTCATGAATTTCAATTCATAGCTGGATCTATAAATAATTTCGTTGCTATTTCCCCTATATTTGCGTTTATTTTGAGGAATATATCTTCCGCTATAGATATCTTTTGAATATGTCATATAAATACAGAATAACTTTAATAACTTAGGTATTTATCAAATGCCAGCAGACATAGGAACACCTGACTCATACCCTAATCTATTAAAATATCCGCAAAATGTTGGTAGTGCTGAACAGCCACATAGCGTGATTTTTTATATTAATGCAAGGGAAGGGTCGCCGGTAGCACCAGGATCCGATAGCGCCGAGCGAGCCACTACGGCTTGGAGAAACTCCCAGACAGATTTGAGTGACCAATACACGTTAGAAAATAGAATATCATCTGAGAAAAACGGTGAGTTGGTTACCTTTGGTACCCAAGTAGCCGGTGCCGCTGTTGGGGGAAAGTTAGTCAGCGATCTTATACCTGGTAAAAACATTTTTGGTAAAGCCATTAGTTGGGGAGCTGGTATTATTATTGGCGCAGAAGCCGGTGAAGCAGTTGGAGAAAAGATTGGTAAAAAGTATAACACTGTTCGCTTAACAACAGCTATACAATTACATATCCCACAAGCACTGGTCTCTGCTTATAGCGCAGATTGGAATGAAGAATCTTTGGGAACTCTTACTGGCATGATTGCTAATGGCGCTTTTAGTTTGGGTGATATGAGTGCCCAACAAGCGGTTCAAGCAGGTTCTTTCGGAGCAAGACAAGCACTTATCGCCGCCGCGTCTGTACCCAAGGCGTTAGGTTTGAATGAAGATTTCGGAGCAGGTGTGAACGCAAGTGAAAAACGAGTTGCTAATCCATTCAGAGAGCAGTTGTTTAAATCAATGGGCTTTAGGCAGTTTAGATTTAATTATGAGTTTGCACCGAGAAACTTTAGTGAATACTCACAAGTAAAACAAATTATCTCATTGCTGAAAAAAAATATGCACCCCTCTATCACTGACGGCGGTTTCTTTTTATCGTATCCTGGTGAATTTAATATTGAGTATCGCTACGGCACTAGAAAAAATGAAAACGTAGCACAAGTTTCTTCTTGTGCGTTGACTGATATGAAAGTGACTTATGGTGCTGACGGCGCATTTAATACATTTGAGGGAACTAATGGCGCACCAACTGAAATTCAAATGGAACTATCCTTCACTGAGCTTGAAGTACTTACTGCGAATCGTGTCGAGGAAGGAGGGTTATAATGTATTTTAGAAATATGCCAAACATCGTTTATCCTTTTGGAGAAACCGACAGAGTAGTTGTCAAAGATATTTTCCGTCGAGTAGCCTCTCGCAATAATTTGATTGAGCGAGTAAATTTAGAAAAGTATGTTGTCGTTGATGGTGACACGCCTGAGAATATTGCTTATAGATATTATGGCTCTACCACGTATTTTTGGGTTGTGTTGTTGTGCAATGAAATTATTGATCCGCGAGAAGATTGGCCTAAATCACAACAAGCATTATTAGATTACGTGAAAAGAAAATATGGCGAAACAGAAACTCAAACAATACATCATTACAACAACACAGACGGCTTGCATGTTAATTACGATCCGGTAGAGTATGCTAACGGAAACCAAGTTGCAATAACAAATTTTCAATATGAAAACGAAATAAATGACGATAAAAGAAATATTGTTTTATTAATTCCTAGCCGTCTGCTACAATTTGTAGAGACATACAAGACCTTGATAAGTAAATAAATTATGCCAACAGAAGTTTCTTATAAAGCTGGTGATCTTAGAGTAGACCTGTTAGAAATATATTCTTTGACAGGAGTTGCCTATGATCTGACAAATTTCTTAGTAGAGTTAAATCTTTTTGAAGACGTACACTCTCCAGTTTTATTTGGCTCTTTGGTAATTGCAGACGCAGTTAATCTTATTAGCAGACTTCCTATTATTGGAACTGAAGTTTTTACGGTAAAACTTAGAAGTGCTATTTTTGAAGATAATCCAGATAGCGTTATCAGTAAATCATTTCAAATATATTCAGTTGCAGATAGATTCTTAAACGCTGATAGAGAACAAGTATATACATTACATTTTTGTTCTCAAGAAGCATACAAAGACAATGTATCCACAATATCTAAAGCATTTTCTGGTATAACCTCTGACATTGTAAGTACTATTTACGGACAATATCTTGCGGCGCCTCGTTTGGCAGGCACACAAAATGAGAACGAACCAGCGACTGATTTGGTTATCGGAGACACCCCTCATACGTCAAACATCAAGTATGTTTCTAACTATTGGACGCCACTGCAAAACATTTCTTATATTTCAAAACGATCTATTGGTCAAAATTTGCTAGGCGCCGACTATCTTTTCTTTGAAACAAATAAAAGATTTTACTATACTTCACTTGAACACTTAGTAGAGCAACAGCAAAATATATTATATGATGAATTCTTTTATATGCCTGCAGGAGACGGTATACAAATTCCTCGCAGAAACGATAGTATTACGTACACAACACCTGCTTTACCAGATGAATTTATACGCATTGAAGACATAACACTGCCAAAAACTATTGATGCATTGAATTCGTATCAAACTGGAACATATGGTGCGTCTTTGCGCTCTTTTGATTTCAGCACAAAAAAGCACGATGATTTCTTGTACGATGGTTTTGATTCTTATAACAAGTTTTACCATACTGACCCAGGCAACCCGATGCCTCCAAATCTTTATCCTAACCCGAGCGCACAACGTATTTGGAAACCTTTTAATTCATTGCTACACAGCAACGGACAGGGATATGGTCTGTACACTAATCCAGATACAACCACTGTATCTAATTTAAGAACCAACCATGAGTTTGATGATAAAGTTGTATCTAGAGAACTTTCAAGAATGACATATTTTAATTCTTTTAACCAATACAAGTTTCAGATAACAATTCCAGGAAGAACTGATTTAGACGTTGGAAGAATGATTAAAATTGTTTTTCCTTCTCCACAAGTAAAAGATGGTAAGGGACAAGATCAAAACAGCACTATTGATAGATTGCTTTCTGGTAGATTTTTAGTATCAGCAATCCATCATAAGATTGATGTTGGTCAGCATAAAATGATTTGTGAAGTAACGAAAAATGGCTTGAACTTGAACCTCAAGCCTGAAGATTTCGATCAAGGTGAACCTCAGTGAATAACGTTATTAAAGGAAATTTACATATACCTAATTTCTTTTGGTGGATTGGTGTGGTTGAGTCTCGCGCTGATACAGAAGAATTGGGAAGATACAAAGTAAGAATTGCTGGGTACCATGATCCAGATACGGTCAAGTTGCCGACGATGGATTTGCCTTGGGCAATTGCATTACAGCCAGTGACAAGTGCTGGTGCTTTTGGAATTGGTCAGACACCTGGATTGATAGAAGGTTCGACTGTTATTGGATTTTTTGCAGACGGTGACGATGCACAGCAACCAATAATTTTTGGTTCTTTTGCAGCCTTTTCTGGTGACACACCTGTAGACGAAATCGCTGGCGGCGCTGGTACTATTGGATTTAGAGACCTTACCGGAAGATTTCCTCCAAGAGACGATTCTGATGTTAAGTATCTGACAGGACAAAATCCGGAGTCTGATATAAGTCGCCTAGCTAGAGGCGTTCAGGCAGAAAATCATGTTTCTTTGAAAAGAAAACGCGATACTAGAGTTAAAAGGATTCCTAGAGCAATTCTACATGAAACAATTAATAAAGATATCAGTGGTTCTCCTTATCCGTCTGATCGTCCATCACCCACTTTTTATGAATTACGCGATGGATTTCCTAAAGATGATGGAGAATCTTATTGGAATGAGCCATTCCCACGTCACGGCGAAACTAGAAAAAGCCAAGTACAGTACTCTTCAAATAGAAAAGGTGCAATAGGATCTCGCTATCCTTTCAATAAAGTAGAAGAGTCTGAGTCTGGGCATATTTTTGAAGTTGATGACACTCCTGGAAACGAAAGAATACATACATTTCATACTTCAGGCACATGTGAAGAAATTCAAGCAAATGGCGACAAGATTGTAAAGGTTGTCGGTGATAACTACGAGATTGTTGTTGGTGACGATAAAGTTTTTATTCGAGGAAATTCAGATGTAACCGTCGAAGGCACTGTTCGCCTTTATATTTTAGGAGATTGCATACAAGAGATAGAAGGGTCATCCTTTACTACAATTAAGGGAGACCGTGTCGTTGCAGTAGAGGGAAACGATATTTTAGAAGTTAAAGGCGACCAGGCAATTTTGGTTGAGAAAAATCAAAACATTCGCGTGGATAAAACTTCTTCTGAAGTTATCGGTAAAGATAAAGTAATGACAGTGGGGGCAGATTTAATTAATACAATCTCAAACAATTGTAACTGGACTATTGCTAACGAGCAAACAATAATGGTCAGTAAAGACAGAACAATGATTGTTCAAGAAGATTTAGTAGAAATGGTTTCTGGAAAACACAAACTAGGTGTTTCTGGTGAGTCGATTCATGTTATTGGAAGCACACATAAATTAGAATCTTCTGGTAATATGGACATAAAATCCAATGCTACTGTTAAAGTTGAAGGCTCTACGATTGATCTCAACCCATAAGGAATAAAAAAAATGCCTGAAGCCGCAAGAAAAACAGAGGACGGAAGTAGACACGACGGAACATGGAGTCCTACTCCTCACCCTATTACACAGGGCTCCAGTAATGTTAAAATTAATGGAAAAAATGCGGCACGTTATGGTGACAGAGTTACTACACACACTAAGTCAGGCACCACCCATTCAAATAAGACCATTTCTTCTGGTTCAAGTAGTGTAAAGATTAATGGAAAAAAGGCGGCTAGAAAGGGAGATTCTATTACTTGTGGTGCAACCATTTTTACCGGCTCGGCTAATGTCAATATTGGAGGCTGATTGTGTCATTTTTTAAAAGCTCAAGTATAAAACTAAGTTGTGGTATGCCAGAAGGTGTACAACGAATACTTGATGCCAATGAATCTATAAAAGATGCTTTTATTGCAGTGAAAGGACAAGAGTTTACGCTTGAAGCGTTTATTCCAGCCGCGGGTGGCGGTCCTGGTGTGATAGGAGTCATACAACAACAGATCGGTAACGTACTAGATGATGTTGATACTATTCTAGGAGAAATCGGCACAGCGCCAACTAAACCAGTTAAAGACATTCTAGTGGATAAGGTTAATTTCATAAAGAAAGACCCACGTTCCCTTATTCCTTCTTTTTGGAAGCCATATGTAGGTGTACAGGCTCAATTAATGGCGTCTCAATATGGTGATTATTACATAGACAATGGTTTGGCAGACTCTAAGAATGAGGTTCAACAAATATTCTATGAGATAATGCGAGATTTAAATAATGACACTTTAGACCCCAATATATTGTGTGGAGGGATCTATAACAATCTTTTTAATATAACTTTAGACCCAGAATCTGGTGTAATAGAAGAACAACCCCATCCTTTAGAGCCAGAGACAACGAAAAAAATGGAAGAATTTTCTCCTAGAGGTTCTACTGAGTCATCCAGCACATATAGCACACCATATAAGAATGACAATCAATCGTTGAATGGTGCATCTGAAATTGTGAAAGCACTAAATTATAGTGCGAAAAAGTTTAAGTCTAATAAAACAGGTAGTAATATAGATTATGCGTCTGCTCTAAGAAGCTCGGCGCGAGGAACAATTGCTGGGTATTTAACTTCTATTAATTCACCGCTGACCGTGACTGAATATATTGCACAAAACACACCGGCTAAAATTAGACAAGACCTTGAACCGTTCTTAAAGGATTAAATTAATGGCACTTCCATCGATTTCTGAGTTGACCAAGTACCAATTTGTTCCCAATGATACAGAACTAAAAAGTTATTCTGGTCCCGACGATGACGGGGCTTCCTTGCCTAAAGGAATGGTTCTCCCCCCGCAAAATATTGTTAAAGTTGTTAAGTATGGCGCAACACAAAATGACTTAGATGACGATGGTAATTATGTAAAAGATTATCCTAATCAAACGTGGGGAACTAATAGAGTAACAAATTTTGGCTGGGATAATAATGCAGGTTACAGTGAATGTTTGTCTGCTCCTATAACAATACAAAATACTGAGTTTAATGAAATTGTTACTTTTAAAGGACATTACTTTAATTACGGAACTCCTTTGATTTGGATAAGCAAAACGCCAGGTGGTGCTCCAGTAAATGATTACTCTTATGCAAAAAATATTATAGACACTTCTACTAAAATGGAAATCGTTGCTAGGAATGAAAGAGCGGATAGTGGAGATTTTTCAGCATGGAGAAGGGGTATAAGATGGAAAGGAACAGACGATCCTCACGGAATTAAAGTTAGTTGGAGACACCGAAATTTAGACGATGCTGAAGATAACGGCACGCCTAATAATAAAAGTTTACCTCTAATTGTAGGAAAAAATTACTATGTCAATTATTGGTGGCACAGAGATAATTTAGGAAACTCTGGTGTTGAATACACCAAAGGATTTGGACCTGTATGGAAAGAAGGTACCCCGCCGCCCAATGTTATTCCAGGAGTTCCTTTTTGGACTTCTAAAAAAACGCTCAATCCCAAGATAACAGTTATTACTGATGAAATGCCTACAAAAGAAAAAGAAATTCTTTCGTTTGAAGTAAAAACAAATCTACCAAATCAAATTGTCGTGCCTTTTAAACTTACTCCTGGGTCTACGAGAGGAGTAATACGATGGTATGTTCCTAAAGTCTATACCACATATGAAGACGGACAACAAGACAGTTTTAAATTGAGTCAGCTTACAACAAATAGAAACAATACATTTATAGATGAAACTGTTTCAGGTACAACAGGACTTTTTGCGAGAGAGTCAAAATATTCAGCAGATTATTTTTTAGGCGTTTCGGATGTTTTAGGTGAAGTAAGCACAAACAATCGTTGGAATTCACCGTTTGACGAATTTTATTATGACACAACTACTAATCGACCATATATGAAAATGGAATATATTATATCAAATGATCCGAACGCACCGAACTTCTACAAAACGTCTCCTGTTTTTTCAGGAAATGAAGAAAAATTATATCTAATTTTTAACTGGCCAGGAAAAGAATCTTATCGATATGGATCACCAGGAGATTTGTACTTTGAAATAGAAAGAGAAGAACTTTACACTTCTTTGTAAACATCAAAAGGACGTATAAATAACAGATGCTTAACATAAAACCAGAATACGCACGATATTATAAAGATATAGATTTGTCTTTTACGTCAAATGCTATGACTAAAGACGTGGATAAATTTTTTGATGTTAAGGCAGTTAAACAATCCTTAAAGATTTTGTTGTTGACTTCCTATTATGAGCGGTTATATCATCCAGAAATCGGGTCGCCACTGGCGGGCCTGTTGTTTGAGCCAGTAGACGCGCTGACTGCCGCGGCAATGGAAAAGACAATCGAACAAATCATAGTTAATTATGAACCAAGAGTTGCATTAGAATCAGTGGTAGTTACGCCCAATGAAGATCAAAACTCATATCGTTTACAAATTAATTTTTTTGTTGTAGGTATTGATGCACCAGCACAAACATTTGTCTCAACACTTTATAGAGCAAGGTAATTAAAAATGCCACAATTACAAGTTACAGAATTAGAATTTGAGCAAATTAAAACAAATCTAAAAAACTTTATGCGAAATCAATCTGAGTTTTCAGATTATGATTTCGACGGTGCTGGACTAAATGTTCTTTTAGATGTTCTTGCATACAATACTCACTATAACGGCGTTCTAGCACATATGCTTGCTAATGAATCTTTTATTGATTCTGCAATTAAACGATCTTCTGTTGTGTCGATTGCTAAAGCCCTTGGATATACTCCTTCAAGCAATTTTGGTGCTGTGGCGTATGGTAATTTGACGGTTACTCCTTCACCTACATACACATCTAATTATTTAACAATAGATAAATCAGTGTTGTTTTCTGCGCTCAGTGTAACTGGATCGTTGTCTTTTTGTGTTGATGGTTCTTACAGTGCTACTAAAAACTCTGACGGGAATTTTGTTTTTGAAAATATTAAATTAAAACAAGGTTCAAGAGTTTTTAATAGTTTTGTAGCAGACTCACAAACGTTAGCTGGACCATTTACTGTACCGAATGAAAATGTCGATTTGTCTACGTTATTGATTCGTGTTCAGAATTCTAGAAACGATTTAGAAGTAACTACTTTTTTCCCATACAAAAACATTATTGATGTTAATTCTTCTAGTAAAGTGTATTTTGTAGATGAAGAATTTGATGGACTTTTTAACATTCGTTTCGGAGATGGTATCATAGGTCAAGCGTTAGAAGCAGGCAATCTTGTAAATGTCGAGTATCTAGTTTCATCTGGAGCGTCTGGAAACAGTCTCAGAACTTTTTCGTCTACTTCTAACATCACGGGAAGTGCAGAGTCAGTGGGTTTTGAAACCACCTCTCCTTCTTCTGGGGGTAGAGCGAAAGAGTCAATTGACAGCATTAGATTCAATGCGCCTCTTCACAATGCTACAAAAGGCAGAGTAGTAACCGCAATTGATTATGAGACATTGATTAAACAAACATATGCAAATGTTCAGTCAGTTTCAGTTTGGGGAGGAGAGTTTAATAATCCCCCAATATATGGGAAAGTTTTTATCTCTGCTCAACCAGTTGCAGGCGCAATTATTACAGACACACAAAAAGAAGAAATTATTAACAATGTAATTCTTCCCAGAAGCTCTATTTCAGTTATACCAGAATTTGTTGATCCAGATATTACATATGTGTTTATTGATGGGAAGGTAACTTACAATCCACAAAAAACATTCCTTACAGCATTTGATATTCAAGAAGCCGCGACTACGGCGATTGAAACATACTTTAATACTGAGTTAAATACTTTAGGAAAAGATTTCTATTTCTCAAAAGCACATGATTACATTAAAGATTCTTCTCCTTCTATTCTTTCGGTGAGTATTGATAACGGCTTGCAGAAAAGAATATCGCCTATTTTTAATTTCATGTCCTCTTACGATATTCGTTTTAATGCAAAATTGCACCCGCGAGATATTAAGAGTACATATTTTGATATTGAAATTTCTGAGAGTACAATTCAAAAAGTTCGTCTAGCAGACGTACCAGATACTAGCGTTAAGCCGCCTTCTTATAGCGGTACTGGAACAATGTACATTCAAAATACTGCTGGCACTAATCTAGCATCGGTAGGTACAGTAAACTATGATACTGGTCAAATGACTCTTCAAATGAAAGTGATGTCACTATATGGCGCCGATCAAACACTGAAAATTAATGTATACCTACATGATGACGCAAAAGATGTAAGCACTGAAATATTAACAAGTACAACCATCGCTCAAACATCAGGTGCTGTGTTTGCCAAGCCTTCTAGTAACACGGTTTTAACACTGGATGATTCGGTTAATGATGTTATCACGGGTGCAAGCTCCGGTGTAAGTATAGAAGTAGTTTCTAAAGTAGAATAAGGATAATACGTGTCACACTTTATACCTCAGGCAGCAAGATATGTTGAAAGCATAACAATCATTAATGCTGGCTCAGGGTTTACTTCCGTTCCAACTATTACTATTAGTGGTGGCGGCGGTACTGGTGCAACAGCAACTTGCGAAATACTTAATGGTGAAATTTTTAAAGTAAACGTCACTGCTCCAGGAGACGGTTATACTTCTGCGCCTACGATCACAGTAAGTGGAGGTGGCGGCGCAGACGCAGTACTGACCCCTGTTCTAGGTTATGCACTGCAATCTTCAGAGTATCAAGATGTTGAATTGTCTTATAGAATTGCAGAACAGTTTCCACAATTTTTTGCTGAAGATTATCCTAAATTTATTAAATTCGTAGAAAAATACTATGAATACATGGATCAACAGCATGATAAAATTCTCAATCCCGATATTGAATTTTACAAGGGCCACTATATTGATGAGTGGGCTAAACAATTAGGATTGAAATTTCCCAAACATGCCCTCGCAGATAAACAACTATTATACAGTCACATTAATGATATTTACGAAGCAAAGGGTTCTATAAAGAGCATTAAAGCATTTTTTAAATTTGTTTATAATGCTGACGTAGAAGTAGAGTATCCTTCTCAGTTTATTTTTAAATCGTCTGACGGTCTTTGGGTAGAAGAACAAGCAGTTAAAGTTCAAGCAAATACCTTTACAAATTCTGTAACAGGAGAAGAAGAAGAGTACTCTCTTTTTGATTTGTCCGGTAAGGCGGCAAAATTAAAATATTTTGAATCTGTGGGATCTATTACACTGGAAAGATATGTTGATCTGGCTGTACAATCAACTACAAAAATTGCATA
>Ga0181394_1000084_pt1 | contig 35116 bp, 33 predicted proteins | sample 17SPOviralmetaG_FD_130123 | JGI IMG/M metagenome (GOLD analysis project Ga0181394, IMG submission 130123) | Marine viral communities from the oligotrophic San Pedro Time Series (SPOT) site, San Pedro Channel, CA, USA - 17 SPOT_SRF_2010-11-23 | ecosystem: Environmental > Aquatic > Marine > Strait...
AATGTAGGAGATCCTAGTGCTTTGTATCGTTCAACGTTATACCAAATCATTGAGTTGCTAAAAAGTCTTAACCAGTGACCATATTTTAAGGAATTGTCTTCGGAGCTTATTAAGTTAATTAAATAATTAGAATAAAAATCTTCTGAATTTTCATTATAAAAGTCATTTACAGAACGTAATACATTTAAATTTCCTAAATCTTGTAATGATTGAGGGCTTGTTAATAATGCCAGGTCAGCTTTATCAGGGTTATTTTGTAAATAATAAGCAACGTCATTTAAAGAAATGTAAGTAATTTTATAACCCGTTTTTTCAGAAATTAAATTTAACTCTTCAATGAAATAATCTTCTTGTGGAAAAGTGGGGCCGACTATCACTACATCGTTTGGTTGGTATGCAAAAAAAGAAAAAGAGAGTGTAGTAAATAAAAAAATTAATAAAAAATTTTTCGTTGATCCTACCATAAGTGAGCTGCTCCTCTAACTCCACTACTAGCTCCATGTTTAGCTTTGACGATTGGGGTTAAAAATATATCGGATGCAATATATGGAATAATTTTTTTAGGTAAGATTTCATACAATTCATCAATCTCAGACATTCCACCGCCGCAAACAATAACATCTGGATCTAAAATGTTCACAAAAGAACTGAAGGCTCTTGCAGTTCGTTCAAAATACTTATTCATAATTTCAATTGCCACATTATCGCGGTTCTTATACAGATCGACAATGTCTCGTGAAGTCATTTTTTTATTAGTTTTGAATTGGTACCAATTTTCTAATCCGGGACCTGATAAAAAAACTTCAATTGCACCTATTCTTCCACAATGTCTTTTTATAGATTTTTCATAATCATCCATTGGGCCTGGTATTGGGTTCTGACCCCACTCGCCGGTTAATTTATTTGGACCAACTACAAGTTTTTTTCCAACTACATATCCAGCACCAACACCTGTTCCTAGAATTACAGCAAAAACCGAGTTAAATTCATTCCCAGCTCCATCGATAGCCTCTGAAAGTGCGAGACAGTCAGCATCATTTGCGAACTTAATTTCAAATCCAAGCTTTGTCTCTAAATCTTTTTTAACATCCTTACCCTCTAGGGCCTTTGTGTTGGAGACTTGAACTAGGCCTGTTTCTGGATGAAGGGAGCCAGGCATACCAATTCCAACTGATATTTCTTTCTCATTATTTGCAGTATCTAGGATTAGGTCATACACAGCATCGATTATTTTTTCATAATCATCTTTAGGTGAATCAACCCTATTTCTTACAAGCTCTTCATTGGTTACTGGATCCAAAGCTATAGCCTCTAATTTTGTTCCACCCCAATCAAGACCTATTTTCATATTATTTACTCAGTTCAAAATTAATACTATACCTCTCTATATTACTTGTGAAGATTAATTCTATTTCATTGTTGTCATCTAGTTTCCAAACATTTGGAGCATCAGGATATAAACCTCCATAATCTGTAGCCACACCAATAAAATATTTGTCACCATTTTTCATATCCATATCTAAAAATCTTGCATAGTAGAAGTAGTTGTTACATCTATCGTCTGACTCTTGAGTAAGTGTTCCTTTTATAGAATTTTTGAAATTATTCTGATTATCAAGATGAATTGTGAACTCTCCAGGTCCATAAACATCCCAATTAGGCCCTATGCAAACACCATTAAATTCACTTTCATAATCATCTCTAAATTTCATATCAAAAACTATTTGATATGCATCAACTAAATTTACTTCTTTAGGAAATGCTTGAAGCTCAATCTCAATATTGTTTGAATTATCTACATAAATATTAATTGTAAGTCTTGAATCTATATTTTCTTCTGGATTATTAATATCAATTGAATAGTTGAACGTCAATGGACTGCTGCATGAACAAAAAAGAAAAGATATTAGTAAATATCTTGAAAGACTCAACCCTTTACAGCCCCTCCAATTAAGCCTCTAATAAAAAACCTCTGCAGTCCAAAAAAAACACCAAGAGGAACTAATATCGAAATTACTCCACCAGAAGTTCTCAAGTGCCAAGCTTCCCCAAAGTTTCCTGCAGCAATTTGAGACATATGCGATGTAACTACAAGATTCTCTGGCTTATAAATTCCTAGAAAAACATTTGCCACTAAAAAATCGTTGTAAACCCATAGAAATTGAAAAGTCGCAAAAGCAGCAATACCTGCAACTGACAGTGGTAGAACTAATCGAAAAAATGTAGTAAAGTTTGATGCACCGTCAATTTTTGCTGATTCGATTACACTTTTTGGTAGACCCATCATAAAGTCTCTTAAAAGAAAGGTAGCTAGAGGTAGGCCAAAACCTGTATGAGCAAACCAAGTAGCTACATATGTACCGTTAATATCAAGAGCTGGAATTATTTGAATACCTGAAATTTCAATACCATCTTTAAAGAGTTGAACTAACGGAATCAAGGACATTTGAAGAGGGATTATCATAGAACCAACAACGAAGAGAAAAAGAATATTTTTTCCTTTAAATTCCATAAATGCAAAAGCATAAGCTGCAAATGCTGCAATGGTAATTGGAATAATTGTTGAAGGTATGGTGACAGCAAAAGAATTGTAAAATGATCTATCCAAATTTTCTGCTCTAAAAACTTCTTGATAGTTTTGAAAACTAAGTTCAGACCAAACTGTTCCCGTATAAATAGCATCCCACCAAGAAGTTCTTTTAATGCTTTCCCCTGGTCTAAATGAACTTAATACAAAGCCAAAAAGTGGAAAAATCCAAGTTAATGCGATTGAAACTAATATCAACTTTGTTACTGGCTTGTCGTACCATTTTTGATTGCTTCGTATCATATATCTGAATTTTCTCTTTCTCTTAAAGCAGTTCCAATAATTACAGGCAATACACAAACAAAAATCAAAACTGCAACTGTTGAAGACCTACCAAAATTTCTATATTTTGAAAATTCGTCTAGCATTTTAACTGCTAAAAGATTTGTTTCTAAATCACCTCTAGTTGAAACATAAATTATATCAAATGCTTTTAAGACTGTTACAACCATATACGTACCGACTACCACTATGGTGCTTTTTATATATGGGATAACTAAAGAAATAAATATTCTTAACTCTGAAGCCCCATCTATTTGGCCTGCTTCCATTATTTCTGCGGGAATTGCCTTAATGCCTGCTGAAAACACAACAGCTGCAAAACCTGTGTACATCCAAACCATAATTACCATTAAAAGTAATGTATTCACTGGCAAGTTTATAAGTAAATTTGAGAACCAACCACCGGCTTCCAGTGTATCCGATATAGGTAAAGCAGATAAATCTCTTTGCTGAAGCCAACCAACAGGATTAGTACATGATGCATCATCGTATCCTTTAAACACGCCTGAAATTTCTCTATTATTCCAACACTCTTCACCTTTAGAAACTCTTATGCCATTTATAATTCCAATTTGTGTTAAGGGGGGAGGTCTGTACTCATAAATAAATTTAAAAATTGCTGAAGCACCTACTGCAGATATTGCCATTGGCATAAAAACTATTGATTTAAAAAATGCTTCGCCTTTATTCAAACGATCAGTTAACCAGCCTACAACTAGTCCAATAAGCAAAGTTAAAATAACTACAGAAATTAACCATATTATTTGATTTCTAATTGTGGTTAACATTTCAGCATCGGTGAAAGCCCATAGATAATTATCAAATCCCACAAAATCGTTGCTGTACCTATCTTTGAAACTTAAGAAAATAGTTCTTAATGAAGGATAAAAAAGAAATAAACCAATCATAAATATAGAAGGCCCAACAAACATTCTTGCCTCTAAACTATCTCTATTATCTTTAGGTGCTAAATTTATAATTTTATTCATGCCTAGAAATAGAAGAAAAATAAATGTAGAGCCAAAAGGAATAGCAATTAATACTACGATATTTCTTGTTAACTGTTCCGTCAACTCCCTAAAAAAAATTGCCTGAGATAAAAACCACAATAAAGGAAACACAACAAGTGCAAGGGTTGAAATACCAAAAGTTAAGTACTTGCTTTGTTTATTTTTATTCATAATGATTCTTTTAATTTTACACTATCAAGAACAAGATAGCCACCCCGAGAGGTGGCTATCAAATTTAATGATTAGTTCTTAGCTTACGGCCAAGACTTATCAATATTATCCATTGCAGTATCAATGTAACCTGGGCCTTCAACAGCTAAGTTCATCATTTCTTTCCAGAATGAACCAGCTCCAACCTCAGGTGGCATTAAGTCTGATGCGTCAAACCTAAATGAGTTTGCTGACAATGCATCGGAAATAATAGTACCTAAAATTCTATTAATGTCTTTTGAATATAGATCATTATTGAATCCAGTATGCGCACTTAATCTAGCATTATTTGCCCTCGCTGCAGATGCCTCATGGAATTCTGCGCTAAGCATATATTCTGCTACAGCTTTTGTAGCATCTCTATCATTAAATGCACCCCACATGTCACCACCACCAAGAGCAGCCTTTGGAAGGCTCTCATCGATGACTGGGAATGGGAATACTGTTGTCTCTACACCAACTCCAGCTTGAGCTGCCTCAGGCCAGAATGATGGAATAAAAGATGCTTGTCTATGCATGAAACAACCTGGGTTGCCATTAGCATCTTTTGAGAACATAGGATCTTGAGCATTACCGAAAGATGTGGATACTATTGCATCAGTACCACCTACAACGTAGTTTTCAGTATGCATTATTTGACTTAAAAGTGTTGCTGCATTTGTAACAGTGTCACTAGAGAACTTAAGTTCATTAGTTACCCACTGGTCATAAGATGTAACACCTTCACCGGTACGAAGCATAATATCTTCCATCCAGTCTGTTGCTAACCAACCAGATGCACCGTTTGAGAACATACCAAAACAGAATGGATTCATTCCTTCTGAAACGATTTGATCAGCTAGAGCGATCATTTCATCCCATGTATTTGGAATTGCATATCCTCTTGCTTCAAATTCTGCTGGTTGATACCAAACAATACTCTTTAGGTTAGCTGCATTTGCACCACCATAGATAACACCGTCAACTGTACCAAGACCTACTAAGTAGGATGAGAAGTTTGACTTATAGTCATCTAGATCAATGTCTAGATCGGCTAGTGGTGTTAACATACCTCTATTTGCAGCATCAACTACTGCACCAGGCTGTGGCCACAATGCGAAGTCTGGTGTGTCACCAGATTCCATTTGAATTTGGATTTCTTGCTCAAAGTTGTCTGAACCTTGATAAGTTACAATAATTCCAGTTTCAGCTGTAAAAGCTTCAAAGTTAGCTCTGAAACCCTCTTGGTCTTCACCAATAAGAGCACCAGTAATGCTTACTTCTTCACCATCTAAACTGCCGCCTCCACAGGCGCCAAGAATTAGTGTTAACAACAAGAAAGCCATTAATAATGGTTTTTTCATTATTTACTTTCCCCTTTGTGTATACGTACGTATGCTAAAAACAAGGATTTTTAGCTATCTCATTCTAAATTCGTTCTAATTTATATCTAGTCTGAATATATTTTTTTTGAAATTGATTTGAAAATTTTATATATAGAAATTATGTGCCCGGGGGGGGACTCGAACCCCCACATCCTTTCGAATAACGGATTTTAAGTCCGTCGCGTCTACCAATTCCGCCACCCGGGCTAATCTTTAATCTAATATTTTTTTAATATTAGACCTTCTAAAATGTCACTATTTGAAACTTTAATTGAATTTACATTATATTTAGAAATAATTTCATTTGCTAATAGTATTCCTGACTGAATTGTTTTGGCACGTTTTGGATCAATTCCTTTAAAATTAGTAATTATTTGAGCTTCAGTCATTTGCATAATGGAATTGTTTATTTCGAAAATATCTTTCTTGCTAATCTCAGTTAGATGAATTTCTTCCTCATTAAATCGATCTTGTTTTAGAAATATTGACGCAAGAGAAGTGAACGTACCAGCAACTCCTATAATCAATCTGTTCTCCATATCACTTGACTCAAGCAAGGTTCTGTTAATAACTTCTATAGCTTTTTTAGTACTTTCATTAGAAGGTGGTAGCTTATCAAAAAATAATTCACTTAGACTGACTACACCTATATCTAAAGACTTAGATATAATTTTGTTATTTTTATCATATATAAATTCTGTGCTTCTACCTCCAATATCAACTATTAGAAAGTTTTGTATATTTTCAAATGAATGTAGAACTCCTAAACTTGTTAAGACTCCTTCTTCTTCTCCAGTAACAATATCAATTTCTACATCAAATTTTTTTTGAATTACCTCAATTACATCTTCTGAGTTGTCAGCATCTCTTAAAGCTGCCGTGCCAACAATTTGAATATTCTCAACTCCATTAAAAGATATTGTTTTAAAAAATCGACTTAAAACTTTTAATACTCTTTTGATAGATTCTTTAGAAATATTTTTAGACTTTGTAAGATTGTCGCCCATTCTTGTTACTTGATGTTCTTTGTGGATTGGAGATATAATTCCATCTGTTAAGTCTGCTATGAGAAGTCTCGTAGAGTTTGATCCAAGATCAATTGAGGCTACCTTTACCAAATTATTTTCCAGTCTTTATTCTTCTCAAAAGTTTCAGGATTTATACACACTTCTTCACAATTGAATCCTCCAATTGATTCTATTACAATCTTTCCGATTATATTGTTTTCAGTTGATAGTTCATCGGCAGTATGTGAGTGAAGGCACTTAATTGACTCTGTTGCTCCACCAACCCCCCCAGAAGCTTTGGGGCCCATGTCTTTTGTTTCTAATTTTTCTCTCTCTTGTTCATAAGATACTTGTCTAGATTTCCATTGTTTTTTTAAATCTGGATTATTAATTATTTCTTTATCTAACTCTTTAATTAACCCATGAGACTCTAATGAACCAATTTTTTTATTATACATTGGACATGTCAGCCAATAAGTAGTTGGAAATGGTGTTCCATCATCCAGTTTTGGTGGAACTTTAATAACTGCTGGAATATTAAAGTGGCATCTACAACTTACTTGTGAATCGCTTCTGAGCTTTCTGCCTATTTGTTGCTCAACTATTTTTGAGTCGTCACTCACTTTCTCTACCGACTACAAAATCAATGGCATATTCTAATAAGCTTTTGTTTCTTTCAGATTTAATTGTTTCTTCAATGGGAGTAACTGGTTCTGGCACTTCAAACCTGTATAGCACTTCACCAGGTTCTCCATAGCCTCTTTTCCTAAGTATTAATTCAGCTTTTTCAGGATCATCAAGTTCCGCCATTTGACTGTTCCACTCATCAATTTGGTTCTGAATTAAAACTACTTCTTCTTGCCTATCTTCAAGTGAGTTTTGCAAAGCTTTATATTTGTCATAACTTTCTTGATATGTATCAAATAAAAAAAAGAGGAAAGATGCAACTAAAGTAAAAGTTAATAATCTAGAAAATACATTATTGCTAAATGTTTTTAAGTTTGCCATTTTTTATTTTCAAAGTTATCGAAACCTATTGTTTCAGCAATTCTAAGAAGTTCATTATATTTCGCAGTTCTTTCAGATCGAGCTGGTGCACCTGTCTTGATTTGTCCGCTAGAAGTACCTACAACTAAATGACTAATAAATGAATCTTCTGTTTCACCAGATCTATGTGACACCATGCTTGAATATAAATTATCGCTGGCCAACCTCATAGTGTCTAGGGTCTCTGTAATAGTTCCTACTTGGTTTACTTTTATAAGAATTGCATTACCACACTTTTCATCAATACCCTTTTGAAGTATTTTTTCTTGTGTAACAAATAAATCATCTCCTACAAGTTGAATTGAATCATTTATTTCAGAAGTTAAGTATTTCCAGCCGTCCCAATCATCTTCTGCAAGACCGTCTTCAATTGAGACAATTGGATAAGAACTAGTTAGATCAACAAGGTAATCGGACATTTCGGTATTTGTCAGCTTATTTCCCTCTATTGTATAAATGCCATCATTGTAAAACTCTGATGCTGCAGCATCTAGTGCCAAAGATATTTGATCTTCTGGTTTATAGCCTGCTTCAGCAATCGAAAGCATAATTTCATCCAACACTTCTTTTGAAGATGAGAAGTTAGGTGCAAAACCTCCTTCATCACCGACATTTGTTGCTAATCCCTTATTTTTTAATCTTTTCTTTAATGTGTGATAAACCTCTACACCGGCTTTAAGCCCTTCATCAAATCTTGAAAATCCATGAGGAACAATCATAAATTCCTGTATATCTACAGAGTTGTCAGCATGTGCGCCACCATTCAGAATATTCATGAATGGGACTGGTAAAGATGGATGGCCATATATATTTGGTATCAATTCATAAACTTGCTGATTAGAAGATTTGGCAAATGCAACCATATTTGCCATTGAAACTGCGAGAATTGCATTGGCACCAAGCTTGCTCTTGTTTTGTGTTCCATCAAGTTCAAGAAGTATTTGATCAACTTTAGCTTGGTTGCCTGCGTCGACACCTTTTAAAGCATCAAGGATTAAGGAATTAACATTGTTAACTGCTTGTGTTACACCTTTACCATTGAATTCCTTAGCTTCATCTCGTAATTCATGAGCTTCAAGGGTTCCTGTAGATGCTCCCGAAGGAACCGCAGATCTGCCCCACGAACCGTCTTCAAGAGTAAGCTCAACCTCTACTGTAGGATTCGCTCGAGAATCTAGGATATACCTAGCATATATATGTGTAATTTTATTATTCATAACCCTGTTACTTAAAATTTAGCACAAAATGCTTAATTTGTTACTTTTCTTCAGTTTTCTTCGCCTCTTGCCACAATTTCTCTAAATCAGAATCTTCAGTAATATGTCTTTCCACATATTGAGCTCTTTCAATAAATCGTTGTGTAGATTTATTTAATTGAATTTCTGGATCAGCTTCTAAGTACCTGCAAACATTTACGATTGAAAAAAGTATATCTCCAATTTCACTTTTCTTATCTTCTAATTCCACTGCTTCCTCAAGCTCCTTAACTTCAGACAGAAGGTCTTCAAGTGCTTCATCGTAGTTTGCATATGAGAGATTTAATTTTTTTGCTTTTCTTTGAGTCTTGAATGCTCTTGTGATAGAAGGTAATTTACTATTTATATCATCAAATATAGATAGACTGCTATCTTTTTGTTTTATTGTCTCCCACTGCTTTTCAACTTCTTCAGCACTATCAAGCTTTATGTCCCCAAAAACGTGCGGGTGTCGTTCAATTAATTTAGATTTTAGTGAATCAATTACATCTACAATTGCAAAGTAGTTATTTTCCTCAGCAATTTTTGAGTGAAGTAGAATTTGGAGTAATAAATCTCCAAGTTCATCTTTTACTTGTGCATAATTTAAATCTTCTTCTTGAATACTTGCTAGAGCATCTAATAACTCATAAGCTTCTTCAATTAAATGCCTAGATAATGACTCATGTGTTTGCTCCATATCCCAAGGGCATTCTTCTCGGAGCTTTTTTACAATGCCTACAAGTTCGTCAAACTCATTCATAATTAAAGATTACTATTTAATAATTGATAAACACTGTCCGGGCTTAATGCATTCTTAAAATTTAAAACTAAGCGTTTATTTCTAAAAATAAACTTTTTATCTAAAGTTTTCATTCTCAAATTTATTTCTTCAGTTAAGTCAATTGGGAATAATTCAATCTGAAATTCTCTAATTTTGCATCTTAAAATATTTTTTTCACTCAAAACTGATCTTATTTTTGCAGTAGTAAATAAGTTATTTGTTACTTCGGGAAGTTCACCAAACCTATCTATGATTTCATCCTTGACATGATCAACTTTTGTATGGTGCGTGTGCTCGAGTCTTTTGTAAATATCTATTCTTTCTGAATCAGCATCCACATAATTTTTTGGAATGGAAGACCCCCAGTAGCAATCTAGTTTTATATCTGGTTTTATGGAGGGTTTCACAGTTTCTATTGATTCGTCTAAAGATTCTAAAACATATTGGTTAAATATATTTAGTCCGACATTTGCTATAAAACCAGACTGTATATCTCCTAAAATACTTCCAGATCCTCTAAGTTGTAGATCCTTCATTGCTAAAGAGTATCCAGTAGCAGTCTGACCAATTGACTTAATTGCATCAAGCCTTAATTCTGCATCTATCCCTAAGTTGCTTGAATGAAAGAAATAGGCAAAACTTTGATCTCCTCTTCTTCCAACCCTTCCTTTAAGTTGATAGAGTTGAGACATACCTAGTAACTCCGACCTAAGAGTTATGAGAGTATTAACTTTTGGCAGATCAATTCCAGCTTCCACAATTGTTGTAGCATACAATACATCTACTTTACGATCCCAAACATCTTGCATTGTATTTTCAATTTGTTCTGAAGACAATTGGCCGTGTAGAATTTTATGATTTAAGTTAGTAAATTGTTTTGAGACAATCTTCATCCACTCTTCAAGCTCACTGATTCTATTAAGTACAAAGAAGACCTGGCCTCCTCTTGAAATTTCTCTCTGAATAGCTAGGGCAATAGCTGACTCATCAACACTGCCAACATGAGTTAAAGTTTCTAGTCTATTTTCTGGGGGTGTTTCAATTCTTGATGTTTCTCTAATTCCCATAAGAGACTGTTCAAGTGTTCTTGGAATTGGAGTCGCAGTTAAGGTTAACTTATGAACTTGAGAAGCTAGGTTCTGTAGTCTATCTTTTGCTTCTACCCCAAACCTGTGTTCTTCATCAATTACAATTAATTTCAGGTTATTAAATGTAACATCGTCACTTAATAGTCTATGTGTTCCGATAACAATGTCCACAGTTCCATCGTTGACGCCTTTAATAATTTCTTTTAAGTCCTTCTTTTTTACAAATCTGCTTAAGTGTTTAATATTTAATGGATAATTTTCTAATCTATTAACAAAAGTTTCAATATGCTGCTGAACAAGAATTGTGGTAGGTGCAAGAACTGCAACTTGTCCTCCTGAAAAAGCTACTTTTACCGCAGCTCTAAGTGCAACTTCCGTTTTTCCATATCCAACATCTCCAAAAATTAATCTATCCATTGGAGTGTTTTTACCTAAGTCTTCTTTTACTTCATTTATTGCAGTTAACTGATCTGGAGTTTCAACATATTCAAAATCACTTTCTATTTCTGTCTGCCATGGAGTGTCCTCATCAATAATTAGGCTATTGTTTTCAATTTTTCTCAATTTGTAAAGATTTAATACTCTATCAGCTATAACCTTTGCGTTTTGCTTTGCTTTTTCTTTTGCTCTCTCCCACTCTCCGCCACCTAATCTAGATAATCTTGGATTTTCACCACCTACGTAAACTTCGAGTTCATTAATCTGATCAGACGGTACGTAAAGCCTGTCCGTTCCACCAAACTTGATCGAAAGGTAGTCTTTATCCACATCTTTAATTTTCTTAACTTCAGTTCCCTCATACAGCCCTATGCCGTGAAACTTGTGGACAACATAAGTATTTGGGACAAGAATTGATTCCTCATTTAATTTCCTATGTTTTACTTTCTTATTCTTTTGTTTTCTATTAGTAAATAATGATTCATCAATAACTGCAATATTCATCTCTGGAAACATTGCTGAGTATGAAAACGGATGCTCAACAATTTCTAAATTATTTATTCCTGAAAACTTTTCTCTAATTTTTTCATTACTACTGAATAAATACACCTTTGCTAAATTATTAATTTTTTGCAAAACTTTATCAGCACTTAAGCCATTTAAAAATTGCGGTACATTGCTAATATTCTCTAAATCATTTGTGGCATAAAAGGTTGTTTCATATTTATTTATTTCTGTAAATGTATCTACATATCTTGATTTCATTTTTGATATGTTCAATGAAAAAAACTTTTGTAAATTATTAAAACTATCCTCTTCGGTTTTTTGAATTTCACTAAAGGTTTCTTTGCAAACATTGAAGTCAATTATGTTAATGCTTAATTTATCTGGTACAAAATCAAGTAAAGTCTTGAAATTTTCTAGATTTTGTGAAAATTGAAATAACTCGTATTCATCTAAATCTTTTTTTGATTCTATCTCCAATGATTTATATATGTCTTCTTGATTTGTTTGAAACAACTCAGATGAAGGTGTAATTAAAACTTTTTGTATATTTTTTATTGATCTTTGAGAAATATAATCAAATAATTTTAGTTCAGCTACCTCATCACCATTAAAAAGAATTCGGACTGGATATTCACTATTGAGTGGATAAATATCAATCTGCCCACCCCTAATGGAGAATGTTCCTCTAGATTCAACCCTGTCTTTATTTACATACCCAAGGTAAGTAAGGTTTTCTATTAAATTTTCAAAATCTACATCCTGGCTGACTTGCAAATCTATTACATCTAAATCATTAATAAATATTTTTTGTGTAAAAGATTTCATACTCATTACAACATCAAAAGAGTCATTAACCAGTATGTTGTGAAGCGTTTGAAGTCTTTTCCCCTGTATCTCTAGAGATGGTGTAAATGAGTCATAGGACAAAGTATCCCATGCCGGGAAATGAGATGACTCAGGTACAAAGTTAGAAAAATTATTATAAAATTCTAAAGCTTCTCTTTCTGTTGAAAAAACATAGAGATTTTTTTTATTTCTCTTATTTAAATAAAAGAACGGTGCAAGAGATTCGAAGGAATAATTGAATGTTTCTACATTCATGACTTAAATTTTTTTTAGATTTACGTAGCTCTCATCAATTAACCAATTGATAGTTTTCTTCATGAATGTTTCTAAATCAATATATCTAAGATTTAACTTATCTCCAGCTTTGGAACCATCGTAAATATGTCCATGTGTTAAAACTCTTGCGGACTCACTACATATTAACGGAGTTGAATTGGATACATACTTATATAGGTCTCCTAGTGGTGCAATAATTTTCAAACCTAATTTTGGAATGTAAATTGGCCTGCCTGACCATTCAGATAATGACTTAAGCTTAGAGAGCAACTCTTCACTGGTTGTTTGGAAACTATTTAAAACATATCTCTCATTGTCTTTTCCATTTACTAAAGCTTGGTAATGTCCGTCTGTGCAGTCATCAATATCGACAATTGAAATATTATTCCTAATTAAAGGTGGATACGTTTTATTTAATGTTGAGATTAACAATTTGGCTGTACCAGATACACGACCCGGACCCTGAACAGAGGAGGGGTTAACAGATACAAACTCAAAATCTTTGCCATAATCAAATGCTTCTTTTTCAGCTAAATACTTAGATTCTTCATATTTGCTAAGAAAATAACCCCTATGGTCTGATAATTCATTACCTATAGTTCCCAATTCTTCACCTAAAGTGACTGCAGAGGAGGTATAAATAAATTTTTTAATTTTCAGCATATTGCCTAGTTGAAGCATTTCTTTAGTTCCTTCAACATTTGCTTTAAACATCCCTTCAGGATTCTTGGAACACATTTTGTTAACACCTGCAATGTGAAAAATTGCATCTATGTTGTAATCAGAGAGCTCGTCGTAAATTGCTTCTGTAAAGAGATCACCTTCAATCTTTTTTACACCAAGGTCTGAAAAAAACTGATCGTTGTTTTTAGATCTGGAAAGCGCGAAAACATTATGACCCTGATCAACTATTTTTCTAAGAAGTGGCTTACCTACAACCCCGGTTGATCCTGTAATAAAAATATTGTTATATTTCATTTAGTTTGCTGCAGATAACCGGATATGTATTGATAGCCAGATATGTATGAAAAAATTAAAGCATGTAGAACAATTAAATCTGCAATTGTAAAGCTTAAGATAGTCAGTGGAAAATCCATCATTACAAAGCCAACAGCCCAAAATTGAAGACTTGCTTTTGCTTTACCAAATTTGCTGGGGGGAATCATTATTCCTTCATTGCCAGCAAGACCTCTTAAGCCAGTAATAATAAATTCTCTAGCAATTAGTAAAACTGTAATCCAGATACCAACTCTTCCAATATAAGTAAAACCAACAAATATAAAAGTGATGAAAATTTTATCTGCAATTGTATCTAGAAATGCTCCCGTCTTTGAAGACACATTCCATTTTCTTGCAAGTCGACCATCAAAAAAATCAGTCCAAGCAGCAATAAAAGCAATAATTGCTGGAACCAACATTAATCCTTCACTAGTTCCATCAAGTAACAATAAATATAAAATTACTGGCGCAGAAAAAATACGAAATAAAGCTAATAAGTCTGGTATATATTTTTTCATTAAATCACATCAATAATTCTTCGCTCAGAAGCATTCCTAATAGCTAATTCTTTATCCTTTAAAAACGTATTTAAAATATCAACTGAATCTTCTATCAAGAATTCGACCTCTTCCTTTTCCTCATTATAAAACTTTGACAATACAAAATCAGCTGGGTCAATTCCTTGTGGAGGTCTTCCTACTCCTACTTTTAATTTGTAATAATCTTCTGCATTTAAAACTCTATTTGTTGACTTGATTCCATTATGACCACCATCTGAGCTTCCTTTTTTAATTCTTAAACGCCCAAATGCTAGATCAATATCATCATGAACAACGACTACTTCTGTATTTTCTTTATTGTTATATTTAAAATAGCTTTTGATTGCATCTCCGGAATTATTCATTGAAACCATAGGCAATATTATTTCAACATTGCAGCCATCAATTTCAGCAGATGAAAAATTATAAATATTATTTTTGTCGAGTTTGAATTCTAAATTGTTTTTTTTACAGAAACGAATCAGAATATCAGCCCCAATATTGTGTCGTGTCTTTGAATATTTATCTTGTGGATTCCAGAGACCAACAAATAAAGTTTTGTTATTCTCCGGATTCATCTGAGGACTCTTCCTCAACAGTCTCTTCAGAGGATTCACCTTCGGCTCCCTCTTCGCCTTCTACTTCTTCGCCTTCAAGACCTTCAATATCTTCTTCCTCTTCAATTGCTGCTCTTGGTACAGTAATTGTAATTAAAATGGAATCGTCTTCTGCATCTGCTAATTCTACACCTTCTGGTAAAGCTACATCTGCAGCAGCTAAGTTATCGCCTACGTTTAACTCACTAATGTCTAAATCAAGTGATGTAGGAATATTTGTAGGAAGAGCAGTAATAGTAATAGTTGAATTAATAGTTTGAATAATACCACCCTCTTCTTTAACACCCATTGGTGTTCCATTGAAGTTAATTTGAACATCTGCATCAACAGTCTGTGATAAATCAATTTGAATAAAATCTACATGGAGAAATTCATTTCTATATACATGTTTTTGTATTTCTCTTGCTAAGGCTGTGTATTTTTCTTTACCAATTTCTAAATTGAAGATTACGTTTGAACCAGCTTCGGTCTTTAAAGCATTTGTAAACTCACGAGAGTCAATTTCGACTGAAACAGGCTCCATGCCTAAACCATATACTACAGCTGGGATGCTTCCTTCTCCTCTTGATCTTCTAGATTGAGCAGAACCACTATTTTCTCTAACTGTTGCTTTTAAATTTGTTTCCATATTTATCCTTACGAATTATATAGAGTAATAAATTTTATTTACTACTCAAAGCAGTATTTATGCTTTTTCTGTAGCTTTTCTAGCTGAAATAACTGCAAGGGTAAGAGTTAGTGCAGCAAATAATCCGGCAGAAAGATAACCTCTAAATAAAACATCAAGCTCCCAGCCATCAACCATAACTGCTCTCATAGCTTCAATAACATATGTTGTTGGGTTATATGCTGCAGCTGTTTCAAGCCAACCTTTTAAAGCTTCTCGTGGAACAAATGTTGGTGCTAGAAAAATAGCAGGGAAAAATAAAAAAGTAGCTGCTTGTGCTCCCTGCGAAGAGCCTGATTTAACACCTGCTGCTACTGAATATCCAGCAAAACCCATTCCCCAGATAAAAGCAATCGACATAACTATCAAAAATCCAATACTTCCCACTGCAGGATCTGCACCAATTATTATTCCGATAAATAATATAAGTCCTGATTGCAATAATACTCGAAAGGCACCCACATTCATTGGAGCCAAAATAATAGCCCATCTAGAGATTGGCATACTTTGATAACGTTTAAAAACACCAGATTCAATATCTTCAACCAAATAAATTCCTGATGCTGCGCCACTTAAAGAGGCTGATACAATTGAAACTGGTAGAATAAAATTTATAAAATTTCCTTTAGCAAAATCAAAAGGGGTTCCACTAGCAGATCCACCAAAAACACCTCCTAGAGCACCATCGTATACAAATAAGAAAAATGCTGAAATAATTAAATTTGGTACTTCAGCAAGGGGTCTTCTTACAACTCTCAAAACCATTCGTTTTGTCAAAATTTGCAACTGTATTAGAAAAGACCTATTTGATTCCATTATCTTTTACTCTTTTCTTCTGGCTTTTTGATATCTTCCGAACCTTCGAGTCTATAACCAGTTACTTCGAGAAAAACATCATCTAAAGTAGGCTTACTTGCTGAAACTGAACTTACTTCTACTCCATTACTGCTAAGGTCTTTTAAATATCCAGGTATTTTTGACGCCCCATCCTCAACTGTAATTCTTAGTTCATTTTTTTCTTGAACTGTGTTGTTTAAAATATTTTTTGCATTTTCTAAATCATCATTATTTTCAAATGCGAAAGTTATTACATCACCACCTATACCTGCTTTTAATTCATCTGACGTACCTTCAGCAACAACCAAACCTTCGTCAATGATTGCGATCCTGTCTGCTAACTCATCAGCTTCTTCGAGATACTGTGTTGTAAGAATAATTGTTACTCCATTATCACGAAGTCTTTTAATTTCATCCCATAAAACTCTTCTAGATCCAGGATCTAAGCCAGTTGTTGGCTCATCTAGAAATAGGATTTCTGGAGAGTGAACTAAGCTTAAGCCAAGGTCTAACCTACGTTTCATACCGCCGGAATAAGTTTTTACTCTTCTATCAGCAGCTTCCATTAAGCCAACTAGTTCTAGAAGCTCTGTTGTTCTGCTTTCAGAATCTTTTTTTGAATACCCCCAAAGTCTGCATGTTGTAAAAAATAATTCTCTTCCGGTTAGCAAATTATCTATACCGGTATCTTGAAGGGCTACACCAATTTTCTCTCTAACTTCTTTATCTTTTGTAGAAACATCTATTCCTAAAACAGAAGCGCTTCCATCAGTAATGCTTAATAGGGTTGTGAGCATTAAAATTGTTGTGGATTTACCTGCACCATTTGGACCAAGCAACCCAAAGATCTCGCCTTGTTTTACTTGAAAACTTACGTCTTTTACAGCTTCAACAGTGTCTTGCTTGCTGATAAAAGTTTTCTTAATATTTTTAACGTCTACTGCTAACATAATGTACCTATAAGCCGAAATCTAGTTTGATATTAATAGTATCAAGATTTTATTGGCCTCGTAGCTCAGGGGATAGAGCACAGGTTTCCTAAACCTGGTGTCGCAGGTTCGAATCCTGCCGAGGCCGCTCTTTAAAAACTAAACGTTGTGCTGTTGTCCTGAATTGATATGATCTTGAGCAATAATGGCTGCTTTGGAAACAGCTTTAATTTCCTCCCATGTATAAGGATTCTGTGATTTATCTCTTACATAATCAAAAAAGATACCTAGAGATTCTTTGTGTCCTTTGCCTGATGAAAATGTTTTGCTTCTGTCTTGAGAGCCCTCTAGAAACCTTAACATTCTAAAATCCTCAAGAATATAAGAGTTGCCTCCACCATGAACTTCAATTCGTTCTTTGCTTAATATTTGATTTGTTTCAGAGAAATACTGAAGAGAAGCGTGTGAACCATTTGCAAAATTAATATTTATGAAAACTTGATTGTCTTTAACTACATTATTTTCTTTATCAACTGGAGCAGAGGCCGAAATGCTTTGGGGAAGCGAATCAAACAAATAACAAGCTAAATCAATGCCATGTACTGCTTCACCAACAATTCTTCCGCCACCAATTTCCTTTATATTTGTCCAGTGATCACCAGCGAGAGGTGGGACGCTAAAGCGTAAATTTATACTGTTTACAGGGTTATTAATTAACTTTTGTTTAACAAATTGTGCTGCTTGTGAAAATCGTCTGTTAAATCCAATAAACAGTTTCGGATTCTCAGACCTATAAATGCTCTCTTCAATATCTGTAATTGATTGCAAATCTAAAGCTAGGGGTTTTTCAACATATACTGCTTTTCCTTTATTTAGTGCTTTCATTACTAAATCTGAATGGTTGTAGTGAGGTGTTAATATAAGAACCGCATCTATTTCTTTAGCGTTTAATATCTCTTCTTCAGTAGGATATTTATTTTTAATCTTAAAATTTTTAGCAAGCGACTCTGCACTTAATCCTTTTGATGATGCTATGCCAAGAACTTTGCATTCTCTTTTCAGTTCTTTAAGGACTGGCATTATAGTTGTGGATGCAAAATTTCCAGCTCCTAATATTCCTACATTTACTTTTGATGTTCTTGGTTCTGGCTGCACATCATTTGCCATTACAATTTTTGGCTCCGCATCGATGTTATATCTCAGTACTACTGATAATGGCTTAATTTCAACATTATATTTTTCGTAAACGCTTGGTGCGTCTTCAAATGCTACCTCTTCAGACACTAAGTCCAACAAATGAATTTGTTTTTGAGAAAGAAGCTTTGTAAATGCCTCAAAATTTCTATTTTCGGTCCAACGCACATATTCAATTGGATAATCATTTCCAAGTGCTTCATACTGTTTGTCGTATCTTCCTGGCCCATAAGACTTAGAAACAACAAGTTCTAGTTCTTTATAGTAAAAATCATTCCTAGATATATTTAAGGGAATATCCCCAACAACAACAATTTTTGCTTTATTACGTGCAATTTTTGTTGCTAATTCTATTGGCTCATTACTACTTGTCGCTGCGGTAATAATTACAGTATCAACATCACTTAGTTCAATTTCATCTGCAGAAGTAAAAAAGTTTTCTCGATTTTTAGATCTTTCAGGATCAGTATCAATTCCAATTACTTCTGAGCCCTGTGCCTCAGCTAGCCTACACACTAATTGCCCTATAACTCCAAGTCCTATAACAACTACTTTTGAACCAAGGGTTGTCTCAGACAGCCTAAGACCATGCAATGCAATACTTCCTAAAACAGTAAAAGCTGCTTCTTTAATATCTGTGTTTTCATCAATTCGACTACATAGGTTTTCACTAACAACAACATATTCAGCATGACCACCATTAGATACAACTCTATCTCCGACATGGAACCCACTGACACCTTTGCCAACTTTAACAACTTCCCCTGACGAACTGTATCCAAGTTGAAGAGGAAGAAGGTTTTTTGGGAATACAGCATTCCAAACTGCCCCTAAGCCCTCTTTCTTTAAAAGATCCAATCCTTTATCAATATTTGAGCTATTTTGAAGCTTGTCTGTGACAGAGGTGTTGGCTACCTCAATAGCAGCAAGTTCTGTTCCTGAAGATACGACTGAATAGTGGTTTTTGATAAGTACCTCACCAGGTCCAGGATTTGGAATAGGAGTGTCCCATAAAATTGGTGTTGGATTATTTTTCTCAACTACTAGCTGTTTCATTTCTCTCCTGTTTAATAATAACTAATTTACTTCGGAAATTAAGGGTGAGGTTAAATTTATATATTCTCCATCAATTGATTTTACTTTAAGAGATCCGTCTTCGTTTACGTCTTCAGCCCATCCTCGACCTTCGGGATACTCTACAATTTTCCCAAGTGTTTGTAATTTTTTTTTGTATCTTCCTAAATCAAAATTTTTATTAGCAAGGGAGGATAGTACATCACTCGCCCATTTTTCTGCATGTAAATTAATTAATCCATCTTCCTGCTTTTTAGTAAAGATTGAGCCTGCTCCAGGTATTTCTGGTTTCTCCCAAAAATAATTTATTCCCATTCCAATACAAATACTGTTTTCAGATTTCTCAACAAGTATCCCTCCAACTTTTAAATTATTTAAAACAATATCATTCGGCCACTTCAAGCTCAGCTTTGTATCTTTAATTATTTCTGTAAATAAGTAGCCAGAAAGAAGAGGAATAAGTGTCTGTTTTAGTTTTATATCTTCTTGTTTGACTGCAAGAGAACATGCTAGTGCTTGATCTGCGTTTAGCCACGTTCTGTTTGATGTACCTTTGCCTTTTTCCTGAGAGTAGCTAATTACAAGAATCGGTTCACTTGATAGTTCACTTAGTGCAAATTCCTGTGTATTGTAAATGGATTCAAAAAAAAAGGTTTTCACAGTGTTACTTCTTTACATATATATAGGTCAAATACATACATTAACAATAAACAGGAAAGATTGGCATGTCAGACGATAATTTAGCTGAAATTCGTAATGAAAAAGCTAAGAAGATTCAGCATCCAAAAGGAAAATTAACAGCTTACGAAAGGCTGAATTTACTATTGGACGAAGGCTCTTTTAGCGAAATAGACCAACATGTTACTTCCGAAGAAAATCCTGATGGCGAGGCAGTTGTAACTGGAACAGGCACTATTCATGGACGTCCAGTATTTGTATTTAGTGAAGACTTTTCCGTCATGGGAGGAAGTCTTGGCGAAGTTGTAGCTAAAAAAATTCTAAAAGTAATGGATCACGCACTAGAAGCTAGAGCCCCAATAATTGGAATAAAAGACTCTGGTGGGGCAAGAATTCAAGAAGGAATCTCTTCCTTATATGGATATGCACAAATTTTTAAAAAGAATGTTGAAGCGTCAGGAAAAATTCCACAAATTTCTGTAGTCGTTGGTCCTTCTGCAGGTGGGGCAGTTTATAGTCCCGCACTGACTGACTTTATTTTTCAAGTACAAGACATAGGACAACTTTATGTGACAGGACCTGCAGTAGTTAAAACTGTAACCGGTGAGGATGTATCTTATGAAGAGTTAGGTGGAATAGAAGCACACGGTACAAAATCAGGCGTATCACATCAGATATGTGAATCTGAAGAGCAGGCATTTGAAGAAATTCGCTATCTTATGAGCTTCCTGCCTCAATCTTCATCTCAAAAACCGCCCGTATTCATTACTGAAGATGAATCTTCTAGATCAATAGAGTCATTAGATGATTTCATACCAGAAAACAGAAATCAGCCATATGATATGGCGAAAATAATATCAGACATTTCTGATGATGGAGAGCACTATCCAATTCAAAGCAACTATGCACTCAACATTATTACAACATTTGCAAGAGTAAACGGAAATACAATTGGAATAGTGGCAAACCAGCCCATGGAACTAGCAGGCGTACTAGATATTAAGGCTTCAGAAAAAGCAGCAAGGTTTGTTAGGTTTTGTGACGCATTCAATATACCAATTCTCACTTTGGTTGATGTTCCTGGATTTTTACCTGGAGTCGAACAGGAACACGGAGGAATTATCAGAAGCGGAGCCAAACTTTTATATGCATACTCAGAAGCAACTGTTCCAAGAGTCTGTGTAGTTATCAGAAAAGCATATGGAGGAGCTTATATTGTCATGGACTCAATAGGTCTTGGTGCAGATAAATTATTTGCATGGCCAAGTGGTGAAATAGCAGTAATGGGTGCTGAAGGAGCGGTTGATATAATACACAAAAGAGAAATAGCTGCTGCTGACAATAAAGACGAACTTAAATCAAAATTAGTCGCAGAATATAATGATAAATTTAGTAATCCTGATATTGCTGCACAATTAGGATTAATTGACAATATTATAAAACCAAGCGATACAAGAAAGGTCATTATCGACTCTTTTAAAGACTTGGTTAATAAAGGAGAGTTAGGAGATAAACATGGAAACATACCCCTCTAAAAATATTGCTATTGCATGGGTAGAAAAAGGAAGTATTGCTAGAAACTTATTTTTATCCCTAGGTTTTGCAATAGTAACTGCTCTAAGTGCTCAGGTTCGTATTGTTATACCAATGTCCCCAGTTCCAATAACAGGTCAAACATTTGTTGTGCTTTTGTCGGGACTAATTTTAGGTAGCACTTTTGGAGCAATTAGTATGTTGATGTATTTATTTATTGGCATGTCAGGTCTTCCATTTTTCTCAGCTGGTGTCGCTGGTCTTGCAATTCTAAAAAGCCCAACAATAGGGTATATAATAGGATTTTTTCTGGCAGCTTATGTAATAGGTGCTTTTGCAGCTAAACCTATATTGGCCATTCTGCTTGGTTCGTTAACTATTTATATTGCGGGTGTTTCTGGATTGATGATAATTTTAAATACTTCACTTTCGAATGCTCTCGCAATTGGGGTTGTTCCGTTTTTGATAGGAGATGCTATTAAGTCTATTTTGGCAATGGGCTTGGCTTTTAAATTAAAATAAATATGACTCAAAAAAGAATCCTAATTGCAAACAGAGGTGAGATAGCTCTACGAATTATTAGATCTGCCAAGGAGATGGATCTATATACTATTGCAGTTTATTCAGACGCAGATGAAGATGCTTTACACACAAAAAGAGCTGATGAATCTTATTACCTAGGAGGTTCGCTACCAGCAGAGAGTTATAGAAATTTAAAAAAATTAGTTAAGGCTGCTGAAGAGACAAATGCAGACTTAGTTCACCCAGGGTATGGTTTTCTCGCAGAGAATGCTGATTTTGCAAAAGCTATAGAAAAAAAAGGAATTACCTGGATAGGACCTAAACCTGAAACTATTAAATCTATGGGTGACAAAATTGAATCAAGAAAACTAGTTTCAAAAATTGGCCTCAACCCCGTACCGGGACAGCTTAAACCATCAAGATTTCAAAGGGAAGCAGTAAAAGATGCGGAAAGTTTTGGATACCCTGTTGCATTAAAGGCTGCTCACGGTGGTGGAGGTAAGGGCTTAAGAATTGTTCATAATGAGAAAGAACTTTTAGAAAATTTTGATATTGTAAAGCGAGAGAGCGAAGCTTATTTTGGATCTGATCAAATCTATGTTGAAAAATTTATAAAACCTGCAAGACATGTTGAGACTCAAATTCTTGCTGATAAATATGGTAATGTTTTGTATCTAGGTGAAAGAGATTGCTCCTTACAAAGAAGAAATCAAAAGCTAATTGAGGAGAGTCCTCCCGAGTGGCTATCTGATTATGGAAGAGAAAAGTTAAAGGAGTTTACTCTTAAAATTGCATCTAGTTCAGATTATGTGAATGCTGGCACTGTAGAATTTCTTGCTGATAGTGACGAAAACTTTTACTTCCTAGAAATGAATACTCGATTACAGGTAGAGCATACAGTAACTGAAATGAGGTATGGTCTTGACCTTGTAAAAGAACAAATAAAAATTGCACTAGGTAACTCCATAGAGGATTATGAGCTTGATCCTAGAGGGCACAGTATAGAATTTAGAATTAATGCAGAAGACCCAAATAACAACTTTCTACCAACTCCTGGAACAATAACCGAATATAGAGAACCAACCGGAAATGGTGTGCGTATTGATGGATGGGCAAGAACAGGAACGCAAATTACCCACTATTATGACAATCTTATTTCCAAATTAATTGTCTGGGGTGTTTCAAGAGAAGAGGCAAGGTCTAAAGGAATTAGGTGCCTTGAAGAATACATTATTGGAGGTATTCCAACAACGATAAATTTACTAATAGATATTTTAAAAACTAAAGAATTTGTCAACAGCCAGATACATGTGAAGTTTCTAGAAGAAAACTTTGAAATACGTGATATTGAAGAAGATGAGATTTCGTCTGATAGACCAAGCAAAGTAACAATATCTTTGGAAGATGCAACTAACCCAACGCTAGCGCCTCAACGTCCCAAAAAAGTAGGTATGGACCTAACAGGTAATATCAAAAATCCGGGAATAATTTTTGCAGAAATGCAGGGGACAATAATGGATACTATGACTAAACAAGGGAAAAAAGTTAAAAAGGGTGACTCATTATTTGTACTTGAAGCAATGAAAATGGAAAATGTAATTACAGCCCCTGTTGATGGTGTAATTAAAAAATTTAATATTGAAAAAGGCCAACCTGTTAAAAAAGGTGACTTACTAATTGAGATAGAAGCAAAGTTCTAATGATTTACGGAATAGGTGTTGACCAAGTTGATTTAAATAGAGTTAGGAAGCTCTTAAATAAATCTAAAACAAAATTTGAAAAAAGATGTTTTACGCAAAACGAACTTATCTATGCAAATCGATTCAACGATCCGGCTAAAAGATTAGGTGCTCGGTTTGCAGCAAAAGAAGCTGTAATGAAATCTCTAGGCAAGGGGTGGAGGCAGTTGCACTGGAAAGATATTGAAATTAGTGGTGGTGGCAAACCTGAAGTTATTCTGCATGGAAAAGCAAAAGAATTAGCTAGTGAACTAAATATAGGCAATGTTCATGTATCTCTCTCTCACGAAGAAGATAAGGCAATAGCTTTTACAATATCTGAAATAGTAAAATGAACTGGGTAGCAATGTTTCCTGGACAGGGATCTCAAAAAGCTGGTATGGGTGAAGAATTGCTTAAATTATATCCAGACCTATTAATTGATGAATTTGAAGAAACTCTTGGCTGGTCTCTTAAACAAACCATTTTACAAAGTAATCAAAGTGAAATTACAAAAACAAATATTGCTCAGCCTTACATATTTGCTATTTCTTACTGTTACGGATTAGAAGCGTTTAAAAAACTTGGTCAACCAAAAGTTGGTATAGGCCATTCCTTAGGTGAATATACTGCTTTAGCACTCTCTGAATTCATTAGTTATAGTGATGCTTTAAAAATTATTTCCGTAAGAGGAGCTTCTATGCAGAAAGCTGTTGAAAATTCTGATTCAACAATGGCAGCCGTTTTAACATCAGATTTAAAACAAACTATAGATGCTGTTGAAGCATTAAATAATCAAGGAGTTTCCATTAATATTTCTAACTTTAATGATGGATCACAAATTGTTATTGGGGGTTTAAAAGATGACATAGACTACTTAAAGTCAAACCCAGTTGATTTAAATGCAAAAAGAGTAATACCTCTAGATGTAGCTGGAGCTTTTCATTCAAAGTTTGTTTCTTCTGCAAAACAAGAAGTTCAGAATATTATTGATGAAGTTGAGTTTTCAGAAGGTAAATTTGATGTTTACATGAATGTTGATGCAAAAGTAGCCGATCTTACAACAATTAAAAAAAGGCTTGTTGACCAAATTGACAATAGCGTGATGTTTTATGACCAAATACTGAATATTGAAAATATTGCAAAGCCTGAAAAGTGGTATCATATCGGCCCTGGAAATGTAACTGCTGGCATGGTAAAAAAGTCTATATCTAGTGAGGGTATTGAAATTATTAATTCATTAGACTCTTTAAATAATATTTAAATAGGGAGATATTTGTGAAATCAACAATAACAGGTTGGGGTAAGTGCGCACCTGATAACATCATGACAAATGAGGACTTGGCTGTTTTTGTGGACACCTCGGATGAATGGATACAGCAAAGAACAGGAATTCAAGAAAGAAGATTCTGTCATGTAAATAATTCTGATATGGCAGCGGTAGCTGGACAGCATGCAATTGCATGTGCAGGTTTATCACCGGAAGATATTGATGTAGTGATTCTTGCTACATGCACACCTGATAGTATTGTTCCATCAGCAGCAGCTCATGTACAAAGGAAATTAGGTGCAGTAAATGCTTCTGTTTATGACATAAACGCAGCATGTGCCGGTTTTGTATACGCATTAGAGCAAGGGAAAGCATTTGTTGAAAGTGGTTTGTACAAAAGGGCGTTGGTAATTGGTTCTGAACATATTACATGGCTACTTGATTGGTCTGATAGAAATACAGCAGTTTTATTTGGAGATGGTGCTGGAGCAGTTGTTGTTGAAGAAAGTAAGACAGAAGAAGACGGTGAAATATTTTCTTTTGTAAATGGTTTAAGTTCTGACAAATTAGATATTTTAGAAGTCCCTAACTTTGGATCAGCAATGGATAGGTTTAGTAAAGACGAAGCTGCAAAAGTAAGGTGGACATTTGATGGTCAAGAAATTTTTAAAGGTGGCATTAGAGCTATGGCAACTGCATCAGATGAGGTAATCACCAAGTCCGGACTTAAAAAAGAAGATATAGACATTTTAATTCCACATCAAGCGAATTTAAGAATTGTTGAAGGATTAGAAAAAATGCTAAGCCTTCCAAATGCAACAACAATAAAAAAAGTTCATAAATATGGCAATACTTCTGCAGCATCAATTCCAACTGCGCTAGTAGATGCTTTAGAAGAAGGCGAAATAAAAGGTGGCGAGGTAGCTGTGTTTACTGCAGTAGGTGCAGGCCTTTCCTGGGGTGCATGTGCCTTACGTTTAGGCAAAAGAACAACCCCAATTAATACTTCTGATGCAAAACTTCCAGATTTTGACGGCAAAGCTGTGGACACAATAAGAAAAGCTATTGAATATCAAATACCTGAAAAACTAGATCTTATATGAAAACAGCATTTGTTACGGGTGGGTCTAGAGGAATAGGTAAATCTATAGCATTAGACCTTGGTAATAAATTTCACGTAGTTGTCGGTTACTCTGTTTCAAATAAAAAAGCTGAAGAAGTTTCAGAAAAAATAATAAGCAATGGTGGAAGCTCAAGCACGGTTCAGATTAATATATCTGAAACTAGTTCTGTAGATGAAGCATTTTCATCAATTGAGAAAGACTACACCTCTGTTGATGTACTTATAAACAATGCAGGCATAACAAAAGATAACATCCTTCCAAGAATGAAGGAAGATGAATGGCTCGAGGTAATTCAAACTAATTTAACAGGAAGCTTCTATACATCACAGAGAGCTATAAAGCTTATGATGAAAAATAAATGGGGAAGAATTGTATTTATATCTTCTGTGGTTGGTATCTCTGGAAACCAAGGTCAAGCTAACTATGCTGCATCAAAAGCTGGGTTAATTGGCTTATCAAAATCAATCAGTAAGGAGATGGGTTCAAGAAATATAACATCTAATGTTGTTGCTCCGGGCTATATAGAAACAGATATGACTTCCTTTCTTGATGAGCAAAATAAGGAAAATATTATAGAGCAACTTTCAATTAAACGCATTGGTAAACCAGAAGATATTTCAAACGTAGTATCTTTTTTATGTAGCGATGAGTCAGAATATATAACAGGACAAGTTATACCAGTTGATGGTGGTTTAACTACCTAAATAGGGAGTAATTATGGAAACAAATGAAGTTTTTGAAAAAGTAAAAGGTCTTTTTGTAGAAGATCTAGGAATAGATGAGTCAAAGGTAACAATGGATGCAAAGTTAGAAGAAGATTTAGAAATTGACTCATTGGGAATAGTTGAAGTTGTCATGGCTTTTGAAGATGAGTTCGGTATTGAAATTGATGATGAAGAACTAGCAGATGTTTCTACCGTAGGTCAAGCTGTTAATTTACTTCACTCTAAAATATAATTCTCACCATGTCTAAAAGACGTGTAGTAGTTACCGGCCTTGGAACAATCAACCCACTAGGTAATAATGTTTCTGAATCTTGGGAAAAATTAATAAAAGGTGTTTCCGGAATAAGCCAAATTAATTCTTTTGATACAGAAAACCTTCCCGTTACATTTGCTGGAGAAGTAAAAGATTTTGACGCAAATGAATATATGGGCAAACAACATGCCAGAAAATTAGATAGATCTGCACATTTTTCAATTTATGCAACAGAGCAAGCTCTTCAAGATGCTGGTTTTAATACTGAAAAGAGATTAGGAGCAGGTGTTGGAATTGTTTTTGGAACAGGAATTGGTGGTATCGCTGCAACTGAGGAGGCTGTTAGAACATATGACAAAAGAGGGCCTTCAAGAATTAATCCCCTCGCTATTACTCAACTAATGCCAAATTCTAGTACAGGACAGGTTGCAATAAAGTTTGGTATTGAGGGTCCATCTTTAACCATCACCACAGCGTGTGCTGCTTCTGCTAATGCTATTGGAGAAGCGAAAAATTTAATTGAAAATGGTTTTGTTGATGTAGTAGTTGCAGGTGGAACTGAATCGGGTACTACTCCAATGACGATAGGTGCGTTTGCTCAAATTAGAGCTCTTTCAACAAAAAACGATGAGCCGGAAAAAGCCTGTAGGCCATTTGATCAAGAAAGAGATGGTTTCGTTATGGCAGAAGGTTCAACAGTTTTAATTCTTGAAGAAGAAGAGTATGCAAAAAAACGTGGAGCTAAGATCTATGGATATGTAAAAGGGTATGGATCAACAACAGATGCTCACCATATAACTGCACCCGCTGAAGGTGGAGAAGGAGCTTATAGAGCGATGCGTAAGGCTATTGAAGATGCTGAGATTTCGATTGATGAAATTGACTATATCAATGCTCATGGAACCTCAACTCCTGCAAATGATAAGAATGAAACTATTGCAATAAAGACTTTATTTGAAGAAAAAGCATATGATCTTGACATATCATCAACAAAGTCCATGACAGGCCATCTTCTTGGTGGTGCTGGAGCCTTTGAATCTATGGTTTGCTTACTTTCAATACAAAATGGAAAAATACCACCAACAATTAATTTAGATAAAAGTGATCCAGATTGCGATTTAAATTACACTCCAAACGTACCAAAAGATAAAACTATAAATAATGCAATGACTAACTCATTTGGATTTGGTGGACATAACGGAGTTTTAGTTTTTTCTAGTAAATAAATTATTTAGGCAACATTGAGCCACCTATTGAGTGCACTCCTCCATCAGCATGGATAATCTCACCAGTAACAACTTCAGATAAGTCAGATAATAAAAAGTTAACTACTTTTGCAACAGGTTCAGCATTTTTTGTATCCCAGCCAAGCGGAGCTCTTTCGTTCCACTCGTTATCCATTTCAGAAAAACCAGGAATATTTTTTGCTGCTGTAGTAGCTAGGGGACCCGCTGCAACAGCATTTACTCTAATCCCCTCATCACCCATGTAATAACCCAAGTAGCGGATAATCGATTGTAAGCTAGATTTCGCAACACCTTGCCAGTCGTATCCCGGCCATGCTTGTGAATTGTCAAAATCTAATGCAACAATTGATGATGGATTGTTTAAGATTGGCTGAAAAGAACTAGCAAGCGTTTTTAAAGAAAAGGCAGAAATCTCAAAACTCTTAACTGCATCATCTACGCTTGTGTTTAAAAAGTTTCCTCCCATTGCCTCTGTTGGTGAAAAAGCAATCGCATGTAAAATTCCATCAAGCTTCCCTATCTCATTTTCTATATTTTCTACTGCTTCTTTAACTTGATCAAGGTTTTCAATATCCATTTCAAAAACTTTTATATCATCTGATAATCTCTTTACAGCTCTCTCAGTAATTCGAAGGCCTTTTCCAAAACCAGTTGCAACAACTGTTGCACCATTTTCTAAAGCTATTTTTGCAGATGCATAAGCAATGCTTTTATCTGTAAGAATTCCTGTAATAAGAATTTTTTTATCTTTTAAAATCATATTTTTCCCATAACTATTTGACCATATAAATAGTTAGTAGGTATCACAAAATAATACCTTTTATTATTCTTCTGTTGAATAGTTGCCAGAACCTTCTTCTTTTTTGATTTGTGATCCTGTAACAACTGCTAATCCTATTTCTACAAGGCCAAAAGCAAAAAAACCGTTAAATTCAGTAAAGACTGCGAAAGTTATTAACCCAAGCCCTCCACTGTATCTTATTATGTTTAATTGTTTTCCATTCTCTGCATTGCCTCCAAGCAGGAAAAAAGCCATTGCCGCAAAGTAAAGTGGCAAGCCAATAGATCTAACAATCATTGCTTGGTTCTCTGCTAGTACAGCAGTGAAATCAAACAAGAATAAACGGTAAACCACTTCAGGCATAATAAACCCTACTAATACCAATCCAAGGTATACAAGTGGGTCAAGTCTATTAATTAATTTGTAATTCATAAAAGCAAGTATATCGGAAATTATCGAATCTTATAATTAATAGTTTTTAATTATTTCTGCCTGTGCTGCTGCAAGTTTTGCAGTTGGAATTCTAAATGGAGAGCATGAAATATAATCAATTGCGAGTGAATTAAAAAAGTGAATAGATTCTGCCTCTCCAGCGTGTTCACCGCATACTCCTATTTTCAAATCTTTGTTTGATTTTCTTCCATCATTCACAGAGATTTCAACAGCTTTTCCGACTGTTTCTTTATCTATCGATACAAATGGATCCTGGGAAAATATATCAATTTCCACATATTTAGTAAGAAACTTTGATGCGTCATCCCTAGAAAGGCCCAGGGTTGTCTGGGTTAAATCATTGGTGCCATAAGAAAAGAAATCAGCATGCTTTGCTATTGACTCAGAATTTAATGCAGCACTTGGTAGCTCAATCATTGTTCCTATTGTGTAATTAAACGTAAAGTCTAATTTTTTCTGGACTTTGTTTAGCTTCTTGACAAGAAGATTTTTCATTTGATTTAATTCTTCTGAATTCATTACCAAAGGAATCATTATCTCTGGAACAACTTCTACTCCTTCTTTTTTTTGCAAATTGCATGCAGCTCTGGAAATTGCTTCTACTTGCATCTCGTAAATTTCAGGATAACTCAAGCCAAGCCTCACTCCTCTATGTCCAAGCATCGGATTGCTTTCAGATAGCTTCACAAGCATTTCACGAATATAACTTGGAGAAACACCAATTGCATTACCGAGTTCAGCCATCTCAATATCACTTTTTGGCAGGAATTCATGCATTGGTGGGTCTAAAAGTCTGACTGTTATAGGTTTTTCTTTTAATAATGAAAAAAGAGATTCGAAGTCAGAAATCTGAAAATCAATTAATTTCTTTAATGCCCTTTTTCTACCTTGTTTTGATTCTGACATAATCATCTCACGCATTGGAATAATTCTTTCGCCCTCAAAAAACATATGCTCTGTTCTGCAAAGCCCTATGCCCTCAGCGCCAAACTCTAATGATTTTTTAGTATCTACCACTGTCTCTGCATTAGCTCTTATTGCTAATCTCTTGTATTCATCACACCACTTCATAAGTGTATTAAATTCTTCTGAAGGCTTTGGTGGCTCTGTATCAAGTTCACCAATATAAACTTCACCTAATGAACCATCAATTGAAATAATGTCTCCTACGATTAATACTTTCTCTCCATTGCCTATTGTTTTATTTTCAATATCTATAGTTAAACCCTCCGCGCCAACCACACATGGTTTTCCCATTCCTCTTGCAACAACAGCTGCATGACTAGTCATGCCTCCTTTTGTAGTCAGAATTCCAACAGATGAATGCATACCATGTATATCCTCTGGGCTAGTTTCGTCTCGAACTAAAATTACATCTCTTCCTCTGTTTGCTTCTTTTTCTGCTGTATCTGCATCAAAAACTATCTCTCCTACAGCAGCTCCAGGAGACGCATTTAGTGCTTTGGTAAAAAGTTTTCTGTCTTGATTTTCTACGAACTGGGGGTGTAATAAATTAGTTATGTTGTTTGCATCAACCATTGTTAGCGACTCTTCTTTAGTTGTTATGCCCTGGCTATTCATATCGATTGCAATTTTTACACTTGCTTGAGCAGTTCTTTTTGCTTTTCTTGTCTGAAGTAGATAAACTTTTTCATTTTCGATGGTGAACTCAATATCTTGCACTTCTTTAAAATGGTTTTCGAGCTTTGTAGATATATCTTGTATCTCTTTGTATGCAGATGGAAATTTTGACTCTAACGACTCTTGCTCTACGAGGTCTTTGTTATTTATTGGATGTGGAGTTCTTATTCCTGCAACAACATCTTCACCCTGTGCGTTAATAAGATACTCTCCATACAACTCTTTAATTCCACTTGATGGGTTTCTTGTAAATGCAACGCCTGTACCAGATCTATCATTTAGGTTTCCAAAAACCATAGTCTGCACTGTTGCTCCTGTTCCCAGTGAATCAGGAATATTGTTAATTTTCCTATAAGTAATAGCTCTTTTGTTTTGCCAACTTAAAAAAACAGCTTCTATAGCTCCTATAAGTTGTTCGTATGGATCTTGAGGAAATGGAGCACCGGTAAACCTCTCGACAGTATTTTTATAAGCATTGATTATCCAATGTAGTTGGTCAACATTGAAATCAGCATCAGAAACTACATCATCCATTCGCTTTTTATTTGCAATAACAGCTTCAAATCTTTCATGCTCAACACCAAGCACAACATTTGAATACATTTGAATTAATCTTCTATATGAATCTAATGCAAAGCGCTCGTCATCAAAAGCATTTGCTAAATCGTTAACATTTTTATCATTAACACCGATGTTTAAAATCGAATCCATCATTCCAGGCATCGATATCATTCCACCTGATCTTACAGATAGCAAAAGTGGTGAACTGCCTGTGCCGAAACTTTTCTTCGAATACCTTTCTAGAAGTGCAACACTACTTGTAATTTCTTTTTTTAAACCATCAGGAAGTTGCTTGTTTTTTGAAAAATAATTACATGCCTCAGTTGTTATTGTAAATCCTGGAGGTACTTGAATTCCAAGCTTCGACATTTCAGCTAGGTTTGCTCCTTTACCACCAAGTAAATTATTTAAAGAAGCGTCGCCGTCGGTCTTATGGCTAGAAAATTCGTAAATAAGTTTATTGTCCATAATCGGATTTAAAAAATTTCCCCCTCTATTCTCTAATTATATAGGGGGAAAACTATATGTCTAAGAATGTGCTGGTAATTGGAACGGGAACAATCGGAGAACCACTTATAGGTTTACTCGCAGAGCACAGAGAATCACTTGGATTAGATAATGTCATATTTTTTAAAAGAACTCCTTTATCTGAGGAAAGAGGAAAAGTCGAAGCCCTTATAAGAAAAGGAGCAAAGATTGTTTCTACTTCTGATGCCATTGGTGAATTTCATCAACTAGGTTTTAAGGAAACAACAGATGTCGAAAAAGCTTATGCTGACTCAGATGTAATTATTGACTGCACACCAAGTGGAAATGATAACTGGGATAAAGTTTATTCATCACTCGACCAGAATAAGAGATTTATGGCACAAGGATCTGAACATGGATTTGGCCCATTTTTTGCTTGGGGAATAAATAATGAAGTATTAAATGAAGATTCAAACAGATATCTTATTGCCTCATGTAATACCCATAATATAGCCTCTATTGTTAAGATCTTTGCGCTTGATGAAGAGAGAGAACTAGTAGAAGGAAAGTTTGTCTGCCTGAGAAGAGCTAATGATGTATCTCAAAACGATTCTTTCTCTCCTTCACCAACAATTACAAAACATAGCAATCAAGAATTTGGCACTCATCATGCTCGTGATGTGCACGAATTGTTTGCACAAGATGGGAGGGAGTTAAATCTTTTTTCCTCAGCTATCAAACTACCAACCCAATATATGCATACTCTTTGGTTTTCCCTTACCTATAAAGATGCAATTAAATATGAAGATGTAATGGAAAATCTCAACAACAGTGAGTTTTTAATGGCTACAGAGAAAATGTCTTCTAACAAAGTGTTTTCATTTGGAAGAGATCATGGATACCATGGAAGAATTTTGTCACATGGTGTAGTCGCTGAACAATCTCTGCATGTAAAAGATACTACATTAACTGGATACTGCTTCACACCACAAGATGGAAATGCTTTATTGTCATCTGTTGCTGGAACAGTTCAGCATTATTACAAAAATGACTGGCAAAAAAAGATGGAAGTATTTGATCGTTATATTTTCAAAAACATATAATTTTTAATTACAAAATAATAAAGAACATACATCGATAGCAATACGTTTATACAATGAAATCATGGAAAAAGTTATTGCAATTGGAGTACCAGGCTTACTTATAGTTGGAATTATATGGCTAATTATTTCATCAAATAAAAGGATAAATAATGCCCTTTTAACTGCTTCAAAAACTTTAGGTTTTACTTATATACCCTCTAAAAACATATTCAGAAAGAAAAAAATATTTGGCGAAATTGATGGATATAACTGTGAAGTGGAAGTCTATACAAGAAGTCACGGTAAGCCCTCAACAACATATGTCTCTTTCTTCGCTTATTTTCCCGAGAGTTTTGAAATGGGATTGAAAATTAACTGGCGAGGTGAGTTTGATGGAGATGATGAGTATCTGACAGACCTGTTTGTAAAACGAAATGAAGAACTTATAGAAACGTCAAAGAAAAATCTAAAAAGACTAAGAGTAGAGGATGCATTTGTAAATTCAAGAAAAGTGTTATTTAGAAAATATTACAAAGCTGATGAGATTGTAAAAACAATGAGAGACGTACTTAACTTAGCAAAAGCAATTAAGTAGCTTTTTAGCCACTAATCACGGATATCAGCCCAAAAGGAGTCTTTCTCCATTGGAGCACGTAATAGTCCAATTACCAATAATGCAAAAGTTATTATTGGAAATAAAAGAATTAAAAACAAAGGGTACGATGTTATTGTTTCTATCATATTTTTATTTTACTAAATTGAAATAGATCGTGCTACGCACGAATATTTTTGTCTTGTCTAAATCTTATTGTTTGTTTTAATTTTTTTTTAAATTCAGAAAGAGACATTTAAACTAATTCAAAGGATTTAATGATATTTTCTAAACCATCTTTGGCATCTGCAAAAAGCATCTTTGCATTGTCATTTATAAATAGTGGATTTGCAATACCTGCATAGCCTGGTGACATAGATCTTTTTATAACAATGACTTGTTTTGCTAAGTCGACATCAAGTATTGGCATGCCATAAATTGGAGAGTCTTCATCAGTTCTAGCCAATGAATTAACAACATCATTTGCCCCGAGAACTATTACAACATCTGTTGAGGAAAACTCAGAATTTATATCTTCTAAGGTATACATATCTTCATAGTCAATATCTACCTCAGCTAAAAGTACATTCATATGCCCAGGCATTCTTCCAGCAACCGGATGAATAGCAAACTTCACTTCAATATTTTTATCTTTTAAGGTATTTGTTAATTCTTTCACAGCAGCCTGTGCTTGAGCTACTGCCATTCCATATCCTGGAACAATAACTACAGATTCTGCATAGCTTAATTGAATTGCAACATCTTCTGGGGAAGTGCTTATTGGATCTTTATCATATTCATTGTTAATAGCTGTACCACCAAAACCACCCTTAAGAACATCTAAAAGTGTACGATTCATTGCAGCACACATAAGGAGTGTAAGAATTATTCCTGATGCACCCACTAAGGCACCAGCTACGATCAAAATAAT
>Ga0181394_1000085_pt1 | contig 34959 bp, 36 predicted proteins | sample 17SPOviralmetaG_FD_130123 | JGI IMG/M metagenome (GOLD analysis project Ga0181394, IMG submission 130123) | Marine viral communities from the oligotrophic San Pedro Time Series (SPOT) site, San Pedro Channel, CA, USA - 17 SPOT_SRF_2010-11-23 | ecosystem: Environmental > Aquatic > Marine > Strait...
AGTAAGAAGCCGAATGCGAATACACACATTGAGAAGAGTGGCGCTAAAATCGTTAGCGCAATAATCTCTTCATGACTAAACTTTCTCTTCATTAGGCAATATCTTTATCTCTTACCATCATTGGTATATTATTACTTGCAGTATAACTTTTATACTTGATAAAGCAAGGCATTTCTGCTAATTTATCTTTCATAATTTCAAACACTTTATCGTGATTGTAAGTAACAGTTTTACCATTTTTGAACTCTACATTTATAGTCTTGTTCTGACCTACTAGTGACTGTCTCACTACAAATCTTTTCGACTGCATTACATTATTTTCCATAACTTATTTATTTATTTATTATTTACATTTATATTATCTACACTTGTTCGTATTTATTTTGTGTGTTCTCGTTTTTTTATTTCGTCAATAACACTTTGACGCTTATCTTTACTTACTCCATATATTCTCATATTATGTAGTATTAAGTGTAATTCTTGTATTCCTATTTTAGTTAAGTCTCTCATATTATATCTGATTTACCATATATTTTACTCATGTATTTAACTGTCACTTCATCGAGTATATATTGAATTATTTTACTTTGTTGCTCTTCAGTACATGTCGAGAAACCAAATTCTCCGTACAATTCTTTTGCTAATTTATCTATTTTCATATTTTTATTGTATTACCATTTGGCATTATTATTATTCTTTTCATATTATTATTATCTTTACTAATTCGTTTTTAATTTGTGTCAATTAAAGTATATAAGTCATCAAGTGTTGATTCAGTGAACTTTTCTTTACACATTTTACTATTGTATTTCCAAGTAGAATTTATTAAGTATTTTAGTATTATTAATTTAAATTTAGTCATTTTAAAAGTATATTATTTGTTTAGTGAATAATTATTAGTTACAGTTACTCCGCCACTTCTCTTTACTCGCAATTAATTATTATAATTCATAGTGTGACATTTGGTAGATAAGTATATAGAGTAACTACCTATTGTCACAGTATTTAGTAGAGACATTACTATGATATCTTCATATCTCTACAGAAAGCGGGCATACAGTTAGTATTTGTATACGACTTATACTTAGTGAAACAATTCATCGCATCGAATCTTTCTTTGTGAGTACTATACACTTCATCGTGATTATACTTTACTACTTCACCTTTCTTGTTAGTGAACTCTACTACTACATCTTTACCTATTAAGGATTTTCTTATTACAAATCTTTTTAATGTCATAATTATTATATTTTAATTGTTATATTATTATTATCTATTATACTTCGTATTTAAAGTGTGAATCAATTTTATTATTATTAAAGTTATTATCATTATTTCTAAATACTTATATTATTATTATCTATTGTATATCGTATTTGGGTAGTGAGTGAGGTGGTAGGTAGGGGGGATAGCTGGGATAGCTGTGGGGATAGGGGAAAAAGGCTAAAAGTATGGGGCTGGGGGTCAGGGGCATATGGGGCTGGGCTAAAATATTTCGGTTTTATATTTGGGGGGCGGGGTAGGGGGAGTAGGGGCAACACTCTACTCCAATATTTATAATACGGGAGTAAATATGAGCAGTACTATGTAATTATCTTAATTGTACAATAAAACGACAAATCGTAATAATAAACTTAAAAAAATAATGGTATGCCTAATTATATAAAACCAACATTAACAATAACGGCAAATAGAAATTCAGCTTCTACTAACCCCGGACCTTTATCCGTAGCTTTATCATTAGCTGGTACAGATTCTCTATCAGTTGATGCGGTTACATCTGAAATACAAACTATCACAACAGCGCAAAAGATACTTATAGATGGTAGTGCAACTAACGGTGGACCCGGTGTTGGTGGTGTAGCAGGAGGTTGGGTTTATATGAAGAACACTTCGACCGCTTCAGCAACAAACAGATTATATATTGGAACAAACACATCAGCTAACAATGCTGCTGTTGATCTAATTGGTTCTCCTGGAGCGCAGGTTAATAGATTATTCACATTGAGGCCCGGTGAGTTTGCGTTCTTTCCATTTGATTACAATATGGATATTATAGCAGATGCTAATGCAGATCAAACGTTAGAGTACTGGCTATTTGATAGAAACGACTCGTAATAATAAATAAAATATAAATTATGCCGCAATATATAACACCTACGTTAAATTTTAAAACAAACGCGCACACTTCCGCATCCACTCCTGGTCCATCAAGTTTTAATTTAGCTTTAACTATAGCAGATCAATTATCTGTAGACTTAATGGAGTGCCAACTAATTGAAACAGTTGCATCGTCAGGCAGTGGAGCTTTAACGCCAGCTAACCATAGATTACTAGATGGTAGCGCAGCTGGAGGAGCAACGTTAACTCCTGGTACCGTTGGATGTTTTATATACTTGAAAAACAACTCAACAACCACTAATGAGAATATATTTATATCTATATTAGCTTCATCTGTACAAGCTTATACAGATTCTGCAACTGGAGCTGTTGCAGCAAACGGTAGTGATACACCTGTAGCGCCAGTTGGTCCAGATGCTGATACTACTGGATTAATGGAGACAAATAATAAAACTCTAAGAACAATGACACTTAAACCAGGTGAATTTGCTTGGTTCCCATTTGACTATGCTGGTGATATTTATCATGAAGCAGCAACAGGAACACCACAATTAGAGTACTGGAGGTTTGACAGAGGAGCTTAATCATGGGGTATAAGTTAAAAAGACACCGTAGGTCTAATAAAAAAGGTAGCTTATTAAAAAGGCTAAAGGAACTAGAGGCTAAAAAACCATTAACCGACGCGGAGAAGAAGGAGATGGACACTATCCTAGCAAAACTAGGTAAAAAGAAGGTAAACAAAATAGAGTCGGGTAAGTTAAACAACGATAAGCAGAACGAAGTAGCTGTTTCTATTTATAAAGGAGACGCTAATTTAACCGATTTAAACATCGGACACTTACAGTCAGCAGCAGGAGCTTACAGAAGAGGTAGAATAGATAACAGAAAGAAGTAATAAGGAAAATCCTTATACCATTTAATTAATAAACCAAAAACAATGACATACATATACTATAAAAGTAGTACATATACTACAGAACCGAAAATTTCAGACAAACAATTAGACGAGTGGAAACACTTAGCTGACAAAAAGAACTGGAGAATAACACAATTACCTAACGGGTACTACCAAACTGAGGTAAATAAGCCTAATGACAAAGAGTCTTGGGTTGATATTACAAGAAGAGAGACAATGGAGGGTGCTGAAAACGCTGTTGATAACAGTGTTGATCACTTTACTAAGAAGTTAGAGTACGTTAAAGGCCCTAAGGTTGTAAAAACTTTTGAATAATATGGCATTTAAAATGGGTGGGGGTATGAAACCTAAAATTTTTAGAAAAGACGCAGGTGACGGAGCCTTAGCTCAAGCTAATATGGACGGGTCTATAGACGTAGATCCGTCTGTTAACTTAAATAGTAGGTTTGGACGCAAGATAATCAAGCATGAAATGCAGCATATCCACGACATATCTACTGGAAGAGCGGCATATGGTGACAATTGGGTGTTATGGGAAGATAAAATCTACATGAGAGGAGAAGAAAACGGTGTTAAGTACATCGATGGACCAAGCGGCCGTTGGCCAGAAGGTCATCCAAGCCACCCATGGGAGGCTGTGGCAATAGAAGCAGAAAAAGAATAATAATATATAAAAATTTAACTATGGCATTTAAAATGGGTAAGTTTAATCCAGGTATGAACACTGGGATGGGCGCACAAACAAATCTATACAAAAAAGAAGCTAATAGCTTGTATAAAAAAGATGATAAGTTTACTTCAGCTAATCCTAACGCTAGCAACCCTGAGGACAAAAAGAAGAATAATCCGGCTAATTTAAATAAGGATGTGGAAAAGAAAAAATCAGATCCGTATGCTGACGCGTTAAAAAGAGATTCTAACCTACCAAGTTACATTAAGAAAAGAAAAACTTTAACTAAAGGAACGCCAGAGTATAATGCTAATCAAAACAGGATTAACAAAGCTTATGGTAAAGGGCCAATGAGAGATGTTAACACAGAGGTTAAGAAAGATAACAACCGTAAAAAGGTTACGGTCAAAGATACTCCAGGTGTAGAAAAAGTTAAGGTTAAAGAGAAAGATAAAAAAATTAAAACAACAACAACTAATCAGATAAAAGGAACTGTTACTAAAGATAAAGTTAAAGCTGGTAAGGATAAGAAGATAGGTACTGATGATGATAAAAAGAAATCTAGAACTAGAAAAAAGTTTTCCGAAACTAAACTTGGTAAATCTAAGTTAGGTCAAAAACTTGTTAAGAAAGAAAACAAAATAGGTGGCATGAACGCTAGCCCTGTTAAAAAATATAAAAAGAAGTAATATGGCTTTTAAATTACAAGGTATGAACTTTGGTGAAGGTACCACTAGATCTAAGTCTGTTAAAAATATGATGGACGAAATGCCTTTACAAAATTCATCATTCAATAAACTTAAAAACTATGCTAGAGCTAGTGATAATCCTAATAGCGACTTAGATACTAGAACTAGGCAAAGTAGAAATTTACTTGGCCAAAAAAGAGAGGTCACTAAATATTATGATCCAGAAACTGGCAAGAAGTTGGGTAAAAAGGTTGCAGTAAAAAGAGGTAATAGACCCGATAAAGTTAAGGCTAAAAGAGTAAATAGAGGTTTAACTCAAGAAGGTGGAGTTGGTAAGATAAGAGTTTCTCCTGATCACTTTGATAAAAAACCTATAGTTAAAATGCCACCAGTAGAAAATGGTTCGGCTGCAAGCGATACTAATATAAATAGATCACAAAGAGCAGCGGAGATAGAAGACAAGAATGTTACTTACGATAAAAAAGGTAATCCTAGAATACCTAAATATAAAGAGGTATTTAATAAATTCGAAAAGACTAAAGATGGCAAGTATATAAATCCTAGAAATAAAAAACAATACTCTAACATGAAGGAGTTTATTGACGATGCTGAGTCTTGGTGGAGTAAGCAGGCTAAAAAAACTAGCAACCAGAAGCTTAAGAAACAAGGAGCTGACTATGGTTTAGATAAAGACGGTAAGGTTAAGTTTAGTAAGTCGCCCACAAAAAAGCTAAAAAAAGGATATAAGAAAAAAAAGAAGTAGAACTTTAAATCTACAACAATTTAATTAAATAAAATAAAATATATTATGGAATACAACTTACCAAGTGAGTTGGTGAAAGATCTTGCTTTTGGCGATGACGCTAAGAGCAAGGTAATCACTGGCGTTAATAAATTAGCCCAAGCCGTAAAATCTACATTAGGTGCATCAGGAAAATGTGTCATCTATGAAGATGGGAGAGGCAAACCGGTCATAACAAAAGATGGTGTAACCGTTGCGGAGAGCGTAGTCTTATATGATCCGGTCGAAAATATGGGTGCAACGCTCATAAAAGAAGCTGCCAGAAATACAGTTAGAGAAGCTGGTGATGGCACAACAACTGCTACAGTTCTAGCTGAAGCATTAATCAAACAAATAGACGCTGCGATCGCAGATGGTCTTACAATCAGAGAAATTAAAGATGGAGTAAACGAAACGCTAGATGGTGTTATCGAATACTTAAATAAAATAGCTATAGACGTTAAAGATGATATGCTAGACTCTGTTAGTGCTATATCGTGTAATAATGATAAAGAGCTAGGTGCTATAATAGCAAACGCTTATAACACTGTTGGTAAAGATGGTGTTGTATTAATGGAAGAAAGTGAGTCTGAAGATACCTACGTGGATGTTGTTGATGGTATACAGGTTGAATGTCCACTAACTTCACCTCATTTAGTTACTAACACAGAGAAACATACATCTGAGCTTGATAAACCATTAGTTTTTATTTGTTCTTCTGAGATACCAAATGTCCGCAAGATACAAAATATATTAGAGCATGTTATAAAAAATAATCGATCTTTACTTATAGTAGCGCCAGTAGCACAGTCAGTAAAGTCGGCGCTGTTGATGAATAAAGTTAAAGGTAATATTAAAGTAAACATTATTGATTTACCTGGCTTTGGTCCTACTAAAAAGGATGCTACAGAAGATCTAGCTATATTAACAGGTGCAACAGTACTTAACGAAGAACTAGGTGATGATTTAGATCTTATGAAGCCAGAACATTTAGGTGAAGCTGAATCTTCAGTGACAGATACTAAACACACTGTATTAACATTAAAAGGAATGACTGAAGGTATTGAGGGTAGGATAGATGAATTAAATGGAAAGCTTGCTAAAGAAAAAGATGGCTTTATTAAAAAGAAACTTGAAGAACGTTTAGCTATGTTATCTGGTAGTGTTGGTATAATAAGGGTTGGTGCAGGTTCTAAAATTGAACTAAAAGAAAAGAAAGATAGAGTTGAAGATGCTATATATGCTACTCGTGCAGCTTTAAAAGAAGGTATAGTTCCAGGTGGAGGTGTTGCTTTACTTAATGCTTCACAAAAAATTAAAGGTAGTGATGTATTATTGAAAGCTTTAAGATCACCATATGAAACTATAATGGATAACGCTGGGCTATCAATGAATCCTAATAATTTAAAAGAGGGTTATGGTTGCAATGTAGTTAATGGTACTTTTCCTAATATGGTTAGAGAAGGTATTATTGACCCAGTGCTTGTAACTAAGTCTGCACTTAAAAATGCTGTAAGTGTAGCTTTAACTGTTATGTCAGCAGATTGTGTAATTTCAAATATAAGAGTACCAAATGCAAGCAGTTAATGACTACGTTATAGTAGATAAAATAAAAGAAGAACCTAAAAAAGTTAAAGGTTTTATATTAACAGACAAGACAGACGAAGATAATCGTTATAAAAAAGCTAACATAATATCGGTTGGTAACGACGTATCTGTTGTTAAGAAAGGCGATGTGGTATACTATGATATGCGAGCTGGACATGATATAGGATACAATGATGTTATGTATAGAGTTATAAAAGCTAGAGACATAGTTATAGTAGAATAATTACTATTCGCTAAAAACGTGTAATTACTATTAAAGTAGATTATACGTAAACTATAAACCATAAACAATAAACTTAGAATCAAAATCAATTAATTAATAACTTAAAAAAAATAAAAATATGAATTATGTATATTTTAGTGAAGGTACCGCAAATGCTGCTGGATCTGCATGGGCTCTTCCAGCTGGCAATTTTATGGGAATAGATTCAGCTTCAGCAACTACTGCTAAGCTTTATTTTAAACCAGTGGTTGAAATTGGGCCAAACTCCGCTGATGGCGACAATAATGACGAGATACTAATCACGTTTCCAAATACTGGCGTTGCTGGCAATTTAAATTTTGCTCAAATTTGCGAAATAGTATGTGGTGCTATTAGTGGCTCTAAGCCATCAGGTGCAATGACTGTTATTGCTGATGAAGCAAATGGAACATATATAGCTCCATTGTCGGGAACAGTAACAATTACACCAGGTGGATAATCTAAATGAGATTAACTAGTCACGATTTACGTGATTTACAAATCCTTAAGTATTACAGGCTCGTTAGAAAATGGGCCTGTAAAACTTACGGGTTAACAGACGCAGACCTTGAACTCTTAATATATTTAGACTGCAAGGGGCGTTTTACAAGAAATGAATTTATCGACGGAACATATACCATGAGTTGGGATAAGAACCGTTGGGAGAAATTAAAGAGGAATGGTTGGATAGAAACGTGGAGACACAGAAATAGAACAACCATCAAATACTCTGTATTCAAAACCTCTTTTAAATGCTCACACTTAATTAGTAGGATATATCGAATATTATTAGGAGAGGAAGATATACCTACATCAGAGAAAAGTGTGTTTTTTAATAATCAATCATACACCGATAAGGTCATGAATAAGTCTATCGATGATATGATAAAAGACAATGAACGATGATAGGAAAATTTGTAAATGGCTTATTCGGCAAAATAGTAGATAATGCAGAAGGAATACTTGACAAAGTTATTACGACAGACAAGGAAAGAGATGAAGCGAAGCTCGCTCTTAGACGCTTATTACTCGAAGCCGAAACTGAAGCTTTCGCCAAAGAGGTCGAAGACAGAAAGAGCGCTCGTGATATGTATAAAGACGATGCATTTATTCAAAAGATACTTGCAACGTTATTCACGGTAGCATATTTTGCTTTAAGCTTTGTAATGTTTAGATTCTTCATGATAGGTGATATAGAACTAGGAGAATTTGAGATAAGTTTTATCTCTACAATATTCGGAGCTATGAGCGCAAAAGTTAATACGGTAGTCGATTTCTTTTTCGGCGGATCGTCAAAAAAGAATGAACAACAAAATAATAAATAAATTATGAATTCACAAGAGGTATCATATCAATTTGGGCAACTAGGTAGTGCTCACTCTCAAACAGCTGGCAATACTGTTATCCCACCAGATGGGATGGTTATTGTTGCTGTACAATGTTTAGACGATGTTAAACTAAGTGCTTTAACAGTAGATACAAACGCTATACCAATAGAATACAGTGGTACTGAAAAAACTAATAGCTATTTTGGTATTACTAGTGGTAATGATAGTGGTGGTAGTGAAGTAGTCGACGCTGTTGTCGAGTTTCCAAAAGGAGTAACAATATATGGTAGGTGGACACATGTATCATTACAAACTGATAACGCTAATGGTATAATCTGTTATTTCGGAAAATAATGGTATTAGGATTAGGATCAGGATTATCTTTCAGCACTAAGTGTACTCCTTGTGGCGGTAGTGGTATGCGAGGGCATTTTTCTGCCACTCAAACAAGTACGTCAGGATTTCAATTCACAGATATATTTGCAGGTGTAACAAAACATACAGATGATGAAATAAAGCTAGTTGCTGAAATAAAGCTTTATCCTCCAGCAAAATGGGATGACAACTCAGATTATGATGCTGTTTACACTAGGTTTGAGCATGCCTATAATGGTACAAATGGAAGTGACGCTAGAACGCTTTATCTTAAGAAGGAAAATGGCAGCGCATTTGGAGGTACTGAGGGTTTAAGAGAGTATACTTTTACTGTGCCTAAAGCCGATCACGACGGTAACTATGGAGATACGTGGAGAGTTATTTGGAACCCAGGTGGTGATACGCCAGAAAGTGGAGCTTTTTTCTTTATAAGAAACATGAGTATATATGTAACATCTGATGGTGGTACTCTTGGTGATAAGTTTTACAAGAAATGGAATTTTAAAAAATGTAAAAACGATGGCACTCATAATAGCACGAGCACATCTGACATGGTAGATGTTACTGTAGCTAAAGATGGTATAGAACCGTATTCAGTTGACCAAGGCACCTTAACGTTAACTAAAGGCTGGATGATAGATGACTACACTGACGGTTATAATTAAATAAAATAAACTATGGGATATTTAGATAATACAGTTGAGTACGGATTTGGTAGATTGGGTAGTGCATTTTTAGATGACGGAGATGCTTTCACACCCCCGACAGATAAAGTTGTGGTAGCTATAACAGTAGTTAATGATTGTAAATTTAATGAGTTAGATCAAGTTAATCAAGATAATGTTGCATACTTTGGAACAGAGACGCAAATCACTGAAAATGGAGTTGGCGCTGAAGAAGTGGCCGAAGGAAATCTTTTCCCAGCCGGCATAACAATGTACGGTAGGTGGAATAAGGTTCATCTACAACAAGGTTCTGTAATACTTTATTTTGGGCTGTAATGCTGGGTAATAATATAAGCATGCCATGGAGCAGAAGTATAGTTAAAAACTCTACGCTTCAACCACCACTTATAATGGACGAGCTTAACTTATTTGACTCGTGCATAGCTTGGTATGATTTCACTGATCAATTTACAATGTACAAGGACAACAGTGGACTAAACACAATTGGCCCTGACGATCATATAGGTAGAATACAAAATAAAGCTGGTGCTCCTGGTAGGCTTGGTCAATTTTTAAGAGCACAAACCTCAGCGTCAGAACCAGGTGATGACGGAGGTGGTGAAGCTCCTAAGTTTAGATTAAACGGTGTTAATGGTCTTAGCTATGCTGATTTTGATGATAATGCAAGTTTACAGGCTACTTCAGGTTGGGTCTCATCTGGCACTGGATCTAATTATACTATTAGTCACGGTGGTGGTAATGGAAACAAATTAACCCCTAATGCTAATTTTTATCAAGGTAATGGATTTTACCCTTCCCCGAGCGCAGGAACCACGGTTACTAATAAGTTTTCAAATAGCCATACTAGCACTAATCCTTTTGATAGATCTAAACTAACCTTTTTTTGGGTTATAAAACCATCTTCAGCAAATCCAACTGGTATTAGTGGAAAGGTTCACTGGTTGTTAAAGCCAGTTAGTTATATAGCTGGGGAAGTTGGTAGACTTCAAGAAACTTATTTTGAAGCTAGGACAAATCCGATAAACGATAACTTTACTGTTATACATAGAGATGATGATGAGGGTGCTAGTGGAACATCTTGGTCTGTAACTGGAGGTACTGTTTTAAATAGCATAACACCACTAATGGCTGTTTTTGGAAGTGGTAGCAATGGAATGTATCTATCGACAAACTTTAGTGGGGCTTTAGATACGGAAACAATACCATCTAAAACTTTTGATTTACAAAGTGGTATACTATGTTTAGGAAAGTGGACGATAGGAAGTATTAATTCAGGAGGTGTAAGCGACAGTAACTACGAAGGAGAATATTATGAACTATTAGCTTACAACAAGGCATTAAGTGGTTCGGAGATAACACAAGTTATGATGTACTTGTTAACAAAATACTATCATTAATAAATAAATAATAATCAAATAAAATTAAATACAATGGCAAAAAAAGAAAATTTAGAACAAGGAACAAAAGCAGAATCATTAAAAGAGTTTGAGGTAAAACCTAGAGCTGAAAAAATATCAGACAAACACTTAGAGCAATTACAAAAACTAGTTAACTCTGTAAATACAATGCAGTTTAATATAGGTAAGATCGAGGCTCAAAAGCATACAGTGCTTCACAACCTATCAATGTCTCAAGATAGAATAGGTTTGTTTCAAGATACGTTGCAAAAAGAATATGGTACTTATGACGTTAACATAGAGGATGGTACCATAAATTGGCCTAAACCAGAAGGTGATGAAAAGTAATATTATAAGAAAAATTACTATAGGTAAAGACTATAAAAATGATTCGATGCACTATGCCGTAGACCAGGAGGTTTACGGCGGTCATCAAATTTGTGATATAATAGAGGAACAAGATAAGTACTGTATTTATATAAGAAAAAAAGATATAGTTATACCCTGGAAAGATTTTAATAAAAATATGGCTATATCAGTTGAGTACAATTTAGAGTATTAATGAAAGCTTATAAAGACTATGTTATTACTCCTATTGGCGATCGTTATAATAACAGCGCCCGAGTTGGTAATAAAGAATTAATACTTAATACTGAAATAGTCAACCATCAGTATGTAAATAGATTAGCAAAAGTAATCGCTACTCCACTATTATTTCAATCACCTATTAACGTGGGTGATGAAGTAATAGTACATCACAATATATTTAGAAGATGGCATGACGTTAAGGGTAGAGAAAGAAACAGTAGTTCTTATTGGGAAGATAATAAATACATAATATCACAAGAACAAATATATTTATACAAATCAAACAAACTATGGAATGCTGTAAATGGTTACTCTTTAGTTAAACCAATAAAATCTAAAGATAAATTCAGCTTGAGCTTAGAAAAGGAGTCTATGGGTGTAGTAAAGTATTCTGATGGTAGTTTTTGTGTAAATGACCTAGTGGGATTTAGACCAGGGACTCAGTGTGAAGATTTTATAAACGGAGAAAGGTTATACAGGGTTATGAATAAATTTATTACAATTAAATATGAATATCAAGGAAACGAAGAAGAATATAATCCAAGCTGGGCACAAAGCAGTTGAAGAATTAATTAAAGTAGCTAGAGAAGAAATAGTTGATTCAGACGAAGATATATCAGCAGATAGATTAAAGAACGCCGCGGCTACAAAGAAGTTAGCTATATTCGATGCGTTTGAAATACTAAATAGAATCCACGAAGAAGAAAATATGCTTGATGGTAAAGATGAGGAAAAAAAAGAAACAACATTTAAAGGTTTCGCAGAAGGTAGATCAAAATGAGTTACAAACAAACATTATATAAAACAGTAGAGCCTATAAAGCTAACTACTATTAAAAGACTTAATAAGTCTAAAAAGTGGGAGTATGGCTATAACAAAGAAGCTGATGTTATTGTAATATCAAAGACGGGCATTATTGGTGAGGTTCTTGATATTCAGGGTTTACGAGTAGCTTTACCCAAGCAGCCTAAAGAAATATACTCTTGCAGTAATATAAAGTCAAAACAAAAGTGGAAACAGTTTCAAGCTAATTCGGCTTTTAAAAAAATAAAAACAGTGTTTGATTGGCAGGATTTTCCTGATGATTTTAAAGAAAAACACTACGGGTATATAGACGAAGAGTTTAAAAGAAGAGAAGAAGGATTTTGGTTTATGAATAATGGTAAGCCAACTTATATCACAGGAACACACTATATGTACTTACAGTGGAGTAAGATAGACGTTGGGGCCCCTGATTTTAGAGAGGCTAATAGATTGTTTTATATATTTTGGGAAGCTTGTAAAGCAGATAAAAGAAGTTATGGAATGTGTTATTTAAAAAATAGACGTTCTGGTTTTTCTTTTATGAGTTCAGCTGAAACCGTTAATCAAGCAACATTAGCAAGTGATAGTAGATTTGGTATATTATCTAAAACTGGAGCTGATGCTAAAAAAATGTTTACAGATAAAGTTGTGCCAATAAGTCTCAACTATCCATTTTTCTTTAAACCAATACAAGATGGTATGGACCGACCAAAGTCTGAACTCGCATATAGGGTGCCAGCTAAAAAGTTTACTCGTAAGAAAATACGTGAGCGTGAGGAGATGGATGACGTTGAAGGACTAGATACAACTATAGACTGGAAAAATACAGGTGACAACAGTTATGATGGTGAAAAACTTTCTTTATTAGTACACGATGAAAGTGGTAAATGGGAAAGACCTGATAATATAAAAAATAATTGGAGAGTTACAAAAACTTGTTTAAGATTAGGTAGTAGAATAGTTGGAAAGTGTATGATGGGTAGCACTAGTAACTCACTTGATAAAGGAGGTGATAATTTTAAAAACCTATACAATGATTCAGATGTTACAAAAAGAAATAGAAATGGACAGACTAAGTCGGGATTATATTCTTTGTTTGTTCCTATGGAATGGAATTACGAAGGGTTCATTGACGAGTTCGGGCAACCTGTTTTCACTGATCCTGAAAAACAAACATTTGATCCACATGGAATAGAAATAGAGCAAGGTGTAATAAGCCACTGGGATAATGAGGCTGATGGTTTAAAAGGAGATCAAGACGCTTTAAATGAATTTTATCGCCAATTTCCCAGAACAGAAGAGCATGCTTTTAGAGATGAAACTAAAAATAGTTTATTTAATCTTATAAAAATATACGAGCAAATAGATTATAACGAAGGTATAAGAAACTCATCGGTGTTAACGCCCGGTAATTTTCAATGGACAAATGGAGTTAAAGATACTAAAGTTGTTTTTAATCCAGACCCAAATGGTAGATTTAACATTAGTTGGATACCAGGTATGAGATTACAAAATAATGTTATATTAAAAAATGGAGTAAAGCACCCAGGAAACGAGCATATGGGAGCTTTTGGGTGTGACTCATATGATATATCAGGAACTGTAGACGGTGCTGGATCAAAAGGAGCTTTACATGGATTAACTAAATTTTCGATGGAAGACGCTCCAGCTAATACTTTCTTTTTAGAATATATAGCTAGACCTCAAACAGCTGATATATTTTTTGAAGACGTTTTGATGGCGTTAGTGTTTTATGGAATGCCAATACTTGCGGAAAATAATAAACCAAGATTATTATACTACTTACGCAGAAGAGGATATAGAAAGTTTAGCATGAACAGACCTGATAAAATTTGGAATAAATTATCAGTAGCAGAAAAAGAAGTAGGTGGAATACCTAATTCAAGTGAAGATATAAAACAAGCTCATGCGGCTGCAATAGAAATGTATATCAACGATCATGTTGGTTTAAAGGGTGAAAGTAATTATGGTAATATGTATTTCAACAAAACGCTTAATGACTGGGCTAGATTTGATATAACAAAAAGAACTAAATACGATGCTTCAATAAGTTCTGGGTTAGCTATAATGGGATGTAACAGACATTTGTATAGACCAAACCCTGAAGTAAAAAAGAAGCCTTTAGATATTTCTATATCAAGATATAATAACAAAGGATTTCAATCAACAATAATAAAGAATAAAGTATGACAGATTCTATAGTAAACTTTCCTTCTCAAGCGGTAAGTGATTTAGAAAAACTTAGTGACGACTACGGATTAAAAGTCGCCAAAGCTATTAAGCAAGAGTGGTTTGACGGCAACAACAATAAGTTTAACACAAATCATAACACATTTCATAGATTAAGACTATATGCTAGAGGGGAACAAGATGTTAAGAAGTATAAAAATGAGTTATCAATAAATGGTGATTTATCATATTTAAATCTTGACTGGAAGCCTGTGCCTATTATTCCTAAGTTTGTTGATATTGTTGTTAATGGTATGGCTCAAAGAAACTATGAAATTAGTTGCTTTTCTCAAGACGAGTTTGGCGTGAGCAAGAGAACTGAGTACATGGAGTCTATGCTTAGGGATATGAGAGCAAAAGAATTTAATAATGCTGCTAAAGCAAACTTCGATTTAAACCTTTACGAAAATGATCCTGAAACTCTACCTGATACAGAAGAAGAATTAAAATTACACATGCAGCTTAGTTATAAACAAGCTGTTGAGTTAGCCGAAGAGCAAGCTGTTAATACTTTGCTAGAAGCTAGTGACTATGACTTGGTTAGGAGAAGGTGTTTGTATGATCTAACAACGTTAGGTATAGCAGCAACAAAAACTACTTTTGATTGGAACGACGGCGCTAAAAGTAAATATGTCGATCCAGCAAACTTAGTGTATTCATACACTGAATCTCCTTATTTTGAAGACGTATACTACGTCGGTGAAATAAAAGAAATACCAATAAACGAATTAGTAAAAGAATTTGAACACTTAATTGAAAGTGAAGTAGAAGAGATAGTTAGTAAGTCTAGGGGTAACGTTTACTCTAGTGTTAGAAAAAGAGAAGACGACAAAAACAAAATACAAGTTTTATATTTTAATTTTAAAACACATATGAACAGTGTTTACAAGTTAAAAAAGACGGCAACAGGTGGAGAAAAGATTATAGAAAAAGATGATTCGTTTAACCCACCTGTGGAAAGTATGGATGGTGAGTTTAGAAAACTAGATAGAGTGGTTGAGTGCTTGTATGAGGGCGCGTTTGTAATTGGTTGTCAAAAGCTATTAAAATGGCAAATGGCACCTAATATGATGAGATCAGATTCTGATTTTGGTACCGTGAAAATGAACTATCAAATAGTTGCTCCAAGAATGTATGAAGGCAGAATAGAAAGTTTAGTAGGTAGAATAACAGGTTTTGCTGATATGATTCAACTTACTCATTTGAAGCTACAACAAGTAATGGCGCGTATGGTACCTGACGGTGTATTTTTAGATGCTGATGGTTTAGCTGAAATAGATTTAGGTAACGGAACAAACTATAATCCACAAGAAGCTTTAAACATGTTCTTCCAAACTGGTTCTGTTATTGGTAGAAGCTTCACGTCAGAAGGGGATATGAATCCTGCTAAAGTACCAATTCAACAGATACAAAATGGAGTTGGTGGTAATAAAATGCAAAGCTTAATACAGACTTATAATTACTATCTACAAATGATAAGAGATGTAACTGGATTAAACGAGGCTAGAGATGGTAGTATGCCAGATAAAAACGCTTTAGTTGGTGTACAAAAGCTAGCAGCTGCAAATTCCAATACAGCGACAAGGCATATATTACAATCAATGTTATTTTTAACGGCTGAGGCTGCAGAGTGTTTATCACTTAGAATATCTGATATTATAGAATACTCTCCGACAAGAGAAGCTTTCATAAATGCTATTGGAGCACACAACGTTGCTACACTAGAAGAAATGAAAAACCTACATTTGTATGACTTTGGTATATTTATAGAATTACTACCAGACGAAGAAGAAAAGCAAATATTGGAAAACAACATCCAAATGGCATTGCAGCAAAAAACTCTAGACCTGGATGATGCTATTGATCTTAGAGATGTTAGAAATGTTAAGCTAGCTAATCAAATGTTGAAAATTAAAAGAAAAAAGAAAATGGAAAGAGATCAGCAAATGCAGCAACAAAACATGCAAGCTCAAGCTCAGTCCAATCAACAAGCTCAACAAGCTGCAGCTCAAATGGAGGCACAAAAAATACAAGTAAAGACACAGGCTGATATTCAGTTAGAGCAAACAAAAAATCAATTACAAAGTGAGTACTTACAAAATGAAGTTGCGGCTAAAAAAGAATTAATGCAATTTGAGTTTGATTTAAATTCTCAAACAAAGCAAATGGAAATGCAAAGTAAATCAGCAGATGAAGCAACAAGAGAAGATAGAAAAGATCAAAGAGTTGACAAGCAAGCGGCTTATCAAAAGGAAATGATAGACCAAAGAAAACAGGGTGATTCACTTAATAATTTTGAATCATCAGGTAATGATATACTTACAGGGGGAGCGAATATGGAAAAATTCTCTCGAACTTAATATTTAATATTTTATAAAATTTTATTATGGCAGAAAACGAAAACACAGTTGAGGAAGTACAAAGTACTCCTGAACAAGTTGAACAGCCCAAAGCTGAACAACCAAGAAATGAACAAGGTCAATTTAAATCTAAATTTGAAAGCGCTGGCGATGACAGTGTTGCAAAAGTTGACTTATCTAAACCATTAGCTCAAGAAACTGAAGAGCCCACGGTTGAAGAAAAAATAAACATAGTTGAGGAGGTAAAAGAAGAGGTGGTAGAAAATACCACCGAAGAAGTACCTGTGCTAGAAGAAATAACTGTTGAAGATTTAAAAGAAACAGAAGTAGAAGCTGTTGAAGAAAAAATTGAAGAAGCGGTAACTGAAGCAGAAGAGACTGGAAAACCACTACCTGAAAATATTCAAAAGTTAATGGACTTTATGGATGAGACAGGTGGTGATCTACAAGACTATGTTAATTTAAATAGAGACGTTACCAAAATGGACGACTCAGAAGTATTAGATGAATATTATAGAGCTACTAAATCTCACTTAACACCAGAAGAAAGAACGTTTTTAATGGAAGATAATTTTGGTATTGATGAAGAAGTAGATGACGAAAGAGCAATACGTAAAAAGAAAATAGCCCTCAAAGAGCAAGTTGCCGAGGCTAAAGCCCATCTGGACGGGCAAAAGTCCAAATACTATGAAGAAATTAAAGCTGGGTCAAAGTTGACCCAAGATCAACAAAAAGCTATTGACTTCTTTAATAGATACAACAAGGAATCAGAAGAGCAGAAAAAAGTATCTGAAGCTAGTAAGATGTCTTTTCAAAATAAAACAAATAATCTTTTTAACGAAAAATTCAAAGGTTTTGAATATAAAGTAGGAGAAAAGAAATATAGGTTTAATGTGAAAGACGTCGATAAAGTAAAGACAACTCAAAGTGATATTAATAATTTTGTCAACAAGTTTGTTGGTGAAGACAAGTCTACTATAGACGACACCGCGGGTTATCACAAATCTTTATTCACAGCTATGAATGCTGATAGAGTTGCTAGTCACTTCTATGAGCAGGGAAAAGCTGATGCCATTAAAGGCCAAGTTGCTAAAGATAAAAATATTAATTTAGAGCCTAGAAAAACTCACAACGAGGTTAATGTTGGTGGTGTTAAGTATAGAGTTCTTGGAGAAAACTCTGAAGATTTTAAGTTTAAGATTAAAAGTAAAAAGAAATAAAAACAATTTAAAATAAATTATTATGGCAATTAATCCAGGGGATAATTTGAATAGTGCGCCGCTTCCACAGAAGCAAACGCTTACTACAAATTATATCGATTTTACTGCATCCGGCACAAACGGCTGGGCGCAACAATATTTACCGGACCTAATGGAAAAAGAAGCTGAGGTATTCGGACAACGAACTATTTCAGGTTTCTTAGCTCAAGTAGGTGCCGAAGAATCTATGTCTGCAGATCAAGTTATTTGGTCAGAGCAAGGTAGATTACATTTAGCTTACAATGCAACTGTAGCAGACATCAACAATATAACAGGTGCTGGTGATGATTCTGGTGGTGGTGTTCTTACAATAGGTAATGACATTGACAACCAAACTGCTGGTGCAGCTCACGCTATTAGAGTAAATGATACTGTACTTATAGCTCAATCAACTGGCGTTGTTAGAGCTTTAGTTGAATCTGTTGCTGATGCAACTGTTGATGTTATGCCTTACGGCTACGCGACTTTAGAGGACGCTGGTATTACAGCTGCTGCTTGTAAAGTGTTAGTTTATGGTTCTGAATTTGGTAAAGGTACAAACGGTAGAGATGCCGCTGCTACGCCAAAATTCAAGCAATTTTCTAACAAACCAATTATAATGAAAGATTACTACGAAGTATCTGGATCTGACGCAGCACAAATCGGCTGGGTTGAAGTTACTGGAGAAGAGGGGCAATCTGGTTATTACTGGTACTTGAAAGCAAAAGGTGATGTTAAAGCTAGATTTACTGACTACTGTGAAATGGCATTATTAGAAGCTGTTAAACCAGTTGCTGGTTCTATAATTGATAATACTGCTGCCGCAGGAATACCTGGTGGTGTTCTTCCAGGGGCTGCTGGTACAGGTATTAATTATGGTACTGAAGGTTTATTTGCTGCTATCGAAGATAGAGGTAATGTAACTACAGGTGTAACAGGTGTTAACGCTGCTACTGATTTAGCAGAGTTCGATGCTATCTTAGCTGAGTTTGATAATCAAGGTGCTATTGAAGAAAACATGATGTTTGTAAATAGAGCTACGTCTCTTGCAATTGATGACATGTTAGCTTCTATGAATTCTTACGGAGCTGGAGGTACTTCTTACGGAGTATTTGACAACGACGAAGATATGGCATTAAATTTAGGTTTCTCAGGGTTTAGACGAGGTTCTTACGACTTCTATAAATCTGACTTTAGATACTTAAATGATAAAGCTACTCGTAAAACTATTAACGATGAGTACTCTGCAGGAGCAATAAGAGGTGTTGTAATACCAGCTGGTGTTACTTCTGTTTATGACCAAGCATTAGGTAAAAACATGAAGAGACCTTTCTTACACGTTCGTTACAGAGCTTCTCAAATGGAAGATAGAAAGATGAAGTCTTGGATTACTGGTTCTGTTGGAGCAACAACTTCAGCATTAGATGTAATGCAAGCTCACTTTTTAACTGAAAGATGTTTAGTTGTACAAGGTGCAAATAACTTTATGTTAATGAAGTAAGACACTATTTATTTATAAGGGCGGTCTAGTATCGCCCTTATATTTTTTTTTAATTTATATTATATTATATTATGGCAAAAAAGAAAAAAGAAACTATGGTCGAAGAACCTATAGTTGAAGAAACGGTTACCGTAGAGGAACCGATGGTTGAAGCTCCTAAAGTAGAAGTTAAACCAAAAGAAAAACCTAAGTTAAAAAATGACTGGGAAATAAAAGATAGAACTTATTATTTAAAAGGGAATAAACAACCTTTATCTTTTCAACTTAGATCATCTGGTGTATATTACTTTGATGAAAAACTAGGGTACGAAAGAGAATTAAAAAATACAGTTAATCAAAAAACTCCTTTCGTTGACGAAATGAAAGGTGACCAAAGGCTTGAACATGTTGTTTTTAGAAACGGTACACTAACCGTACCTAGAAATAAAACTGTTTTACAAAAACTATTATCACTGTATCATCCACATAATGGTATTTTATATGAAGAGTTTAAACCAGTACAAAGGGCGGCTACTGAATTAGATCACTTAGAACTAGAAGTAGAAGCTTTAAAAACAGCCACTGAAATAGACATTGATATGGCTGAAGCTATAATGAGAGCTGAAATAGGTTCTAGAGTATCTAAGATGAGTTCTAAAGAGCTTAAAAGAGATTTATTATTATTTGCTAAGAAAAAACCTAGGTTATTCTTAGAATTAGTTAGTGATGATAATATAATCCTTAGAAACTTTGGTATTAGAGCTACGGAATTAAAGATTATTAATTTATCACAAGATCAACGAACATTTAGTTGGGGATCAACTGGTAGAAAGTTAATGACAGTTCCGTTTGATGAGCATCCGTATTCTGCACTGGCTCAGTGGTTTAAAACTGACGAAGGTATGGAAATATATTCAAATATAGAAAAAAGATTAAACTAATAATCTTTTAACTAATAGAGATAGCCACCCGAAAGGAGTGGCTATTTTTATTTAGGGCTAACCTTTCCACTTATTATGTAACTATAATATAGTAAAATATATTATAATATGGAAAAATCAAAAGGACTAGGAGACTCAATTCACAAGTTCACAACAAGAACTGGAATTAAATCACTTGCTCAAATGGCATCTAAAGCTGTTGGGGCTCAAGATTGTGGATGTAATAAAAGAAGAAAATGGTTGAATAAGCAGTTTCCTTATAAAACTAAATAATTATGGTTAATGTAGACACTGTATATCAGAAGGTATTGGCTATGGCCAACAAAGAACAAAGGGGTTACATAACGCCTCAAGAGTTTAATTTGTTTGCTGATAAAGCTCAAATGGAGATATTTGAAAACTATTTTCATGATTTAAAAACAGCTCAACATAAAAGAAAGAATGAAACATCATATAGCGATGAGGTTGACATAATACTTGAGAAACTTCAGGTGTTTAAACAAGAGGAAAATGGCTTGGAATTTACTGTTGCTGCTAACACATCACTGTTAAACTTGGGTACTTTAAATCCTGCTATATATAGATTAAACGCAATATCAACACAAAACGTAGATAATAGTGGTAATATTACTAACGCTAGAGAATTTACTGAATTAAATAAAAAAGAAATATTACAGGCCGAAAGAAATCCGCTTACAGCTCCAACATCTGATAGACCTGTTTTCGTTAGAGAGGGTAGTAACATTATAAGAGTGTACCCGACGTTTACTAATCAGGCTACGATTTCTTTATACTACTGGAGAAAACCTAAAACTCCAAACTGGGGATATGTTGTTGTTAGTGGCGAGGCACTTTACAACGTTAACACCAGCGTCAATTTTCAACTACACCCATCTGAAGAAGAGCCTTTAGTTACCAGGATATTAGCTATAGCAGGTATTGCTATAAACAACATGGAGCTAGCTCAAGTAGCTACAGTTGACGAAGGTAACGCTACTAAAAAACAAAATGATTAATTATGGGACTATTAGATAATCAAAACCAACTTTCATATTATCCGGATAATTTTGGTGGTAGTGGTCAAGGCGACTTGGGTAGCTATCAGTTTGTGACAATGGATAATATTATCAACGCTTTTTTGTTAGTTTATGTTGGTGAGGACAAGATAATAAACAAGGTTAGTAGAACAGACGTACAGTTTCATGCTATGAGAGCAATACAGGAATTATCATATGATGTGTTTCGTTCTATAAAATCTCAGGAAATAGAAGTGCCTCCAGCTTTAGTCATGCCGCTACCTCAAGATTATGTTAATTATGTTAAGATTGTTAGAGTCGGTAGTGATGGTATCGAAAGAGTTTTGTATCCAACTGGAAAAACATCTAATCCATTTGCTATTACTCAAGGCGCTAATGGCGTTTATGAATTCACGGACAATAGTTTAACAGAACAAACATCAAGTGATACTTTGCAAAATTATCAAGGAAACGGTACACCTGATCCAGACACGGCTGATTCATTCGATATTGAGCTAGATAATCTTGGTAGAAGATATGGTCTAGACCCTCAACACGCTCAATCTAATGGAACATTTTTTATTGATTATCTAAGAGGTTTTATACATTTTAGCTCTCATTTAGTAGGCGAAACAATAACATTAAAATACATTAGCGATGGTCTTGGTACTGACCACGAAATGGTTGTACATAAGTTTTGTGAAGAAGCTTGTTATAAGCATATAATGTATAGTGTTATTGCTAGTAGATCTAATATACCAGAATACATTATTCAAAGATATAAAAAAGAAAAATTTGCAGAAACAAGAAAAGCAAAGATAAGATTATCAAATATTAAGATAGAAGAATTTACCCAAATAGTAAAAGGTATGGGTAAGCAAATAAAATAATATTATGCCAGAAATTAAACACAGTTTCACCACGGGTAAAATGAACAAAGACCTTGACGAAAGGCTTGTTAGAAATGGTGAATATAGACATGCTGAAAATATACAGGTACATACGACCGACCAGCAAGGAGATGGCGGCGCTGCTGGTATAATACAAAATATAAAAGGTACCGCTGAGATAGGTAGATCATACTATGCCGCGTGGCATGCGGGTTCAGCACCTACAACAGAGAGTGAATATGCAGCTTATGGTAATTCTCTATACCCAAGATGTGTTGCTGGCGTGGCAGATGAAAAAAATGATAAAGCTTATTTTTTCTTTGCCTCACCGATGACAACACCTATCGGCTCAGCTGATTTTAATCCTAATGCAAATAACGAAAGAAAGTATGTAGACTTTATAATAGAAGAAGATCAAAATAACACCACACTTCCTGTGGTTGTTGATTACTTTGCTTATGTTAACACACTTGAAGCTTCATTAATAGGTAACGCACAAGATGGGTCAAGCTTAATTGAAACTTATTTTACTAATACGCCTTGGAATCAAGCACTGTTTAGTTCGGCTTCCGGTTTTAGGCCGGGGATGACGATTAAGTTTTTATCACAAAATGGCACCTCAATACTACCAGCCCCATTAACGGTCAAAGCTGTTGATGGAACTTCTGTTTTATTTCACGAAGAATACTCATTTGATATCGCAATGGCAGCTAACTCAGGTGGCTACAGTCTTGACAGTATTTGGATTGTGGCTGAGGCTCCGCGAGTTTTAAATTTCACCCCAACAGTAGACTCTGTTGTTAACCAAATGGTAGCTCCATTACCATACGCTATAACGGGAGTTAACATTATAGATAATTTAATATTTTGGACGGATTCTTACAGCGAGCCTAAAAAAATAAATATAGATAGATGTAAAGCTGGAACAGATGCTAGCACATTCTTAACATCACCATCTCATACAAAGCTTTTTGTAAAAAACAAAGAAGGTGATTTGGTTGATGCTGCCACTATATCTCATACCCTTGACCAAGGCGAAATAAGTGATGTAACTGGACTGCAGCTTTATGGTAGCGGTGTAGATAGTTACTTAAAGGAAGAGCATGTAACCGTGATGAGAAAAGCTCCAACGGCACCTCCAAGTTTGTTAATGAATCAAGATTCAAGAGTTGAAGATTGCACTATAGACGTCGATTATCAGTTTGTTGACAACATGACTAGCACAGCTATCTTCAACGGAGAGTTTTACGATATCAATAACGCCGCCATACCGTTTACAAAATTTAGATTTAACGATATATTAATAATAAGTAGAAACGATGGGGCACAAGTAAACCCACTTCAGTTTAAAGCTAAGTTTGTTGGATATGTCACAGATGCTGGATTAACCCAAGACTCTGAATCAAGTGTTATTCGCATACAAATTTTAGTTCCAGCAACTATGGAGCCAGACGACGTTTCTTGGCAAATAACTATAGAAAGACCAGATCCAATATTTGAATTAAAATTAGTTAGATTTGGATATAGGTATAAATATGAAGATGGAGAATACTCAGCATTTTCGCCATGGTCAGAAGTTGCTTTTTTACCACAGAAATTTGAATACACACCATCTACAGCTTACAACATAGGAATGGTTAATGATTGTAGAGATTTAGTTGTAAAAGATTTTATACCAGCTACTATACCACTAGACGTTAAAGAGGTTGATGTTTTATATAAAGCTACTGACAATGCTAATTGTTATGTTGTAGATACTGTAAAAAAGAATATAAGTTCTGAGTGGGAGCTATTCACGCCTGATGGTGGTGAGGAAACGACAGAAATACTAACTGGTTACTTGAATATAAAATCAGAGATGATACACAAGGTGTTACCATCTAATCAAATATTAAGAGCTTGGGATAACGTGCCTAGATATGCGTTAGCTCAAGAAATAACCGGTAATAGATTACTGTACGGTAACTACACTCAGGGTTACGATATAAAAGAATCCGTTGGTTTAACAAGCTTAGTACAAAGTGAAAGCGTTAATGTTTCTTCTGATTTACCTAAAAAATCAATAAAGTCAATTAGAAATTATAAGATAGGAATGGTGTTTGGTGATAAATATGGTAGAGAAACGCCAGTTATAACACCAAGTTATTCTTTTATAGATAATAGCGATGAAGGGTTTGGGTCCACAACGGGAGATATATTTATACCAAAAACGCTGTGTGACAAAAGTAACAGCTTTATTGTTTCTCAAAACTGGGGAGACCCTAATTCAAACATAACTCCACCCATAACATCAATTGGCGGTTGGGTAGATTACGTAAAATATTATATAAAAGAAACATCTAACGAATATTATAATTTAATAATGGATAGATGGTATGATTCTGGCGACCATGGCACAATATGGATTTCTTTTAATTCTGCTGATAGAAACAAGGTTGATGAAGATACTTACTTAATATTAAAAAACAGGCACGGTTCAAATGATGCTGTTATTGAAAAGGCTAGATACAAAATAATAGCCATAGAGGGTAACGCTCCAGATTATATTAAAACAACATTTAATGATTTAGGTAGATTAAAAGATGTTACCGGCGTAGAAACATACGATTCTGTTTGGTCAAGTTCTTCAGCTGATGTTACAGCGGTTTCACCAATACATTTATACGCTAATCCTGATGAGCCTGATCAACATAATAAAATTGAAATTTCAAAATCATATTGGTTTCAAAGTTCTGTTGGTGGTTCTGATCAAGACTCTACTGACTCAGAGGTTTTTGGAAGTGTGCCTGAGGGTCAAATAAAAATGAGGATAATAGGTAGAAATGCTAACCTACCCTCAGTAGAACTTAAGTCATCGTGGAGAATTGTTACACATTGGAATTATGGTTCTGATGGTGGCACTGATGATGATATAGTTACATTAACTTTAAACTCACCATTCATAGAAGGTGATGTTGATATGAAATCAAGATTTGAAGGTATGTATGCTGGTGGTGCTAATCCAGAGTTTGATCCAGCTAATCTTCAGTATGATTTTGAGTTTAGAGAAGAAGTTGTAAAAAATAAACCAGAATTTGATGGAAAGTTTTTTGTTAAAATACAGAAAGATTCCATGGCCGACTCTCACTTACTAAATCAAGTTGGAATGAGTGGTCCAGGTTTTAATTTTGATGGGGCATTTAAATTACACTATATTTCATCCGCATATCAAAACAAGCATAAAATGGATTCACCTCCTGGTACACTAACAGAATATGCTAACTTCACATCTTGGTTTGGTGGTGCATTTGCTGATTTTGGTGGTAAACTAAATAGCAGTGCGATGGAAATGGGTAACGAAATACTGTTTGACCATGCATCGTTTTATATGAATGATACCAGCTCCGGAAACGAGATGGCTGATAGCACCGGTGCTTATGCTGTTAGCGAAGGTACAAATGGCGCTGTACCTTATTTTGCCGTAGGCGGTTATTATTCAAATAACAACGGGACAGCTATAGATTACTCTATTGATGCTACGCAGTATATAACGTATGGCTTACCTACCCTGTTAACATATTGGACTGAAGATGAGGACGAGAATGATATATGGATAGCTGGTAGCGCGTTTAATGGAGCATATACAAACTTAGCCGACGGAGCACAGACTACAAATATATATCCGGTTCCTTACACCATTCAGGGTTATGATTCAACAGGTGAAATAAGAGGTTCATTCAGCCCTTTTGGTTCTTGTTCTGAGAACTACAATGATATGACTAGGAATTTCTGGCAAAACACATATTCAACGTATACAGACTCTTTAAAAACAATGGGTGAGGGAACAGTAGATCCTTCAAGTCCTATTGGCGTGGGTAATTCAACCGGCGTGGTATTTTTAGATGAGGTTAATATGGCTAGAATGAAAATAAGAAATGGACCTCAAGCTGGAACAGAAATAGATGTTAATCCCGAAGAGTCAACTACCGGTCCTCATGGCATAGTTGAAGGGGGATTTGGTCCGTTTGATAAATATTGGCGACCCATAGATGCTTTTCACCAAGGTGAGGCAAAGATAAATGGATTAACGCCAGAAATGAACGCAGAATTTGGTGTAGGCTCTATGTGTATATCATACTGTGGAGGAAATAAAGAGGAGTTTGCTCCAGCTCTGTGGGCTATGCTTAGACAGCCCGGTAGATATTTTACATTTGACAACGACCCCACAGGATCTGTATATAAAACAGTAGGTGTTCTTAGAAGTAGTAGTTCGTTCGGTGCGGGATCTAATATGTACCAATATAATTGGAGGGGAAACAGTGGAGCAACTAACCAAAGCAACATACCACCCGTGCTAGATTTTGGTGGATCAGAAGGGTTTCAATATACCCCTTTAATATCAACTGAAGATGCTGGAGGCACTATTGTTTCCGAGGATTATTTTCAATCAAATGCTATTCAAGGTAACGGTGAAGTTGATGGAATGGAAATAAACAATTGTGACATATATCCAAATTTAGATTCTAACAACTGGTTGTTAAGACACACTTCTTGGATAGAGTTTAGAAAAGTTGATAGTGCAAATCCACTTCAAGTTTTTAATCAAGGTATGAATTTAGGTCAATTTGACCCAAGAGCTTTTATGAAACACGATGGCTCTGAGTCAATTGGTATAAGATTGCTTTCTTTGAGTTATTCTAAAATAACTACTGAACTTGGCGAAGAAACTGAAATAGAATTAGGCGCTTGTTTTGAAACAGAACCTAAAGAAGATATAGGTTTAGATATATATTACGAAGCTTCAACGGCTATACCAATGACGCTCACTAAAGAAAATGTTTTTAACTTTGCTCCAATTAATTCTAGAATAAGTATTTCTAGAACCGTGAATGGTAAAACTAAACAGATTGATCTTGCGTTAAGTAAGAAAGATCACCGAGTAAGTAATATACATTTTTCTGGAATAGATAATAGTCAAGCTATCATTGCTATACAGTCCAAAGGTGTTACCAGTGAAACTTACAAGTTGCATAAAATAGACTTTTTAATTGGTGATACTATAGAGTTTACACACCCAGATGGTACCATGACATCAGCTATAATAAAAAATTATTGGCAACCAACTGATTTCCCATCAGTTAACTTAAACACAGATAGTAATGGACAGCTACTAGGTGACAATGGTTTCTACGCTTTAGACGATGATGATGCGCAGTACGGGGTTTCATCTGGACCTAAAGCTTTTACAATTATTAATGGCGAGTTTTTAAACGTTCAATTTTTCGCACAAAACGGAGTGATCACAGCAGCTCCATTTAGCGCAAGTGTCACAATGGGCTCTCAAGTACAATCTATTATAGTAGAGGGCGAAAGTGGTCCAATTTCATATGTGTTAAACGAGCCAATATATATAAGTGCTTTTGACGCTGAATCAGGTACGACTGTTTTTTCTAACGGAACAACTCAATTATCACCGCAATATTTATCGCAATACGGTATAGATTTAAACTCTACACAACAGATTACTTTTGTGGTAACATTTCTAACGCCAACCGGTTATTATGGTATAGACATAGAAGTTTGGGATAGACCTGTTAAATTACCATTTAACAATTGTTATGCGTTTGGTAATGGTGTGGAATCAGATAGAATAAGAGATGACTTTAACGCCCCACAGTTAGACAATGGAGTTAAAGCCTCTACAACGTTTAGTGATTACGGAGAAGAAAACGTATCTAGTGGAATGATATATTCTGGTATATATAATTCAACATCTCAGGTTAATGATCTAAACGAGTTTAACCAGGCTGAAAAAATAACAAAAAATTTAAATCCATCTTACGGTGCTATTCAAGCATTAAAAACTAGAGACACAGACGTTGTTGTATTTACTGAAGATAAAGTGTTAAAGGTTTTATCAAATAAAGATGCTTTATTTAACGCAGATGGTAATCCACAGCTAACAGCTACTAACAGAGTTCTTGGTACAGCTGTACCTTTTGCTGGTGATTATGGTATATCTAATAACCCAGAGTCTTTAGCTGTAGATCAATATAGAATGTATTTCACCGACAGGCAAAGAGGTGCTGTTCTTAGATTGTCTCAAGATGGCTTAACACCTATATCCGCAACTGGAATGGCCTCTTGGTTTAGACATAGATTAAAATACACTTCAAATCTTGTGGGATCTTTTGATGATGTTACCAAGGAGTACAACTTAACAATGCTATATCCTAATAGTAACAATTTCAACAATGAAACCATTTCATTTAGCGAGAACATTAAGGGTTGGGTCAGCTTTAAAAGTTTTGTTTTATCTCAAGGTTTATCTATAGCTGGAAGATACTTATCTACAAATAAACACAGAATATATCAACATCATGCGGATGAAGACACTGTAGGACAGCCGGTAAATAGAAATACTTTTCACGATGAAGGAATTAAGCCTTCTGTAGTACATGTTTTATTTAACGATATGCCAAGTTCTGTTAAATCCTTTAAAACATTTAATTACGAGGGTTCTATAGCTAACAAGAATAAAAGAACGCCAGACACACTTGGTATAGCTATTGATGCTTTTAGTGGGAGTATATTTTTTGATCTTGATGGAAACCCACTTGAGCCTGGCACACAGCCGGTATCAACGGCTGACGGTAAAGATTACTTGTATGACTACAAGTCGATGTTTAACATTTCCGGTTGGCAAGCTGAAAGTGTTACAACCGATTTACAAGAAGCTACACTTCATGATTTTAAAGAAAAGGAAGGAAAATGGTTTGCGCAAATTAAAGGCTTAAAAACTGAAACTTTCAATCTAGACGTACATGAGTTTAGCGTTCAAGGTATTGGAATGGCTGACAACGTACTGTACACAGGGGTAGTACCTGATGATGGTAGTGGTGATGGTGATGGTGATGGAGACGGAGATGGTGGTGACGGTGGAGACGATTCAGTTGGATGTCCAGATGGCTACACTCTGATTAGCACAGGTGAATGTGTTGAGTTTGCAATATTTGGTTGCATGGACGTAGAAGCTGCTAACTTCGATGCTACAGCTAATGTATCTTGTTGTTGTGTATACAATGTGCCCGGATGCATGGACGGTTTTGATCCAAACTATAATTCCGAAGCAAATATACCCGACACGACACAGTGTACAGGTTACACTAATGGATGCATGGACAATGGAAATCAGCCTTGGTCTCCTTTTCCTGGAACGGCCGCTTTAAACTACAACCCTTTAGCCACACAAGCTGGTTACATGACTGTAATAGATGGGTCACAATTTGGATTACCAGACGATCAGATTTTTACTCAAGTGATTTGGCCTGGTGGAGTTTACGACAGTAGTCAGTTTATACCATATGAAGGTGGCGATCAACTTGGAGGTGGTTGTCCTGGTAATTATAATGGTTGCTGCACTTACGGCAACATTATTATTGATGACCCAGATAACGAAGGTTGGATAGAAGATGATGTTGATGGTGGTGGTGGTACTGACCCTGATGGGTGTCAAGCTGGAGCGCAAGAACAGTGTGAAGCAAACGACGGGGTTTGGATTCACGATCCAGAAAATGGTATAGAGTGCGCTTGTTTTGGATGTACTACTGTTGGAAATGATAATTATAACCCATACGCAACTAATGACTGTGGTGATATAGAATATGGCTCTTCAACAGAGTGTGATGATGACGGTGGCTTGTGCTTATGCTGTAAAGACGAAACAACAAACACTGGTATTGGATGTACAGATATGACCGCTTGTAATTACGATGAAGATGCTACATTGGGTTGTGTTAACAACGAGTGCTGTAATTATGATTGCTACTGCTGTGGTGACGAAAGCGCCACCAACTATAATAATCTTGCGGGTACATTTGAAGCTCTTTCCTCACCTCACCCTAACTGTCAATATTTCTCAAACGATCAACCATTTCCATGTGTCGACGGATGGGGACCTATTATAGTTGGGTGTATGGATGATGGTGGTATAACGGCTGTGCAGGAAGATGGGTCAATGGGTACATATCCAAACCCTCAAACACCTGGTACTCCAGCGTTAAACTATACTCCAGGGGCTACGCAAGAATGTGCAGAGGGAACCTGTGATGATTTATACGACAACGGGTGGTGCGATTGTTGTCAGTACGAAAATATTACTGACGCCCCAGATGATACAGCTGCAGATGATGATGATGATGATAATATAAATGAAGTAGAATCTTGCTTTAGACAAGATGGTACTGTAGACCCATTCTGTGGCTGTACAGACCCCACAATGTTTAATTACTGCTCATCTTGCACTACATCTTGTCCTGACGATAGTTGCTGTGAACCATTTATTTATGGCTGTACAACTCCAGGTACTTTTAATTACAATCCAGACGCTAACACAGATGATGGTTCATGTGTTGATATTATACCTGGCTGCATGGATGATGGCTTTCAAGATTGGTCACCTTATCCAGGTTTTGCAGCTAATAATTACAACCCAGAGGCAAACACAAATGGAGCAGCATATGGTATTGGGTGTACATACGACACGCCTGGGTGTACGGATCCTACAATGTGGAACTACAACCCGGAGGCATCTGGTGATGATGGATCATGCGAACCTATTGTTTGTGGATGTATGGATGCGACAGCCACTAATTACGATCCACTAGCAAATAGTGAATATTTATACTTAACACAAATACAGGTTTCAGCTGGGGTTGGTAACATACAAGATCCAACAGTGGATGTATCACAATGCGACCCGTGTGTGTACCCAACAAGTAAAGTAGTTTTAGATGTTGATCAACTAGACTCTTTTAATGAAGACGATAGTTATCCAGAAGTTGGTGAAGATAATGTTTGGCCTGGTAATTAATAAAAATATAATATGTTAAAATTCACATTAGTAAAAAATTGGACAAGTGGAGAAGTAGTAGCTGGTCAGACGACAAGTTCTTGGTCTAATGGTATGTCATGGACATTCCCATCGTATGACAGTAATGATAATTGGAATGTAGGAATGCCTAGATCAGCATTAATAAAAGTTTCATTAGACTCAGCAACAACTAGTGCAAATTATGCTTATGAAGGCGATCCATATGAAGGACAAACAGGTTATTATAGTATATGTGCCAATGACCTAACACTAGGGTCAACAAAATTTGTAAACACTAGTAACGGTGCTTTTGTAGCTCAAAACTTAACGCCTGCGAACTTTGGTTGTGATAATACAACTGGGTTGTTAACGCCTGAAGATTGTAGCTCCACTGTTTATACTGACGTTGTATATTCAACAGGTACTGGTATTGCTTTAAATAATAGCACTAGATTGAGATACACAGAGTATGACCCTTGGTGGAGCGGTGATGGTGATCCGTTTGTAAGTGACCACTCATTGTTTCACATGCTAGCCACTGGTGCTATTAGCCCATGGGGAATTAATGGAGGTGGCCCAGGTTTTCTTAATGCAAATGGACAACCCATAATTTCACCTGGAAACCCTTATTATGTGTACAACTCTAGCGCTATTGTTAATGCTATCAATGCTACTAATAATTCATCTTACAAGGTTTGGGGAACTACTGGGAGCCAAGGTAGTTTAAACAGCGCTATTACGGGACTAACCTATGCAGGGCCAGATTGGCCTGGATACTCCAACATGGCCTCTATAGTAATGTTTGACACCAAGGGTAAAACTGGCCTTTTAAAAACAACAGGCACAAAAGGCGCTCAAGGCAACGAGGTATTAGTTTTCGTTAGATTTAAAGAATCTGAAGAGACAACTCTTAGTGCGGACGATGGGTATAATCAAAAATGGGGAATAGATATATTAGGTGGACCTCAATTCACGCACACGGCAATTATTAATGAACAGCCTGACCCAGGTGGTGCAACGGGTAGTCAATTTAGAAAAAGAATTAATACTCTAACATCATCGCTTTTTTATATTCAATTTAACGAAGACGACGATGTAAGTGTCGATATTAAACCTGTAACAGGTTGGGAGTCTACAAAGAATAAATTTACACACAGTGATGCTGTTAACGGTTTTTTAGATAAATATAAATTCACTGGAACAGCTAGCACTAACTCTTGGAATAAGGTTGCTAAAATAACATTAAAAGCACCTGATAATAAAAACTTTACTAATGTCCCTTATTTAAAGTCTAAAAACAACAACATAAAGCTTAAGTTAAAAAATAAGTTAAAGAAAAAAGGTGCGTTAAATAAAAGTGTATTAGAAAACTACTATTGCTTTGACGTTTTATTTAAGCCTAATAGTACCGTGGATAATTCTAGTGAAACAAATAAATTAATATATGAGGTTCAAGAAACGCCAGTATTTAAAAACGAGATATATAAAATAGATTGTGGAAAAGATACATTGAATCAAAAAGGTGAAAATAGAAATGTAGTTATATATGGATCACCAGGGTCCACATTTGGTATAGCTATAAACGAAGTGCCATTTGAAATAGAAACTAACGGTGAATATGAAACAAAGAAATTTAATAAAACTAACTTTAGCACTATACTAAGCGATCCTAACGGTATATCAGAAGAGCTAGGTTATAAGATGCCTATATTCATGGGCATTATACCTAGTAACGGAAGGTATGTTTTAAAGCAAAGATTTCCTTCCAATCAAGTATTTAGAATTAATGTTCTTGGTGGTGGTACGGGGCATACTGTTAGATTCTCAAACTTCGATGGACAGCTTAAAAAAAATGATATAATTAGACATAAGAATATACCAAGATCTGATATTGTTCGAGTAACTATACCACAGGATTCATCTAAAAGTATAGCAACCACAACGTTGGATACTACTATAACCACGAGCACTGATGATACTGTTAGAGTTCAAAGAGAAAGTAAGTACTTTATAATGCTTGTTAACGAAGGGCTTCGCTATGGAGAAAAATTAAAAAAGTTTAGCAAAATAAATTCTTCTGTCAAAGTAGGTTTATTAACTCAACCAGCTAATGTTAAGCTAGAACTACAGCATTCACCTTCACCATCACCAAGTGACACTGTGACTAGTAACAATGGTATAAGTTCAGCGACTGGGGCTGGTGTTGATTTTGCATTGATATTTAGCGGTACAGCTTTTGGTAGTGAAGTTTTGTCTAACAGTGGTAACAAAGGAGATGATACTTACGATAACAGTAGGCTTAAAAAAGTTTCCTTGGAAATAACACTAAACAACGCTAGTCACAGGGTAACAGCTGTTAGAACACCTGTGTTAAACACTAGAAATCAAGATAAATCTGATTGGTCAAATTCTGTTGCCTCTAAAAATGGTGGAACTGTTGTTGGTGTTTCTAGATTTTCTCATAGTGCTGTTAATACTAGTAACACAATAACTCTAACGTGGTATTATAACGTTGTCCAACTGGGTAATAAAGATGTGACAATGCTTTTAGATTTAAATGAAATATTAACTATTACAAGATAAAATATGGTAGTACTAACTTTTAATGCAGGTTATCCAAATCAATCATTACAAATAGGTGATATGGTTTATTACGTAAACAATCCTAATACAAACTACGAAAATACTGGATATATAACAGGTGATGAGATTCAAAACGAAGACAACTCAAACGTATTTATCGCGGCTGGCCCCGTGTCTACTATGGTTTTAGTTGGGCAGGTTGCTAGCGTTCAAATGATATCTGAGGGTATTAATGGTGGTTTTGTAATTTATGCACAAGAACCAAGTACTGGTATAATAGCGCCAACAGCAGATGATTATTTCTTTTTTGCTAAAGATAATAGCGTGGAGTTGTCATCTATAACTGGTTACTATAGTAAAATTATAATGAAGAACTATTCACCCAAAAAAGCGGAGTTGTTTGCTGTATCTGCAGAAATTAGTGAATCTAGTAAATAACAAGTAAAAAATGTGACTATAATATAGTAAATAAGATAATATGGCAGATAAAAAATTTAAATCAGCAGAAGCTGAAAGTTCACACAAGTTTGCTCCTTTACTAGCTATTGGAGCAGGACTTTCTTTAGTTAGCGGTATAGCTGGAGCTATAGGTGCCGGTAAACAAAAACGTGAAGCTGAAAGAAAAGAAAGAAAAGCTAGACAAGAAATGAACAGGTTAAAAGAAGTTTATTCTAATCTTGACACTAGTAATCCCTTCGCTGATGTTAAAAACCAATTTGCTGGTATAACAAATAGATACGCTGGCATGGAAAATACAATGGAGGATTTGACCGTCAATAAACAGCAAGCGGAGTTTCAAGCTCAACAATTTCAACAAAGCCAGGCTAATATATTGGGTGGATTAAGAGATTCAGCTGGAGGTAGTGGTATAGCTGCATTAGCTCAACAGTTAGCGCAGTCGGGACAATTATCATCACAGCAAGCTTCAGCTAGCATAGGTCAACAAGAAGCAGCAAATCAACAGGCTAGTGCCACCGCCGCTGGTAGACTTCAAGAAATGGAAGCTCAAGGTGGAGCACAGGTTGATCAACTAAGAGCTCAAGGCGCAGCACAAGCAGACCAACTAAGAGGTCAAGGAGAAATGCGCTCTCAACAAATGACAATGGACAAACAAGGGACTTTACTAGGTATGGCTCAGTCTGAAAC
>Ga0181394_1000086_pt1 | contig 34875 bp, 54 predicted proteins | sample 17SPOviralmetaG_FD_130123 | JGI IMG/M metagenome (GOLD analysis project Ga0181394, IMG submission 130123) | Marine viral communities from the oligotrophic San Pedro Time Series (SPOT) site, San Pedro Channel, CA, USA - 17 SPOT_SRF_2010-11-23 | ecosystem: Environmental > Aquatic > Marine > Strait...
TAAAGATAAAGATAAAGATATGAGTATTTTAGGTAAAATTTTTAGTGGTGGTGCAAGTGATTTAGTAGAAAGCGTAGGAACTGCTATTGATAAGATACACACCTCAGCAGAAGAAAAAGAACTTGTAAAGGCTGAGGTAAAGAAAGTAATACTAGACTACGAACAAAAGATGCAGATTGAGGTAACAAAGCGTTGGGAAGCAGATATGAATGGTAATTGGCTTACAAAGTCTATACGACCTCTTACTCTAGCTTTCTTGATGGTTGTACTAACAATATTTACTTTGGTTGATTTTGGATATGTAGAGATGGATATTAAAGATTCTTGGATTGACCTGTGGCAAATACTAGCTATTACTTGCTTTGGTGCATACTTTGGAGGAAGGTCGTTTGAAAAAATTAAAAAATAGTTTGGTAGGTAAGGGTTTCTTTACTTACATTTGTAATTCACTTATGTTTCTTAATTGACGTAATTGTAAATATTTTGGGGAAAATGTTTGAATAGGGTTCATTAATTTGTTCCCTATTTTTTTTATTAAGTTTTTTTTATTAACTTGCGAACATTATGAAACAGTTTCGACCAAGATTAACTCAAAAAGAATACGAATTAATACAACAACATCGTGGTAATAGTGGTGTAGGTATCATAGGAGATACTCACGAACCATTCTGCCACCCTGATTATAGGGACTTTTGCTATGAAGTATTCGATAGGTTTGGTGTTTCAGATATAGTACACATTGGAGATGAGGTAGATAACGCAGCACTCTCTTATCACGAGAAGCTAACAGATATGCCTAACGCAGAAAGCGAAGCAGAACAAGCACAAAGAGCTATGGAGAAGTGGTACGCAACCTTTCCTGATGTTAAGGTGTGTGTGGGTAATCACTCGGCACTACCATTTAGACAAGCTACAACAGCAGGTATTCCTAAAAGATTCTTAAAGTCTTATGAAGAAATATGGAACGCACCTAAAGGTTGGAAGTGGGAACTTAATTGGGAGATTGACAATGTTATGTATGAACACGGAACAGGCTCATCAGGTGCAAGAGCTGCTGTAAACAGAGCAACTGCTAATAGACAATCTACTGTTATAGGTCATTGTCATTCTTTTGGTGGAGTAAACTATATGGCTTCTCGTAATGATTTAATCTTCGGAATGAATGTTGGTTGTGGTATAGATGTAGATGCTATGGCATTTTCTTATGGTAAAAACTTTCCTAAAAAGCCTACTCTTGGCTGTGGTGTCGTTCTTGACGGTGGAAAGACTGCATTGTTTATTCCTATGGACTTAGGTTCAAAAATAATTCACAAAAATACACTCTAGTAAAACAAACTTTTTTTACTCTTTTCTTAATTTATGCTAGGTTTTTAAATTAATTGTTGTATATTTGCATCAGTTATTAACATTTAAACCCCAATTATATGGAACAGATTAAGGTAGAAACTGTAAAGAAAGGCGATGTCCTTTTTCAATTAGACAAAAAAATAGAGTTGTTAAATACGTTCATTGCTGATGACGAGAAGTCAGAGGTTGAGTGGGCGAATAAAAACAATGAAGCTCTAAGAGAGTGGTTTAACGGAAGATTGTCGGCAAGACTTTTCGAGTTAGAAAGCCTTGAGTCTTTAAGAAGTATAATAAATAACCTTTAATAAATATTATTATGTCAGAAATTAAAACAGAAACTAAGAAAGAAACCCTAAGAAGATTATTTACAGAGAATGGTCTAGTTCAAGAAGATGTTTATAAGGACAAGCGTGGATTTGTTATCATCACTAGAACAGGTATAGATAAGATTATCAGTAATCGTAATATCAATGTAGCATACGAACCAATAGTTATGGAAAAAGATTGGGTGGTTATGCGTTGTATTGCAGAGATGGTAAAAGGAAAGCAGATAGGTCAGACAAGAGTAGAATCTTTTGGCGAAAGCAGTAAAGAGAATACTATGGGTATGGCAGGTAAGTTTCCTGTTGCTATGGCAGAGAAACGAGCTAAGTCAAGAGCAGTCCTAATGCTTACAGGATTTTATGAGCAAGGTGTTTACGGTCAAGATGAAATGGCTGACTAATGGATTGGATAGATGATATACTTGCAAGTGAGCCTATCAGTAATGGTCAGATAGCCATTATTGAGGGTTTACTCACAGGTGTTCCCTACGAACAAAATGACATTAGAGATATAGAAAGTGGTCTTTTACATTTAACCTATCAGGAAGCATACGAGTTAATCGGTAAGCTAAAAGAAGATTATATATCAAAAGACCCAAGAGAACAGTTTAATAAAATGTTTAAGTATGGCAATTAGAAAACACGCAATGACAAAACAGGGTGCTATTGTTGCAATCACTAGAAAGCAGTTAAGAGATATGGGAAAAGAAAGTACCATACAAAAAAAGTTTGTAGAACTTTATATGTTAGAGAGTGATGAAAGAATAGCAGAAACCTATAAATTAGAATTTGGAATAGAATTAGTAATAGTTAAAAATAGAAAAGATGAAAAAAGCAAGAAATAGTTTTGAGGTTCTTATGAGAACACAAGGAGTAACAAAAAGAAAGTTCGGTCAGATAACAGGAGTTAGTGGAACTACAATAGACAAGTATTTGGAAAACCCTACTATGTTAAGACTAAAACACTTATCTTTATTGGCTGAAAGTCAAGAGATGAAGGAAGAAGAATTGTTAAACTTAATAAACGGAGAGAAGAATGAACTTTAGAATGGAGGTGCTTCAGTCTGCTGTTTGTAAACACTACAACGTTTCCCCAACGGAATTACACAGTAAGTCAAGGAAGATGGAGATTGTAGGTGCTAGGAGAATGTTTTTCTTCTTTGCTAGAAAGCATTTCAATAAAACATACACAAGTATTGCTAATATGTTTGGTGCAAATCACGCAACGGTTATGCACCACGAGAAGAAGATGATTGGCTATCTTGAGTTTGACAAACTAGAAATGTTGAGATACATTAAAATCAGGGATATGGTTTTTGAGGAGAAAACATTTATAAATATTCGTGATGAATATGACTGCCTTAATAGAGAGAAAATAATTATTGAGGATAGAATGAAAGAAATACAAGATGAAATTAATTTAATAAATAACAAAAACGAATTTAAGTATGGAAATTAACGGAAAGTTAGAAGCTAAGTTTGAAACAAAAGAGTTTTCAAGTGGATTTAGAAAAAGAGAGTTTGTAGTAAACACAGGTGGAGAATACCCACAGGCTATCAAAATGGAAGTTGTAAAAGACAACATAGAAAAGTTAGATGCTATTCCTGTTGGAACAGATATTACCTGCAAGATAGACATTAGAGGTCGCCTGTATGAAGGAAACTACTACAATAACATTTTAGCTTGGGCAGTAAATGTAGGTGCTGCTACAAAGTCTGAGCCTAAAGAAACTGCAAAAGCAGATGATGGCTTACCCTTTTAAGGTAAGTTATTTAATAAAAGTATTTGATTGTGAAATCGAAAACTAGAAGAAAGAATGTAAAGAGGGTGGATAGCTTGTTAGCCAAGAACGCTGCCCTCAATGCTTCTCTTGGAATGGACAGCAACAAGACTGAGATAGAAGCAGTTAGAAAAGAAATAAGAGTCAATATAAAAAAGATTAAAGATATGTGTGAACATACATATAACATTATTAATGTTGATGACAACCATAAAACAGTACACTAAATGATAAGTATAATATCAGCATTAGCAATAGTATCTGCTGCTTTTGTTTTAGCATTAATAGATTATAACGATGAAATTTGAAACCCCAAAAGATTTTGCAAGACAAGAGAGGGCAGCTAAGTGTTTTTCAGACAAATACGCTTACTGTTACTCTAGTCAAGGCGACTTTAGCTCTGTTGATTATGAGATGAAGAACGAGAGATTTGACAGAATATGTGGCTTTGAGGTAAAAGGTTGTCCTAATCAAAATATGGATAGCCACAGATACTGCATAGTATCAATGAAGAAGATTGTTGATTGTCAGGAGGAACAGATAAAGTATGGTAAGCCTGTTGTTATATGTTGGGCATTTGATGATGGCATATTGTTTAACAAGATAGATAACCTAACAGGAACTTTCAAAAAAGGTGGCAGAAAACCACGCAAAGGTTCAGTACACGACCTAGAGATGATTGTGTATGTGGAACGAGAAACATTGCAAAAAATTTGTTTTTAATCAAAAAAAGTTTACCTTTGCAAAGTATTAACCCCAAAATTATATATTATGGCAAAAAGAATGACAGATACGGACAAGTGGAAGAAACGCTTTGTTCGTGAATTACAACCTGAATACAAGCTACTATGGTTCTACATATTAGATGACTGCAATCACGCAGGTATATGGGAGGTAGATTTAGAGGTGGCTTCATTAAGAATTGGAGAAAGCCTTGAATGTGATATACCTGCTGAAGATATGCTTCCCAAATCTTTTTTAGAAAAGATTATTGTTTTCGACAATGGCGATAAGTGGTTTATTCCTGAATTTATTGACTTTCAATATGGCGAACTAAATCCAAACTCTAATGTTCATAAATCAGTTATTGCACTTCTTGATAAATATAACCTTGAAGGGTATGTAAAGGGTTCGCAAGGGGTACAAAGTACCCTTAAAGATAAAGATAAGGATATAGTTATAGTTAAAGAAAAAGCTAAAGCTAAAAGGTTTGCTAAACCAACAGTTGATGATATTGTAGATTACTGCAATGAAAGAAACAATATTGTAGATGCACAGAAGTTCTACGACTACTATTCTTCTAATGGTTGGAAAGTAGGAAAGAACCCTATGAAGGATTGGAAGGCTGCTGTAAGAACTTGGGAGAAGAACACAACAGCAACACAGACCAAAGGCAAAGTACAACAATCACTAGACACTTGGCAAGAAGCTAGACAAATGATAAACAATGGATAAGAGCAGACAGATATGGTATAGATTTAGCAACGACCTTGAGCAGCTAAATGTTGATTGCGTGGACTTGTTGAGCAAGTGCTATATGATGTTGGGTCAAAGACCTGATACGCAACAGGTGGTAATGATGGCTAAGTTTCTTGTAGATGACTTATCTAGGTTTTATGGTTCTATGGAGATGGAAGAAGTTGCTTTTGCTTTTGAGCAAGGAGTTAGAAACTCTGACAATGGTGGCTTCGTAAATGTTCGTAATTGGAATATATGGCTCAAAGAACATAAAGCAAAGGCACAACTTCAAAGACAACAAAAATTAGTAACAGATTTTCAAAAGCATCAGCAAGGTCAAAAGATGATTGATGCAACTATTAACAAAGCAAAAAGATTAAAATAATGGGAACATATAAACACATTCAAAATATTTGTAAAGATGATAAAGACGGAATAAGCTATGTAGTTGTTCCAAAGATAATTAACTCTGATGTAGGTTTTCAGCTTATGTTTGGAAGAATGTTATCTAAAGAACCTGTCAATAACAAGCCTGTACGAGATACAGAAAATATAAAGGTTGCTGACTACTATCAAAATTATTAATATGGAAACTATATTACTTACATTGTTGCTGCTTTCAGTTTTATATCTTATATTTGCACAAAGACATACTGAATCAGATGTATCAGACATACTGCATCGTATAGACTTTTTAAACAAAACCTGTCAAGAACAGGAGAAAAGAATTAACGAACTAGAAAGAAATCTTGCAACGGTCAAAACCAACATTAAGCGAAGAAAAAGTACAAATCGCTATCGTAGATTACTTGAGATTACAATATCCAAATGCGTTGTTTACTGCAACAATGGGTGGTCAGTTTCAAAAACACTACTCACAAAGGCTCAAAGCAAAGCGTACAGGGTATTTGAAAGGGGTATCAGACCTTCTTATATTCGAGCCAAACGAAAAGTACACAGCTTTGTTTATAGAGTTAAAGAAAGACAAGAAGTGTTATCCTTCAAAAGAACAAAAGCTATTCATACAGAACGCTTTAGATAGGGGGTATTATGGAATATGTTGTAAGGGGTTTGACCATTGCAAAGAAATAATAGACAAATATTTTAAAAACGAATTATGACAGACAAGAGTAAATACTATTATGACTATACACGAAACTGCCATTGTGGTGGTGCTTGTTTATGCAGGAGGGTAGAAGAACAAAAAGAAGATATTTCTGTTCCTAGTTACTACATAGGTAACAATGGATATGAAGCAAGGAAAGTTATAAGTGGATTTGATTTGTCGTACAACGTTGGAACTGCCACGACATACCTCTTGCGTTGTGGAAAGAAAACCGAACAAGGTATGACTGACAAAGAGAAGCATATCGAGGACATTGAGAAAGCTATGAATCATTTAAGGTTTGAACTAGAAAAGTTAAAAGATGAGTGTTAATCCATTTGAAAGAAAAGACCGTAGGGGTGGTGGCTATGCCAAGCGTAAGTTTACAATAGAAGAAGCAGATGCAATTCGTGAAGAATATAAAGCAGGAGGTGTAAGTCAAAATCAGTTGGCAGCTAGATATAATGTAAGTCAGCCTATAATAAATATGCTACTGAAAGGAAAAACTTATACGAAATAATTTGGAATTGTAATAAATTATTTATATGTTTGCCTTGCAAATAGGGGGGAACTCAGGGGGTACACTAGGGGGTACACTAGGGGGGGGGTCTTATTGCAGAAACAACAAACATAAATAACCCAAAAAAAATATTACATTATGAATTACGATAGTTGGAAATTAATGTCAGATAGAGATGAGATGAGTTATGCACCTGATGGATTAGATAAGTCAGATGTTGTTAGCTTCCTAAAGCAAGAGGGTGCTGATAATATAGATGTGATGGAAGGAGAAACAACCTGTGATGTTACCTTTGATTACGATGGTGCTTGGTATGTGTTAGAGGACTTATCGTTAGAAGATTTTGAAGTTATGTCAAACATAAAGGATATGATAGATATGTATGATGATACAGGTACTGCTTGTTGTGGTGCAGCTTATGATAGCGACCACAGGAGATGTCATCATTGTAAAGAAGCGTTTTAATAGTACACACTTTGTTTTGTGTAATTGTGTTTTGTGTTAGATGAAGGGTGGGGGTTTTTTAGTTTGCCTCACTTTTCATCTTTTTTTTTATTTCTTTTCTTTTGTTTTTCAAATTGTATTTTTTCTGCTTTTTTAAACTTGTCAAGTAACTGCGAAGTAACTGCCAAGAAACTGTCAAGTAACTGCTAAGGAACTGCCAAATAACTGCTGATGGTAGGGGTAGGGGTGTCCTGATGAGCCAAATTCTGTGTTGATATTTTTTTTAAAAAAACATTATAAAATATTAGGATATTAAATTTATTTTATTATTTGCGTGTACTTATATAGCAAAACAAGTATCAAACTTTTTTACAATTACTTTAAAAAAACATTAGGATATTAAAAAAATAGTGTTATGTTTGCAATGAATTTAAAACTAAAACATTATGAACACAACAGAAAACAACAAACTAATAGCAGAATTTATGGATTGGAAACAATGCGACCCTAACGACAACACTATCTATGCTAACCCTACAAATGGTGCGTTGCACTCAAGCGATAGCGATATGAGATTTCACACCTCTTGGGATTGGCTAATGCCTGTGATAAACAAGTGCCTTAACATCTATCACATAGAGCAAATGAATGATGATTTAAACTTTACTTTTTATGATGCAATGGGCAATATCGAAGAAACTTACCAAGCAGTAGTAGAATTTATCAATGAATATAACAAATAAAAAACAACAACTAAAACACAAGACAATGACAACAGAAATTAGAAACTACTCGTGGGAATACAAAGGAAATAATGATATAGTAATTTACGAACAATGCAAAGAAGATGAAAATACTTATAATTGTATATCACATATAATAGAACAATTAAAACAAGAAAATAAAAACTTTATATTTCACTTAAAAAAAACAACAGAACAAAGAGGTGGGGGGTATATAAACGAGGTTTCGGTAGCTAAATCAAGAGCAATTAAAACACCTTTGCACCTATATTCTGAATGGAATATTAAAGTAAACAAATGTAATTCACTAGAGGAGATACAAACTTTATTAAAAAAAGATAAAAATAATTAGGTTTATATTAAAAAAGTTTATTATATTTGCCTAACAAAACAATTAACAACAACTAAAACACAAAACAATGAAAGTAAAAATTATGCAAAGACAAGTATTCTACAAGTATGCTGAAGTAGAAATTGAACTACCTAACGATTGGAACAATAAAGATGGTGTAGAAAATTATTATGATGAACACCTTAACGATTATTTACACGATAACGAAAATTTGTGGTGTGGTAAATTACATTTGAATTTAGATAGAGCATATTATGAGCAGGGTTTTGGTATGCACGAAGGAAATTTTACAGACCATACTGAAGAATCTGAATGGAGATATGAACTTGAGAACGGAAACGGAGGACACTTATAATAACAACTAAAACACAAAACAATGAAAGATTTAATAGCAAATAATATTTTAAGGGAGAAGTATTCATCTAGGGGAGGGGGTATAGAAATTGACCTAACAGACTTTGGATATAATGGAGAAAAAATGACTACATATCAAAACTATCTAGGTGGTGGTATGTTAGGTAGTGTAAACAACGATTGCACTATATCAGGATATTGGCAACACGACAACGACCTACAAGAAATACAAAGAAACCTAAACGAATACTATTGTGAGCAAATAGGCGCAGATAAAGAGGACTTTAGCAACAGACCTACATCAGCATACTAAAACAAAAGAAAGTAGCTTAAAACACACTAAAACACTAAAACAATGAGAACATTTGAATATAGAAGTACAGAACTTAATAAGATAGTAAAAGACGGATATGAGAATAGCCATAGAGAAATTGACTACTACAAAGTTAATTTAAGGATATGGGACTGCAATAGCAATAGCACCAAGACCTTATCAATAACTAACAAAGAATACAATAAGATAAAAGAAATACTTTTGCAAGATAAAGAAAGTTAAATGTTTGTGTTTTGTTTTGTTTTAAAAAAAGTTTGCAATTTATTTTGTAGGCTTTTTTTTGTGTAGTATCTGCCGAGTATCTGCCGAGTAACTGCCAAGTAACTGCCAAATCTATAAATGATTTTTTTATTGTGTGTTTTTCCGTTTTTTTTCCGTTTTTTTTCCTTATTTAGAACGATTCTAAATAATAACTTGTTAATAACTTTGTGCTTTTTTTCTTGTGAGATTAAAAAAATTTGTTATTTGCGTGTACTTATATTAGAAAGTTAAATTTTTAAAAAAAAATCATTTTTTGTTAGGATATTAAAAAATAATGTGTAAGGAGGTAAAGTTTTTTTAATTTGTATTAATTTTTTTATATATTTGTACCAACAAACTAAAACAATATTAATTTAATTTAAACTATTATGATGACTAAAACACAATTTAAAAAAGCAAAAGAATTAGTAAAAAGATATTCTGAATTAAAAGATATGATTGAAGAACATACTAGTGTATTTCACGATGAAATTTTTTACGACATACAAGGATATAATGAAGATTTAAACAATTTAAATTTAACTAGCATATATATTGAAAACTTACAAGCTAGGGTAAAAGCCACTGAAATGCTTTACAAATCACTTGTATTATTCAATGATGAAACAGAAACAATTTATTGTTAATCAATTTAATTAAGGGGTTCGCCAGAACCCCTTAAAAAAAACTAATTTAATTTATTACTATTATGAACTACATTGAACCAATAAAAAAAGAACTAGAAGAAAATTTACACAAATTTAGCCAACTATTTATTTTAATAGGAAAAGGAAACAGAGAAACGCCTAGATACTTTAATTTAAAAGAAATCGACCCAATTAATAAAACTTTAAAAATTGGGTCAACTCAACAAAGCAATTTATTTTTTATTATTAATTATGGAAATAAAATTAATTCTTTTATTGATAGTAATGATTTTTGGCAACAATTCAAAGAATTTAGAACAAGTTTTTTATTAGAAAACTATCCAACAATTGACACACAATAAAACAAACTAATTTAATTAATTAAGGGGTTCGCCAGAACCCCACAAAACCACAACAATATGAAATTTTACACAAACCCAAAACACCTAGACAGACCAACAAAAAAAGTAAATTTGCAAGACGTTATTTTGCTATTATCATTTACTTTTATTTTTGTTCTACCATTCATCAACGCATTAATTAACACAAACTTTTAATATTATGGACTTTAAAACACAAGAATTTAATTTTATTCTTACACCTAGAGAACACATAAACTTTATTAATAAACATAAATACAAACCTATGATACAACAAAAAAAATATTTTAAAAATCTTGAATTTAACGACAAATATATCTTTAGTTACAATACCAACGTGGCAACGATAGACCACGACAAAAGACAGGTAATTATAAAACATTGGTATTCTGTAACGACTAGCAAGCATATTAATTATATTGCGAATTTATTAAATTACCAAACTATTAAATTATACTAACTATGAATATTTTAAAAATCAATATCGGATTAAATAACAATCCTTTAAACGCAGAACAAATACAACAAATGTTTTATAAAAATAATATATTTGAATTTATATTATTTGAAGTAGCAAAAGGAGAATATAAAAACAATTACGAAGATACATTAATAATTGAAGGAGAAACAAAACAAACACCCGAACAGATACAAAGTTATATTTTTATTCTTTGCACACTACTAACTCAAGAATGTATACCCTTTACACTTGATTTAATGAACGAACAAAAGCAAATAAATAAGCTAGTATATAATAAAAATTATAATGGCTTAAAATACGAATTCAACAAGGACTATTTTTTAACCATTGGAAACAATATAAACTAATAAAGCTATGATAGACCACAAATACAAAACAGAATATTTAAACCTCTGTTTAACCTTTGGCACGATAGAGGTTGATAGTATTTTTACCTTTGAGAGATACAAAGAGATAAGGCAAAAATTAACACAAAGTGAAGTAATAGACGAAATTTATAATCTTCTAAAAGTATGAAATTAGAAAGTTACACCCCTCCTTTTTTTATTATACTAATATTAATTATTTTGATATTTTTAATGTAAAAAAGTAAAGATAATTTACAAGGATTAGAGAGATTAAAACCTTTTTAATCCTTTTTTTTATGCTATGTTTTAAAATTGGATAGATAATTGTATTAAATACCTGCAAAATTTACGCAAATTTGCAACTTTTCAAGGCGAAATCTTATAATTTTGTTAAAAAATGATGTTTTTTTTAATATTTTTGTATTCAAATTCCGTCAAAAATCGCATTAAGATAGTATCGCCACATACACATAACCACAAGATTTTCAAAGTCAATTTTATATGTTATTTAGGAGTAGTATTATTTGTAGAATACTGTTATGCTTTAAGTGCGTTTATTCAGCGTTGCAAGAACACCACGAAGTTAGGGTTTAGATAATAGACTATTACGCAAAAAGTGGAAGGAAACTAAAAATAGACCCCCATATTACACAAAAAAAATTTTGAAGTCCTATTTTATAGGCTGAAGGGTTTGTGAAGGGTATATAGTACCCTACATAATAAAGATAAAGCTATGGTTAAGGCTAAAGATAGGGTTAAAGGTTTTTTTATTATATTTGCAATATGGAAAAGAAAAAAGGTAATCCTGCTTTTGTTGTCGGCAACGCATTGGGTGGTCGAACAAAGGGTTCTATGAATAGGGTAACAAAATTCTCAAGAGAGGTTTTGACTATGGCATTGGCAGGTCAGGAAAAGAATATAATGTTTGCTCTTGAGGAGTTAGCAGAAAAAAATCCTGAAGCATATATTAATGCTGTATCTAAACTTCTTAACTATGCCATTCCTAAACTTCAATCAACGGAGGTCAGCTCAAAGAGTGCTACAAAAATTGAGATAACTCTTGACGACACTATGACCGTTGATGACCTTAAAAAACGTATGGAGGAAATGGAAGCAGACGATACGGAATTTGAAGAAGTAGATGAATAAGCAGCAAAGAAAAGAAATGCTCAAGGCAATGGAGAAAGCCATTTGCGAGAAGTCGTTTTACGAGTTCTTTGTGAAAGCATTTCCAATAGCAGAACCATCTGTTCCCTTATCAATCAATTTTCATCATAAATACCTTTGCGATATTCTACAAGCAGAAGCCGAAAGAATAAGAGATGGCAAAGAGAAAGATAAAGACATAATCATTAATATTCCTTTCCGTAGCACGAAGTCATTACTCGTTACGGTTATGTTTCCTGCTTGGTGTTGGGCAGTACACCCAAAGATGAGGTTTATCACAGCATCATACTCGGCAGAGATTAGTATAGAACACGCAACTAAGTCTAGGGATATAATAAATAGCGAATGGTATCAATCACATTGGGGAGAAACATACCAAATTAAAAAAGACCAAAACCTAAAAGCAAGATACGAGAACACGCACTTGGGAGTTAGGAGAGCAACATCTGTCGGTGGTTCGGTAACAGGGCAGGGTGGAGATATAATTCTTGTCGATGACCCTACCTCTCCAAAGAACGCTGCATCGGAAACAGAAAGAGATAACGCTAACGAGTGGTATAAATCAACACTATACTCACGACTTAACGAGCCAACAAAAGGAGTTAGGATAATTATTATGCAGAGAGTACACGAAGATGACCTAAGTGGCTACCTTCTATACAACTCCCCTGATAAACATAAGCATATATGTATTCCTGCCGAACTATCTGATGACCTAAAACCAAAAAGCCTGTCCAAACACTATGAAGATGGACTTTTTTGGAAAGATAGGTTTTCTCAGGCTATACTAGACGACTATAAGTCAGCACTAGGCTCTTATGGATATGCAGGACAGCTACAACAGCGACCAACACCTGCCGATAGTGGTATGCTTCAGAAAAATTGGTTTAGAATTGATAAAGATAAGGAGGAGGGAGTGGTAAACTTCGTTATTGACCCTGCATATACAGCAAGTAGCAAGAACGACCCATCAGCTCTTATGGCTTATATATACAAAGATAAAACTTGGCAAATAACCGAAGTACAAAATGTGAGGTTAGAATTTCCTGAACTAATCAAACACATAAAAAAATTCGTACACAAAAACGGATATACCAGCCAATCAAAAATTTTCGTTGAACCAAAGGCGAGTGGGAAATCAATAGTTCAAACCCTGATTAGAGAAACAGGACTGAATATTAAGGAAGATAAGCCACCAACGAAAGATAAAGTAGCAAGAGTACAGGATATTAGTGCTACAATAGAAACAGGAAGGGTGTCTTTAATGAAAGGGCATTGGAATGAAGAATTTTTACTGCAATGTCAGTCATTTCCTGCTGCGAAGCACGATGATATGGTAGATTGCCTTGTTATGGCTCTTAATAGACATTTTTCAGGGCAAAAAGTAGTATTCTTTGGATAATTAACATATAAAATTGATTTTGACAAGAAATTGCGAAACTTTTTACATTTTTTAGATAATATTTGCATAATGAACGAAATAGAAGGTATAAATCAGGTTCACACTAAGATATTGAACGATTTTATAGTTTATGTCAAACAACAGACATATATTATAACTGAGGAGTGTGAAGATGGTAAATATCAAGATTTTGCTGATGTGATGGAAGATGTTTTCGCATATTATGTTGATTTTAGAAAGTATGCTGTCAAAGACGAGGGAGGTATTGAAGAATGGGTATATATGTTGCCCAACCTTTTAATGTACTCTTTCTTGGGTTTTTTGGCAGGAGTTAAGAACAGAAGTAATTATAGACTTATAAACAACATAGAAACGAAAGTCATTCAAGCTACAATGGAAACAATAGGCTTGATTTCAGATATGTATAAACAAGATTAGTATGCTAGTAATAGACATCAACGGAAAGCAAAAAGATATTCCAAGCGATTGGAAAGAAATGACACTCGAATATTATTGTGGTATTTATCAAATATTGCAAAAATATAAGAGAACTGAGGAACAAGACAAGAGTGATGAGGGTAAAGACCTGACTAAATTCTTTTTTACTCAAGAAATCAAGATGTATAACGAATTATTTTGTTATATGACAGGAATGAGTAAGGAAAATGTAAAAAAGGTAAAAACTGAGGAGATAGAAGCTGTTATTAGTTCTTTAGACAACATATTAGAGGAATACAAGCCAAAAGGTATGACCAACTTTGAATTTGAAGGAGATATATACTATTTCCCTATGAATTTCTTTAGAGAGGGTACTTTTGGCGAATATATAGAGAGTACGCAGTTGGAGATGAACACGGAGTACCTAAAGAACGGTAGATTTGATATTTTACCTGAACAGATGGCTATTTTGTGTAAATCCGTTGATGAGGAGGTTGATTTGGATAATATAGACGATAAAGCTAAGGCTTTTAAGAGATTGACAATGGACATCGTTTGGGAGTTCGCTTTTTTTTTGAACAGGCAAACGAGCAACTCACTAAACGTTATCCAAACCTTTTTAGGGAAGGAAGCTCAAAAAGTGTAGCAGTAGTAAAGGCTAGTAAGATAATGAAGCCTTACGGTTGGTTAAACACTCTATACGACATAGCTTTAGACGGTATTTTTACAAACAAAGGTAAAGATGCAATACAAAGTGTAAAAGATGAGAAATTGTATAAAGTAATGACATATTTATCTTGGAAAACATCAAAAAGCGACTTTGAGATGGCAGTACAAGAAGAACAGAGTAAACAAGTTAAGAAATAATGAGTTTTAATAAATTAAGAGAATTAACTAACAGGTTTGAGCAAAAATGGATAAACGGTGGTTTTATCTTTGGTTACGAGAACGAAATCAACGAAAATCACAACAACGACTATCCATTATTGTTAGTCTTACCACCAACATCGGTGCTTCCCACAACTGAGGGAGATATTGAGGAAGAATATTCCTATGAGTGCCTAATAGTAAAACCATATCATCAGAACCACGCAGGTTCTCTTGATAGCGTGTTTACACTACTAGAGCAAGAAGCATTAGGTTGGCTACAAAGAGTTTTAGATAGTTACGCAAATAAAGAAGTAATATTAAGTCCTGACAGTATATCAGTTGAACGAGAAAAAGAATTATATAACGACAAGTTGATACAAGTCAGGCTTAGTTTTACTCTTAATGCGTTTTCACACTCATTTACATTTACAGATGAGTCGTCTATAACTAATCTAAGTCCTTTAGTATGGCTTCGTAGCGATATGGGTGTTAAGACTTCCTTTAGTGGTGGCAACGAAGTTGTAAGCAAGTGGATAGACCAAAGTGGTAACGGAAATCACTTTGAACAAGCGACAGCAATAAAGATGCCACAATTCAAGTATGAGATAACGGAAAACAACTATCCTTACCTTCTTTTTGATGGTACTAACGATTTTATGACCTGTGTAAACGGTGGAATAAACTCAGGTAGTGGAATACCAAAAGACCATACAATAGCTTGGGTGGCTAAGGGCGATAGTCAAGAAGGCTACCTTCTATCTAAGAATGGTGGTATTTCAAATACGCAACAATTCTATATAAGCATTAATGGAAGTAATTTTTGGCAAACAAACTATGAAGATGACGATGGAGATGATACTAGCATAAATAGTGGTGGCTCACACTCGTCAAACACTTTGTCTGTTTTTGTAGCAACATTTAATAATAAGACAGCTAAGATATACAAAGACACAACAGCCTTAGACAGCGAAACAGCACCTTCTTTTGACAGCTTCTCAGACTATGGCTCAAACATAAAACTAGCATTGGGTGCTTCTTCTTCATTAACTGCTAGATTTTTCAAAGGCTCTATGCAGGAGATAATAATATTTGGAAGTGCCTTTGAAGATGGAAAGATAAAAGAATTAACAGACTACCTAAAACATAAATACAGTATATAATGGCAGTAACACAAATAATTATTGACCAACCAATAACAAATGCTTTAATATCTGCATACGAGCCTATAAAACTAACATCAAGGCTTCAAGGAGCAGAGTTAGGAGATTATAAAAGTGTTCAGTTTATAATTACTCCTAAAAATTCTCGTACTCAACTATATGAATACGAAAATCAAACATTTATTAGGGTTCAGCCAAGTACATACATACATAATTGGGGTGCTACTGCAACAGCTAACGATGGCACATACAAATACTTTAGCTTAGATGTAAGCAGTATGTGTAGGGATTACCTCTCGTATGATTTAAGAGCTTGTACTCACGACACTACCGATAAGGTTCAAAGAGATATAACTCAGTCAATGCCCTCTTATAATATGTTTAAGGAGTTTAGTGTTCGTATGCGACCTGAGTATGTAAATTCTAGTGGTCAGCTTACCACAGATAATAGTTTAGACATAACACATAATTTTTTCGTTGCTAATGTAGCTTTATCTCACGAAGAACAACACAGCTTGGTATTGTCTAATGCAATGTCAGGAATCACAGCTAGCGAAGAACAAAATGATTCTCTATCAAAAGCATTTACTTTTAGTAAAGATAACGCTAATGAAAGGGTTAGGTGTCTTACACTAAAGCCTAACTACAAGATAATAGGAACTGACGAGTGTGAATACTTGAGTGCTATTATGGATAAGGGAGATGGTACAGATTATCCTTATGCTCAGATTAGGATTTATTTTAAAAATGGAAACATTCTTACAAATGGGTTGGGTCAAACATTATCTTTGGTTTTAAACAGCTCTGCTAGGGGAGATGGCAATTATAGTGCTTCAGGTGGTGTTTATCATTGGGGAGGAAGCACTAGCACAAACGACTTTAATTCAAACAAGCCTGAGCTTGGTGTGTTTCAGATTGGTGTTGGAACAAGAAATATAAGAGAAGCAATAGTTGGTTGGACTAATACCACTAATGATAACCTTCCAAAATTTGGAGATTGGTCTAATGTTGAATACTATACAGTTCAGTTTTACACATCAGCAGAAACTAGAGAAATAGGTCAAATGATGTACTACTATATAGACCACAAGTCGGAAGATAAAAAATATTTTGGTCAATCTGTAAGGTTTCATTGGCAAAACAGGTTAGGTGGTATTGATAGCTACACTTTTGATGGAACAGCTACTGAGGGAATAAATGTTTCTTCAAAAACTTACGAGCAGACTATATATCCTGACTTTCAAAGTCAATTAGGACAATCAAGTACAAGTGATAGTATTTGGCAGGGCAATCTACCTAATGTTAAGAATAATTACGGTGCTTTAGTACCTAGAGTTGGTGGATTGACCTCAGATGAATATAGAGGGGTGTCTAAATCCATTGTAAAAGCATTTAGAGAGGGTCAGGCAGTATCACGACCTTATCCAAGACAAGAACAGGCTATGATGGAAGATTTACTGTCATCTCCTAATGTATGGGTGGAAAGAGGTTGGAGAGGGAAAGAGGTTTTTAGAGATAACTTCGATGACCTCACAGCTTTACAAGCTGATTGGACTACATATTCAGGAACACACATTTACGAGAGTGGTAATACAGACCAAATAACAACTTCAAACGGACATACAGCAGGTACAGGTGCTTATTTAAAAGGCGATAATGATATTAGTGGTGGCGACCCTGCCGATGACGTTTGGGCGATTGCTAAAGCCAAGAAGTTTGCATACGACCCAAATAAAATATATGAGGTTGAGGTAAGGATAAAAGTTCAGTATCAAGATGCTGCTGCTACAAACTATATTGGATTAGGAGGTATTGCAGCAGACGGAACGACATTGGTAAACACAAGTGGTGCAAATGCCCATAGCTCTCAGCACTACATTACGCTAAATGCCTACAACCAAGATGCTGATAACGAATGGGAGGTACACAGAGGGTATATAACAGGTAGGTTGGCAGAGGGTTCTTCAAGCTCAGAGTCTTTTCAAGGGCAGTCCAACGACCCTAAAGACCCTGCTAACGCACACGCAGATGTTGAGTTTTTTGCACCACTTATACTTTTACAACATTCTTCAAAAGCAGGTAGAACTATGATTGACTATATTGTGGTTAGGGAGTATGAGAGTGATTTGCCGACAGCAGGTGGTTGGTATAGCACATTAAACAGACACTACTATGTTCCTGTAAACATAAAAGATGCTACTACTACAAGTTTTGATAGTGAGAATCAATCTACTATGACCGTAAACTATGTTGAAAGTAAAGAGAAAAGAACTATAAAATAATGGCTGAAATAAGAATAGAGTTAAGAGATTTTGACAAAAATACATTGGGCGACCTTGATATTACTTCAAGCGATGAGTTCCCTTTATCTTTAACTTATCAAAATTTTGACATTAGAGATTTTAACTCAAGAAACGGTGGCTTTAGTAAAACCTTTAAAGTTCCTGCAACAAAGAGAAACAACAAGCTGCTAAACCATATTTATCAAGACGGTAATATGGATAGTAAAAATGTTAGGGGTTCTTTGCCTTCAACAATATATTCTGATAACATTCCGATAGTTTCAGGAACGCTGAAAATAACAAAAATTCTTAAAGGAAAAGACCCTTTGGAGTATGAGTGTAATTTTCTTTCAGACAATATGGATTGGGCATCTAAGATAAAAAACAAAGACCTCAAAGAGCTTACATTTGATAATACAAGTGGTGGTGGAAACACAGGTTTTGTTTTTGAGAATATGCAAGGTCTTTCAAATAACGCTAGAGATGCTACAACATTTAATGCCAACTCTGACAAACCATTATTTCCTTTGCTATCTGTTGGAGAGGGTGTTAGCTCTAGGAATCAGGTAACAGATGCAGACTTTGTTCCTTGCCTTTATGTAAAAAATATTTGGGATAAGATATTTGCAGGAGAGGGGTATGTAGTTGATAGCGAGTTTTGCAATAGCGAATACTTTAAATCATTGATAGTTCCACTTAACTTTGAAAAGCAATCAGAACTTATAAATGATAAGTACGGAAAGATACAAAAAAATGATGGTTATGTAGAAGCAGCAGGGTATTCTCACAATAATGGCAGCATTAACTATACGCCTCATATAGGATATAACAACCTTACGGTAAGTCGTAGGTGGGGTTACTTAACAGACAATACCAATGTTGCAGCAAGATACCCTTTTAGTGGTAATTTTGCTTTAGACGACTCCCCACTACCTAGTAGCGTATCAACAGGAAATGTTCAGACAGGTGGTAGTTCAAACTATAGTTATTTAGGCGACCATACAATGGTGGTTATAAACGAAACAGGAACTCATACAATAAAGTTTAATATAGACTTTCGACATCACAGAGACAGTAACGATGTAAGTAGTTGGCAAAATGAAAAAGTCAAATACAAGCTAAGGGGAGAGCTTTGGGAGGTTGATGATGACCTAGACCAAGATATAAACTCTTTTTATCAGGCAGTAGAAGATAGCAACAATGGAAACAATACAAATACAAACATAACAAGAAGATGGGATAGTGGAACTATATCTTACACTAAAGACGGTAATCACGATTCTACTGAGAACTTTGTCGGAGAATATACAGATTCTTCAACAGAAGTTGGTAGAAAATTTATATTTACAGTTTCCGTTAGAATGGTGGATTATGCAAACAATAATAGTGGACGCCTTAAATTTGGTTATCAAAGTGGCACTATGGAGGTTATGGGTAATGACACTATTAATGTGGGAGAGGACTACTCTCCTGTTCAGTTCCTTTTACCAAAGGGTAAGCAGTCTGATTTTGTATCAGGAATATCTCAAATGTTTAATCTTCAATTCTTTACCGATTCTAAATCAAAGATAGTAAAGGTTGAGCCTTACGATTATTTTTATCAAGACTACACACAAGCTAGAGATTGGACTTCTAAAATAGACTATTCAAAGCCTATTGAAGATGAGTTTATAAACGACATAAAATCAGAGCTAATAGTAAAATATAAAGATGCTTCAGGAGATGCTTTTTTAGAAAGATTTAACAAGAAAAATGATACTGAATGGGGTTCTTACAGAGAGCTAAATTCCGATGGAGTTTTTACAGAAGGAACATACAAGGTTGAGAATAAATACTTTTCTCCTTCTTTTAATTGGTATGAGGGGGATTATATTGACCAAGATGTTGGTCATTCATTTACAAGACGACCTTTTATTCCTGTTTATCATACAAAGTTTACAAACATAGACTCTGAACGTAGCGTAGAAAGAGCTGAGAAAGAATTTAACATAGGTGCTAGGGTATTAATAACGCTTCCTGTTTATGCAGGTGCTAATCAATATTTGAGCAGTCAGTCAGGTGTAAGAACAGGGTACTCCTACAACAATAATGGAGAAGCTGTTGCTTCTAACGCTTTTCAGACTGATTTTTGTAGAGCTAACTTTTTTCACTTGGATAGTGCTAAAAATAGTGCAGACAACAACGATACATTTGGTTCTTTTGTTCAGTTAGATGCAGGAACTTACAATGGCTCTACATTGTCGTTAGACCCTAACCTGTCTTTTAATAATATCACTTACGATTTTTCAGGTCAAGGAAGTCAAACGCATATTGGTTTATATCAGTCTTTTTACTCTAAAATGGTTGAGCAGCTAAAACAAAAACCTAGAATAAAAACAATATATCTTAATTTAAGTAATACAGATATGGCTATTCTTGACTTTACAAGACTTGTTTTTATAGACGGTAATTATTACAGGATAAACAAGATAATTGATTTTAAACCACACCTAAAGCAAAGCACAAAGGTTGAGCTTGTGGAGTATGTTGATTTAGGCAAAAAAGAGGTTAGCTCTACTTTAGTTATGAACATTTCAGATTCGTTAAATTTATAATGTCAAAAATATATAAAAAACAAAGAGAAGATTCTTTATCAAGGTATGTTTATTGTACTGTTGATGGTGCGTTGGTAAAGGTTGTTTACAAGTCAGGAGAGGGGTATAATGATAGTGGAAGCACATACTCAAATTATTCTGACTTAAAAATAACAAATAGTTATAGGGTTGGAATACAAGATTCGCTTAAATCAACATCTAAAACACAAACCGTATTTACGGAAGAAGAAGAAGTTACAACAACAACTCCACAGTCAGGAACAGTAACAACAAAGACAACAACAAATATAAACCCTGTTTGCATATTCAACTACAACCATAAGGTTTATTCAAGTAGTGGCTCTGTTTCTAAATGGGCAAGTAGCTATGATTCATTTGCTTTTTCTCAATCCACATCTGCTAATATGCCTAGTTTAGGAAGATATGGTAAAGGTGTTAGCAATCAATCTCCCATTTATTTTAGCTTATACAATAGTAGTTTTATGTCATTAAACTCTGCTATTACGCTTTCAGGAAATTTTACAATGTTTTTTTATGTAGGCTTAATAGGAAGCCCTGTAAATAAGTATATGAGGTTCTTGGGTAAGTCTGATGATAACGATATGTTTTTTTCAGCAGGAGATGCGAGTAACAAGAGCTACATAATGAAGTTTGATTCCTCTAACACCGTTCAGTTTGATTCATCTACATATTATTACACCCCATCATCAAATCCATTGCTAATATCTGTTGTAAGAAAAAAAGACCAATTAACAATAAGAGAAAATGGTGTTGAGGTAGGAACACAAACTTGCCCTACAAGTGATTTTGTTTTCGACCAATTTGGAAGAACAGGAAATATAGATTTATCATTCAATGGTGGGGTATGGCACTTTTCTGCTTATGACGGTGCTATGAATAAAAGCCTAACTAAAGTAGAAGATTCAATTATTAAATTAGCATCACAATCTAAATCGGTATAATGAAAATACAAGAACAAATAGGCAGAGAGCTAGATGAAATAGGAAGAACTCTTGTTAAAAGATTTCGTAAGGAGTTGGTAAATCAAGGGCATATTGCAACAGGTAAGCTACACGACACAACAAAACATAAGGTCGTTTTTAAAGGTGGAGAAGCAAGTATTAATATAACATCAAAGACAAACTATTCAAAGGCTGTAAACGATGGTACAAAACCTCATACACCCAACCTAGATGCTATACTTGATTGGATAGATGATAAAAAGATTTCATACTCAAACGAAAATGAAAAGCATCAGATAGCAGCAGCTATTATTGCTCGTATTGAAATAGAAGGTACTCCTACAAAAGGTAGCAACCAATACTCTAACAACGGATATAGAAAAGGATATATAAATCGTGTTGTAGGATTTAGTAAGAAGGGAATAAAGAATCAACTTCAGAAGAAGTTTGGAGATATAATAAAAACAGAATTTAGAAAAGCAACTAAGAAATAATGGCAGGAGAAAATTTAGATTTTAAAGTACGAGTATTAGGTATTAAAGAGCTTGTTGAATTAAACAATCAAATACAAGCCACCTCTAAGGAGTTAAAGGAAAAGAAGAAAGCTCTAAAGACAGACAAAGAAGGTCAACAGGAAAATATGAAGTCCGTTCTTCAGCTTACAGACACTTTAAAAAAGCAAAGAAAAGAGTTTAGAGAAGGAACTAAACAGCAGCAAAAAGTTCAACAAGAAACCAAAAAGACCACTAGCTTTACTATGAAGATGGCTACTGCTTTTGGGGTTGCTCAACTAGCTGTTAATGGTTTTCAAAAAGTTGTAGGCTTCCTTGCTAATCAAATGAAAGACGGTATAAATGTCTTTAAGGAGTTTGACTTTCAAATGCAGAAGGTTAGAGCTATTAGTGGTGCAACTGACTTGGAGTTTAAAAGACTAAAAGAATCTGCTGAAGCATTAGGTAGAACAACATTCTTTACTGCAACACAGGTAGCCGAGCTGCAAACAAACCTGTCTAAACTAGGTTTTACTGCCGAAGAAATACTACAAGCACAGGGTGCAACATTAGCAACTGCTACTGCAACAGGAGAGAACCTAGCAAGAACAGCAACGGTAATGGGTTCTGCTATACGAGGTTTTGGTCTTGATGCAAGTGAAGCAACAAGGGTTGCAGATGTTATGGCATCTGCCTTTACAAGTTCTGCACTAGATATTGAGAAGTTTCAAACATCAATGACAAAGGTTGCACCTATTGCAAAGATGGCAGGTTTTGAAATTGAAGGTACAACAGCGATATTAGCTTCCCTTACAGATGCAGGTATCGAAGCATCTATTGCAGGTACTTCTTTAAGAAACATATTATTAAGACTAGCAGACCCAACATCAAAACTTTCTAAAAGATTAGGTGGCTCTGTAAAGTCTATTGATGAGCTTTTACCAAGACTAAAAGCTATGAAAGATGAGGGTATTGCTCTTTCTGATGTTTTAGGTATTACGGATAGAAGAACTGCTGCTGCTTTTGGTAGAATGTTAGATAGTGCAGACAATGTAGCTATCCTAACAGAGCAGCTAAGAAACTCTGAGGGTGCAGCAGAAGCTATGGCTGAAATTGTAGGAGATAGCTTACAAGGTGCTATGCTTCGTTTTAAGTCAGCGACAGACGGACTGAAGATTGCTTTAGTTGATTTGTTTGGAGAAAACTTACAAAAAAGATTTGATTCTTTTGCTAAGTTCTTTAATAATTTAGCTAGTGAAAAAAGCATAAAAAGAATATCAAAGTTTGCTAAGGCAATAGGCAACATAATAAAGGTTTTAGTTGTTTACACAATAGGAGTTAAGGCTACTGCTCTTGCTACTAATGTTCTTGCAGCAGCTACGCTTAGAGCAGGTGCAACACTATCAGGAACTTTTACAGCAGGTTTAGCTGTTGCAAAAAGTGGTTTATTAGCCTTCAGAGCAGCTATGATTTCAACAGGAGTCGGTGCTTTAGTTGTTGGTTTAGGTTTTCTTATTGCAAAACTATTTGAAACTAAAGAGGTAATAGGAGAATTGTTTAATGAGCAAGAGTTTTTAAATCAATCTCAAAAAAATAGCAAGGAAAATATAGAGGGTGTATCTCAATCAACAACAGCTCTTATTAATCATAAAAAAGAATTAAACAAATTAACAGACGAAGAAGGAAATCTGTTAAACAAAAGTCAGCAGGGTCAAGCTATATATAATAAAAGATTACAGCTTTACAGAAAAGAGTTGGCTTCTGTAAACAAAGTTAATAAACAATACAATCAAACGCTTTTAACTGAGAAAAGTAGTCTTGAAGATATTGCTGACGCAACAGATATTCTAATATCTAAAATGAAAGACAGAATGTTGCAGGAGAGCTTTGCATCTTTATCTAAAGAATATCTTGACCAAGCAGTAAGTGCTAATTTAATTTTAAGCGAGTTTGGAGAGGGTTTTAGCTTTACTGATAATGTTGAAAACGACCTTGAGATGGCTATTGCATTTATTAGAGAGTTTGATTACACTAAAGGCATTGAAGATGTAAGTCCACAGGTTTTAAGATTTGACCCTGAACAACTAGCTGCTGCAACATTAAATGATTTACTAAGGTCAAATGATATGGCTTTAGATGACTTTGAAGAAGCTGTTAAAGATGGTTTTTACGAAGAAAAAACAGGAAAGATTGCTGATGAGCTACAAAAGCAAATGAGTAGTGGCTCAAGTATATTTGGATTGCCAAAAAAAGAAGATAAAGACGACCCTAAAACAGAAGCTATTACTGCTAAAATAGAAACAGAAGCTCAAAGACACTCTAAAGCATTGCTTGATATAGGCAATAAATCATACAAGTTTGAAAGTGATAGAAACATACTTCAGTTGGAAGAAGAAATAAAACATCTTGAAACTATGAAACTCCTTAATATGAAGATGGGAGAAGATGGTCTTAAAGAAGATTTAAAAATACAGAAAAAGCGTGATAAACTTTTAAAAGAAACTAACAAGCTAAAACTAGATGCTTTAAATCAAGAGAAGATAGATAGGAAACTTCAAATTGACGAGGACTTTGCTAATGAGCTTATGACAGAACTTCAACACAAACAAGCATTGCTTGATTTAGAAGCGTGGTTCTTAGGTCAGAAGGGAGAGTTGATTGCACAAGATTTCCAAGCGTATTTAGAAAATCAAAATGCTCAAAGGCAATTAGATATAGATGCAATAGAATTAGAAAAACAAGCAAATCAAGAAAGAATACAAGCTGTTGATGATTTAGGTTCTTCTATGTCTGAGCTTGGTAATATTATGGGAGAAAACCACGCACTTACAAAGATAGGTACTAAGTTATCACAAGCTGCTGCTGTTGCTAAAAATATAGAAAGATTACAGACTATACTAAATAGCAAAGCAAATGAAGCAGATACCGTAACATCTTTAACTAAGGCAGGTGCAAATGCAGCAGAGGGTGCTACTGCACAAGCTAAACTTCCTTTCCCTGCCAATATAGCTGCTATGGCTGCAACCTTAGCTGTTGTAGTTTCTATACTATCTATGTTTGGTGCAAGTGGTGGTGGAGATTCTAGGACTGTAACAGAGGGTGGTCAATTTGCTAAAGGTGGTCTTACTAATGGTGGAATGTTTAGAGGGAACTCACACGCTAACGGTGGTGTAAAGTTTGCAGTAGGTGGTAGAATACACGAAGCAGAAGGTGGAGAAGCTATTATAAACAAGCGTTCAACATCTATGTTCAAACCTGTTCTTTCTGCCATAAACTCCTACAACGGTAATGGAGTAAAGTTTGCTGACGGTGGACTTCTCAATAGTGGAGAAAAGTTTGCTAGAGGTGGTCAGTTGGCTGATATTCAAGGTATGATTTCTCAACAGCAAACATCTCAAAGAGTTATAATGGTTGAGAGTGATGTAACAAAAACACAAGGTAAAGTATCTGCTATTGAAAGTCAGGCTACTTTTTAGTATATTTGAACTATGGCTATAAGACAAAATAAACAAGAGGTGGTTGATGAATTTTTAGAATTAATGTATAAAGAGATTAAGTCTAAGTATTCTGCTCACGCAGGTATAAAGAATGTTGTGTTTCACTTAATTGAAAAAGGTCTTGTAGAACCTAAAAGGTTAAGAAACTATATGATTATATCTGACTTTCACAAAATACTAAAAGAAAACTCAGGACACAGCACACATACATTTATGGACTTGTCTATTAAGTATGATGTTTCAGATAGGACTTGTCAGAATGTAGTATATAAAGAAAGCAAGAAAAGCAAAAGAACAAACAATATAAGATAAGTATTGTAAACTTTTTCGCATATAGCGAAATAACTAATAATATATTTGTGGTTATGAACAAATGGTACTCAATAGAAAACAAAGCAGACGGTAATCCTGTTGAAATATCCATCTATGATGAGATAGGAGATTACGGAACTTCTGCTAAAAACTTTATAGAGGAAGTAAAGAATGTAAGCGAGAGAGATATTACACTAAGAATCAACTCTGTTGGTGGTAGTGTTTTTGACGGTCTTGCTATTTACAACACTTTGCGTTCCCACAGGGGTTTTGTAAATATTAAGATTGAAGGTTTGGCAGCATCAATTTCTACTGTTATTGCGATGGCAGGAGATAATATTGAAATGTCAGAGAACGGATTTTTTATGATACATAACCCATTCGGACAATCAGCAGGAGAAGCAGTTGATATGCGTAAGACTGCTGATTTACTTGACAAAATAAAAAGTGAAATTATCGAGATATATCAAAAAAAGACCGACTTAACTTATGAGGAACTTTCTGATATGATGGATAAAGAAACTTGGCTATCAAGTCAAGAAGCTATTGAATTTGGATTTGTAAACAATGTAACAGAGCCAATGAAGATAGCAGCAACATTTGACCTTTCTAAATTTACTAATGTAAATGAAAAAGAGGTTAATGATAAATTAAGTTTAATTAATAATAAAACAAAAATGACTGAAGAATTAAAAACTTGGTTCAATGGTGTTAAAGAGGAAATCTTAAACGCTGTTAAAGGAGAAGAAGTTTCATCTCCTGCTGAAGAAGTTTCCGTTATTCTTTCTGACAATGAAGCTGTGGTAAACAAGTTCGAGGAACTTGAAGAAAATGCTATATCTTTAAGAGAAGAAAAAGAAGAATTAGCAGGTCTTGTTGGAGAAAAAGAAAGTACAATTACTGACTTAACGAACAAGATTTCTGAGATGGAAGCTAAATTAGCTAAATTAGAAGCTACTGAAACAAGCGTAGAAGCTGACACAGACCCTGCAATCAACGAAAGTGATGTTGTAGTTAATGAGTGGGACTCTTTCGCTAAATCAATATTAAAATAATAATTAAATAAAAATTAAAAAATTATGCCAACTTATACAAGTGCAAGTTTACCTACTGTAAAGTCTTATGATGTCAGTAAGTATGTTTTAGAGCCATTATTTATGGGTCAAGATTATATGTCCTATATGGACGTAATGCCTAATGTATCAGGAACAATCGTTGTTGATAAATTCAAGGCTATTGGTGGAATTACTAACGCTTTCGCTTCAGGTGCTTTCTCAGGAGAGTCAGGAGAGATAGGCGATACTATAACAATTACTCCTGTTCGTAGAGAAGCAGAGATTGCTTTTGCAGGAGATTCTTTATACAACAAAATCAAAGGTCAGCTTATGAGAGGTGGACACGACTTTGACAATGTTGAAGGAACTGTTGTTAAGAACATTTTATTAGAAATGATTGGTCAAGGCGTTAAGTCTGACTTTAACAAGCACCTTTGGTTATCTGATGCTTCAGGTTCAGGTGCTTTTGGAGATTTCGATGGTTTGTTTGATGCAGCTTTCGCTGTTTCTGCAAACAAATTAAATCGTGGAACTTTAGCTACTGAACAACCAACTGATGCAGCTTTAGTTGCAGGTAGAGGTTTAGATATTCTTAAAGGTCTTTATGATGCTGCTTCTCCTGAATTGTTGGAAGCAGGAAATCACGTTTACATTGTTTCAGGCGATGTTGCTGATGATTATATGGCTACAAACTTAGAATCTTCTAGCTTTGCTGCTGCAGGTTATGGTGCTATGGTTAATGGTGTTCAACAATTAACTTACAGAGGTATTCCTATCATTGTTCGTAGAGATTGGGACGTAGCTGTTGCTGCTAACGTTGCGAACATCAACGGTGCTTCTAACGCTGCTGAAACTCACAGAGCTATGCTAACAACTAAAGATGCTTTCGTTGTTGCAACAGACTTTAGCGAGAACTCAGTAGAGCAATGGTACTCTAACGATAACAAAGAATATCGTTTCCGTGTAGCTTACTCAATCGGTTGTGCATTGAAAGATGCTAAATTGGCTGTGTACTACACACCTGATAATATGGCTTAATTAATATAATATGGGGGGTTGCAATACACCCCCTTATATTTTAACTTTTAAAAAAATAATAAAATGGCAATAGAAAATTTAGCCTTAGCGACTACTGACTTTGAAAAAAGAGGTGGTTTAAGGCACATAGGTCTTTGTTCGGTAGCAAATTTAACACCAACATTTACTGCTCTTAATGCAGCAAACACTCACGCTGTGGGTTTAGTTGATGGTTCTCCACTACCTTTGTTTGACTTAAAACAAGGTACAGGTTCTCTAACAACAAGTGGCTCTAAAGAGAATGGTGTTATGATATTTGAACATACTCTTTCATTCTACATTCCTAATTGTTCAGATGAACACTTTGGAAACCTGCAAAACTTACTACAAGAACGCATTGCTGCTGTTGTTGTTGACCATAACGGTCAAGCCTTCTGTATAGGTATGTCTGCTGCTTTTCAGCACACAACAGGCTCAGGCTCTTTCAACGACCAAATGTACGCTACAATGACATCTCTTGAAGGTGGTACAGGTTCTGCTTTAGGCGATGAAAACGGTGTTACTGTTACTATTACTTGTTCTTCAGGAGAGCTTCCTAGAACTGTATCAAGTACGGTTACTGTTGACCACGCAGCAGGTACAATGGCACTATCTTAATATTTAACTAAAAAGGAATGGGTTTGGCAAAGAAATTTGTCATTCCCCTTCTTTTTATTATATTTGTACTATGTATATATCAAAAAACAAAGAGGGCAGAACTTTCTTTAAAGAAGGTGTTGCTGTTATGTGGGCAGATGCTACACAAGAAGAACTCAAAGTGATTTATGATTTGGGTTATACTAATTTTGTAACAAAACAAGAAGATGCAGCACCAAAAAAGAACAAGTCAAAAGCAAAAAAAGTCGAAGGTTCAGAAATCTCCGATAACGAGTAGTTTTAATACTAAGTACGCTTTTGTAAACTTATCTACACCTCAAGTAAATACTGAGGTAAAAGACTTAGATAGATTAAGAGATGATTGGATTCCATTTGGTGCAGACAATCTCTTTCCACAGTATTTAGCAGAGCTAAAAAGACAATCTTCAACACATCGTTCTGTATTAGCACAGAAAACAACTTTCACAACAGGTGGAGGTTTTTTGACTGATAATGAGCAATTAACGGATTTTATATCTGATGTAAATGCAAACGGAGAAAGTTTAAAGGATTGTTTTAAGAAATTAGCTGATGATTATTTTACTTATGGAAATGCTTATCTTGAGGGAGTTATATATGATGGTGGTGTTAATTTTTATCACAAAGATGCTTCGACTGCGAGATTAAGCAAAAATAAAAAGCACGTTTATTTCCACCCTGATTGGGCAAATCAAAGAAAGTTTAAGGAAAAAACACAAAGAATACCAATTTATCCTAATGTAGCTAACAGCAGATTTATAATACATTACAAGGATTATGAAAGCACATTTAGCTTTTATGGTTTACCTGACTATGTAGCTGCTTTAGAGCATATAGCGATAGATTTTGAAATAGGAAAATTTAACCATACAGCATTTAAAAATGGATTCAGTCCTTCTGCTATTGTTACTGTTAATGGCGATTTTGGAGAAGCAGAAGCAGAGAAATTTGTAGAAACTGCCAAAGATACGCTAACAGGAAGTGGTAACAATTCAAAAATATTATTCCTTGTAAAGAATGGAGATGACAGTAGAGGTACTGATGTTCAGATTATAAACAACAAGGAAGATGGCGACTTCTTAGATTTACAGAAGCTAACAGACCAAAACATAATTACTGCTCACAGATGGCAACCTGCATTAAGTGGTATTGTTTCTTCAGGAAAAATGAACAATACAGGTAGTGAGATTAGAATAGCTTACGACCTTGCTATGAGTACGGTAATTAGAGATACAACAAACATACTGCTAGACCCTATAAAGAGAGTTATAGCAAATGAGATAGGAATAGATACGGAAGATTTAACGGTTGCTTACGAGCCACCTATTTCGTTCCTTTCTGACATAGACCCTAAACAGGTTCTTACTATTAATGAGCAGAGAGCAATGCTTAATAAAGACCTTCCTGATATTGAAGATGGAGAGTTGTTGCTTTCTGATAGACAAACAATTAGAGTTGAACGACAAAACACAGAGGTATAATGGCAAACGTAAGACAATATGATAATCTAATAACAGCTTCAGAGGTTGTATCAAAATCATTTACAAATCAAGCTACTGATTTAGCTTTAATAAGTAATGAGTTGATTACTATTGCAGAACTTGCTCACGTTAAACCTATGTTGGGTTTGGATATGTATGAGGAACTTAAAACTCAAAACCACAACAGCACATTAACTGCTGTTAATACGACCCTTTTAACGCATTATCTTAAAGATGCACTAGCTTGGTATGTTAGGTTTGAGGTTATGAATGAAATGCAATACAACACTACATCGGCAGGGTTGGTTGTTAATGTTTCCGAGTTTAGTAATCCTGCAAATGTAGAGCAATTCAATCAAATGAAGTCTGATACTTTTAGAAAGGCACAGGTTTTAAGTGATGATATGTTGGCATATATAATGCACGATGACCAAAACAATGACTATCCTTTATTTGGTCAAGACGGAGATACATCTATGCCTGTTTTAGATGGGGATATGGCTAAAAAAATGAACGGAATAATTTTTTACTAATGGAAAACGCAGTAACAGAGGTAGTAAAAAAAGGTCTTGAGAAAAAAGTAAAAGACCACAACGAAGAAATCAAAGACTTAAATCTTGATTGGAACGCAAAAGTTACATTGAAGAAGTTGGAGAAGGTCTTTGAAAGAGGTTTGGGTGCTTATGAAACAAATCCTGAATCGGTTAGACCAAATATGACACCTCAACAATGGGCATACGCTAGAGTAAATTCTTTTCTTCACGCTATGAAAAAGGGTAAGTACAGAAGTGGCAAACACGATACTGATTTACTTCCTAAAGACCACCCTGTAAAAGAGTCTATGCAAGATGTAGAAAATGCTAAGGTTAGAAAGAATGATAAGTGTCCTGACGGATATGAACATCAAATGCCTGATGGCTCTTATATGTGTGGTAGAGAACACGGTGGAGATGGATATAATTCATCTGAAGAATTAATTGACTTTATGAATGAGTTTTTAAACGACTTCATTAATGATTTAAAAATTAAAAACGCTTTTTCTCAAGAAGAAATAGACGAAACATATACAGAATACAAAGCATCTGTTAATATGAGCTACTCTGAATTAAAGAGATGGTCTGAAACAGATTGTAGTAAAAAGGCTAGTATAGGAAGAACTGCTATAAACAGAAACCTAACACTACTTTCTAAGAAGAAAGCTGATTGGACTTCTGCAAACGCAACTGAAGCTAGAAAAGCTATTGCTTATATTGCAAGAGCAAAAAAACAACCACAAGGCAAGAATGTGAGTAAAGATTGCCCTTACTCCAAGAACTATATTGCTTTAAAGAATTGGGCATACGATAGAAACAAATAAAAAATATATAAAATGGCTTACGAATTTTTAGACGACAATATTGCTTTAATGAGAATGTTGGGAGAGTGTCAAAGTATTCAGGTTATTAGCGATACAGCAGCTCATACAAGCAAAGACTTTTACTGCCTTTACTGTGTTACTGAAACTGTTATTGCTTCTATAACTTGCGATAGTGAGGTTACAAACGCAGCAGGTTTACAAACAACGCTTCCTGCAGGAACAATGTTGATGCTTAACATTACAGCAGTAACGCTTACAAGTGGAGTAGTAATAGGATATAACAGATAATAATATGGCAAGTACAGTAACAAATGCAACGCTAGAGGTTTCTATTACAGAAGCATTGACATTAAGTGGAACTCAGTATGGTGGAACAAAAACATTATCTATTGCAGATATAAATGAGGTTTTCAAAAGAATAGTAAAGTGTGTAAATAATCAAACTACTACTATTGCTACATTTAACGGTAATGCTTTTGCATCTGCAAACGCTATTGATGTAGAAGATGCTAAGTATATGAGGATTACAAATCTTGATGACACTAACCCTATTGAGGTGGCTGTTGTTGGTGCTGCAACTCTTTATCAAGTTAGGTTAGCAGCAGGAGAATCTCATATATTAGGCTCTCCTGATGACTTAATGTTGTCGGAAGCAGACACAAGTCCTAGCTTTGGAACAATGGCAGACATTGCAAGTATTCAAGTAAACCCTGCATCAAATGATGTAGATGTAGAAATATTTATAGCTTCAGCATAATATGGCAAGTAACGAACATAGTGGATTAGATAACAGTCAGCTTCACGTTCCAAAGGACTTTAGCACAGCTTCTGCAAATACTGTATTAACAAAAGACGGTAGCAACAACTTAACTTGGGCAGACGACAATCTTAGAAGAACTCAACAGTTTAGAGTTACAGGATATTTTAGTAAGTCTGACACTAATGAGTATGCACCGACTTATGCAGCAAACGCAACACACGTTTGGGATACAGCAGTTACTAATCCTACTAATGATGCTCAAGAAGCTGTTGCACAGGCTCAGTTATACTGCAATAGAGCAGGTTTTATAGGTGGATTTGGTGGTGTTGTAGCAGCTACAAGTGGAAAGACTGTAAATTTTAAAGTTTACAAAGGTACACCTGCTGATGCTAGTTCGACAGGATTTGCATTAACTCAACTAGGAGATACTGCATCTGAAGTTGGTGGTGGTGGAACTAATGTTGATGTTTTTGAAGCAGGTTCTTTGGGTTCTTCTGCTACATTCTCAGCAGGAGATGTTATTATAATTACTATATCGGCAGGGGCAGCAGCATCTACTGTCGCAAGGTTTAACGCTACATTAGAAGTAGTATATACAGAATAATATGTTAGGACTTAGTTATGGATTAGGATTAAAACCAAACGCATCAGGTGTTTTTCAATGTACCGATATTGCAGGACTTCAACTTTGGTTTAGAAGGCAATCTTTTATCACTCACGATACAGATGGAATTTCAAAATGGGAGGATATTAGTGGTAATAACAATGATGCAACACAATCAACTGCTGCAAACAAGCCTATTATTGGTAGTGGCTCTACTGTTTATTTTGACGGTAACGACACTTTAGATTTAGGCACTCAGCTTAATTTAGGTGCTTTTACTATAATTATAGCAATAGACCCTGATGAATCACAATCCTTATCTAATGAAGCACCGTTAGGAAAAGGTGGTAATGACCAAATAAAAATGTATCGAGGTGGTGCTAATAATAGAATAGCCTTAAAATCAAACGGTGTTCAAAAGGACATAAATCCTATGAGTACAACATTTCCTACATCACAGTTTTTGCTTACTTGTGTTAGAGAAGCAGGTGGAAGATTTAGAGTAAGAATAAATAAATCAGAAGTAGGTGCTGTTGTAACAGACGCAACAGACCTTTTTGATATAACACAAATTGGTAGTGGTGCTATAAGTACAACAGAGTTTAATGGTTCAATAAATGAAATTGCCATTTGGAATGTAGAACTTACAGGAACAAATCTAAGTAATGCAGAAAATAATATAAGCGATAGAAACGGAATATAATGGCAAGAGCAACAGCAGCACAAGAGATAGCACTTATGAAACAAAGAATGGACTCTATGGAAGATAAGTTAGATAATATGGACGAGAAGTTAGATAATCTTACGAAAAAACTTCTTGACCCTGACTTCGGTGTTGTTTCTAGGGTAAATCAAAACACTCAAGCTAGAAGGGTTATAAGCAGAGCTATGTGGTCTTTATATGTAATTGTTTTAACTGCATTAGCAAGTTTATTTTTCGGAAAATAAATGATACAAAAAGACTTTACACTCAGTATAGGTAACATTATATGGGTTATAGGTATTATATTCACTATGGGTATAGCTTATTCTCAGATAGGTCAATTAGGAGAGGATATAATTGTTCTTGAAAAAAGGCTTGAAAAGAAGATAAAGGTTATAAATGAGTGTGAAGATAAGATAAACGATTTAGAAATAGAATTAGCAAAAATTAACTCTTGTAAACATAGAAAATAATGAACTGTAATTGCGAAGAAAAAAAAGATAGTTGCGACTGCAAAGGAACTGCAAACGGTTTTGATGCTTGGTTAGATGTATTAGAGCAGGAAGAACAACCTACTTGTAACACAGAAAATCAAGAGGATTGCGAGAATTGTGGTAGCTAATGGAGTTAGTAGTCGTTAGATATAATCTTAGTAATGATAGCACAAATGGTATGCTATTGGAAAAAACTTGGATAGGACACGATTTTTTATGTTACACCCTAGAAGATGAGTTTAGAGAAACTAAGGTTAAGGGAGAAACAATGATACCTTACGGAAGGTATGAGATTAAATTAAGGAGAGAAGGTGGATTTCATAACAAATACAATAAAAGATTTCCTGATATACACGATGGTATGCTTCATATCACTAATGTTCCTAACTTTGAGTATATTCTTATACATTGTGGAAATACTGATGAACATACTTCAGGCTGTTTACTCGTTGGCGACTCGCAAGAAAACAACGGATTAATTACTGATGGTTTTATAGGAAAATCTACACAGGCTTACAAAAGAATTTACAAACCTATTTGCGAAGCATTGCAAAAAGGAGAAGAAGTTTTTATAGAGTATAAGCACATAAACGACTATATGGATATTTAACCCTTGCTAAAGGGTTCACATAGGGTTATTTATACCCTATATAATAAAGCTAAAGATAAAGATAAGGTTAAAGATAAAGATAAAGATA
>Ga0181394_1000092_pt1 | contig 33740 bp, 61 predicted proteins | sample 17SPOviralmetaG_FD_130123 | JGI IMG/M metagenome (GOLD analysis project Ga0181394, IMG submission 130123) | Marine viral communities from the oligotrophic San Pedro Time Series (SPOT) site, San Pedro Channel, CA, USA - 17 SPOT_SRF_2010-11-23 | ecosystem: Environmental > Aquatic > Marine > Strait...
AAGGCAACATGAAAACGTGGATCTGCGAGCCATGTTGCCAAAAAAAGCCATGTTGCCTACCAAAAAGTAGCCCCTCTGCATTTTGAGAATTGGTTACCCAAAAATAGGTTGCATAGATTCCTATTGTTTGTAGTAACTAACCTTAGTTATAGATAGTTATAGGTTATTCACAGTCCGCACCACCATTGTTACCCATTGTTTGTCATTGTTAGCGTTAGTTTGTGTGATTTTTTGTCTAAATTGGTATGAAAACATGGGTCTTGAATACATCTTGTGACGCAAGATGGTCCGTTCCAACGCTCTTGTTGCCTAATTTAATAGGCAACATGAGGCAACATCAAATGACAAGTAGGCAACATGGTTTTGGAGGGAAGACATAAATAGGTCGTCACAGACATATTAACTATGCTTGAGGTAGTTAGACAGAAGTTTGGTGCACTCCCAGAGGCATCAAAATCTCAGGTCGGCTCAAGTGGATCCATCCGTATGGCTTTTGTCGAAGAACTCGCCAAAGAGTTAGATATTAGCGACGAAGAGGTGCAGATTTACCTGAACATTGTCGTTGCTGCTGCAACACAAGACTTGGAGGCTTTGTTGGATTACGCTGCCTTGGGAGGCTCAGAACAAGGCGATATGATTCGTTCTCTTTCTTCCATGGACCGTGAGCAACAGTTTATGGATTGGCACAACAGACACGTTTTATTGCCTCAGGCAAAGGCTATTGCCATTCGTGCTCGTATGGAGTCAGGAAGCACACTCGATGATGCAGAAGAGAATATAACTCAAGAGGAACTCCGAAGTATCATGCAAATGCTATTAACAAAGGAACAATGTTTCTTCCCACGACCTCAGCGTAAGGCTGATAAAGTTACCAGCGTTCTTGTTTCCGAGGTTGAAGATACCCTCAAAGTAGATTCTGGGCTAACTAAGACACAGATCCTTAAGGTATTGGGTAAGGATAACACTACTTACCGTGAGTCTGCCGAAGGTGTGCTTTCATACCTTTGTTTTATGCATAAGGTAAGGAAGGTAGGTAGTAAATACTATCATATCACTAAGTCACCACAGGTTTATGAAACTGAAATCCATAGGCGAGTATACGAAACTGTTGCTTCCGGTAGCAGTAGCATTTCCGCTATCGCTAAAGGCATTGGTTATGATAATACTCGTGGACGTCGACGTGTTGAAACCATTTTGTCCCTTCTTCAATCAGAGGGTCTTGTTCAAACAACCCAAAACAACCGTTACCAAGAGTGGTCAATTACTCTTTAACCCCATCTATCCGCAACTATATAAGGGTGGTGTGAGTAAGGACAACTATGAGCAACGAGTTTCTGACACTGAAAGAAGTGTCTGCCCTACTGCAAGTTAGTGAGCAGACTATCCGTAACTATATTAAGAAAGGCGATCTTATTGCTATCAAGTTTGGCACTACCCATAGAGCACCTGTAAGGATTAGAAGGTCAGACCTTGATGCCTTCCTTGGGGCAAACATATATGAAGGTAGCAGCGAAGATGTTGATAACACAGGAGATGGTAACCTTGACTGAGTGTATCACTATCGATTATGATGAGAAGCAAATGCCAAAGGGCAAAGAGATTATTGCTTGGTTTACTGAGCAAGGATGGAGTTATGATTCTGATTCCGGCATTCTGATGCAGGGCACAGATAAAGTATATATTAACATTTACAAGCAAATTTCTGCTATCTATTTCCGTGAGTCCAATGTGGAGTTCCCAGATGATGTTTTCGCATTCATTTTGACACACCCCGGATCTTCAGTATCTCTCGCTACCATTAAGGATAACGACTATGTGGATATGGATACTGCACAGGACTTTACTTATGCTAAGTTTGTAAAGTTGCTTAATGCTGACCTTGAGGAGGAATGAATATGCAAAAGACAAAATGGATTTGTGCTAACGAAGAATGTGAAGATAAGACTACCTACTCCTTCCGAGGGTTGTGTCGGTCTTGTTCTACCTATGATGATAACGGAGATGTTATTGATGCTGTGCCACGAATAAGAACTATTCCCAAGGCTGATAGCACTCAGATGTCTGTCCGTCCAATGACACGTCGTGATAAGATGGCTGTTGATCGCCACAATCGAGATATGCAGAAACAAAAGACCCGTGAGCGAAAGTTCAATCAGTGGGTTCGCAACAATGCACCCGAAGGTGTTGACCCAGAGCAATTGATTTCTGATATCGCTACCGGAGATATCGCTAACATTGGTGAAGAAGTTCCCCAAGACCTTAGCAGAGGTGAGGAAGAATGAGTAAGAAACCTAACCAATGTGAACTTTGTTTGGTTATCACACCTTCAGGTATGCGTCATGCTAAGCGTTCTGCTTGCTTTCCATGCATTGATAAGGCTATCGAGTATTATCTCGTTAACAAGGGGGAATGAATATGAATTGGTTACTGCTACTTGAAAACTGTTTGCTTTTGCTATGGGTTATGGCTACCACATGGTTAGTCTTAGATAACCGTTCCAAGATTCGCACCATTAGGTCTCTGACCGCCACATACAACTCAGATCCACTTCAGACTACTCTTGATGATTGGCTGGAGGAAGAATAATGGCTAAATGGATTAAGACTGATGGGAGCATCATTGATTTTCAGGTCAACCCCGATGGGAATAATGTTGATGACTTCCAAGCGAAAGTAGGTGGTTATTTTACTCCCATCTATCTTCCCAATAAACAAGTGCTTCTTGTTAACGAAGAGGGTATGATTCATCGTTTACCTCCTAATCGTAATGCATCAATGATTGCTCACCATGGTGGTTTCGATCAAATGTATCCTAATGCTATCAATCAGTCTAACGTCGATAACATCATGTATACCTCCATTTTGGGAGATGCCATACTCTTAGAAAGGAGCGAGTGGAAGTAATGGAGATTCTTGAGTGTGAGGTTTGCCTCGGCATTATCACTACTGATGGATGCAACTGTGTCGTGAAGAAAGATTACATGTATGGAGTTACTTACATAGTTTCTCCGTCTGATGAGGAAGAGTGAAGACAATGAAAAGAGAGTGGGATTGGATGCTAATTCAAGAGGAGGAAGAATAATGACAGATATACATTTTGAAATGAGGGCTTGGAGGAAACACCTTCGAGAGTCTCGATTAAAGAAAAAGAAGAAGTGTGAAAGTTGTAAATGCGAACCCGAGGTGAAGGACAATGAGTAAGCGATTTGATAACCGAACTGAGGACCAATTCAAAGAAGATATTTTCTTTGCCACCGCCATTGAAAATCATTTTTGGGATACTTGGGTATCTCGATGTTCAGACAAGGATAATATCGTTATCGAAAATCCTGCTGATAACGGCGTTGCTAACGACGGTAGTTTTATTCCTTCAGGTATCAATACTGCAGGAGCAGATTTCAAAGCAGACCTTAAGTATGCTAACCTTGACCAAAAGGATCACCCTATCGAAATGAAGTGGGTTCCAACATACGGTAAGGTAACCCTTAAGCAAGCAGACATTAAAGCCTATCTAAGTGAAGGTAGTTCTATCCTTTTTATCTATCCTAACCGCAGAATCATCAACCTTCGTAAACCTCGCTATCCTCGTAGGCAAGATATCGCTAACCATATTGTTAAGATCGAATCAGTTTATCAAAATCTCCGTTGGGGATTGTTAACTCCAAGTAAGTTAGCCCAATTAGATTCATGGGCAAGAGCCAACAAGGGTTATCAGTCAATTCCATATATGGGAGGCAAATCAGGAATCATCATTCCTTTTGAGAAGTTCTCTTCTTATTGGACCGAAGAAGTTTGGTGATACAACTTTATAAGGGTAGTAGCAGGAAGGCATTAGTATGAAACAAGTTATCCACATCAATCAACACCATATCAAATGGAATCGTAAGAATCCAGAAGAGACACCTAAGCCTGTTATCACTTGTAAGACTTACAAGGATAACCAATACCACAATGGTATCAACTTGCTTGATAACCAAGGTAATGTTATCGGTAGCATTCGCTACCAACCAGATAACCCTTTGGCTTGCGGGGCTCATGTGTGGATCGAAGTAGATACTGATAACGTTACTGTTGTCCCACAGGAGGAATCTGCATGATGTTTTTATCAATCACTCTTTGGTTAGTTGGTGCTGGCTTTTACGGACTCATCTATTCTCTTGTCAAACGTAGTCAAACAACAAGGAGAGTTTACCATGAATATTAGAATGCGTATCGGAAGACTCACCAGTCCTTTCTTTGTCCCTCTCCGTCGATTAGTAGTGTGGATGGATAATAAGTTTGGAACTTGCGATCATCAATTGGTATTGCAACCCAGAGCCTGTTATCTTGAATTACCTGAGTCACCACCAATTCAAAAAATCTCAGAATTGGAACGGAAGGTTTCAAAAGACAAAGCCAATATGGTGGGATTGGGTAGTGATACCCTGAAACTATATATGAGTGATAACAAGGAAGAATAACTATGAGTAACGAATTGAACACCGACTTAGAAACATGGCTAAATCACTGGTCCGCACAGATTGACGAGTGGGAGCAAACCACAGGTAAGGATTTCCTCAACGGAGGTAAAATTACTTTGGCTATTGATTACCCTCTTAGTATGCTAAGCAAACTTAAACCCTATGCTACCCATTTGCTTACTTTGGGTGTCGGTTTTGCCATCGGTGTCCTAACCTTTTGAATAACTATAAATAAGTGATAACCATAAGTGATAACTATGACAACTCAAATAGAAATGTTGATTCGCCACTTCGATAGTTTAGACTCTATCAGTCCGATGGAAGCCCACACCATCTATAAGATTCGTAGCCTGCCCCGGCGTATCCTTGATCTCAAGGAAAGAGGTTATCAGTTCCGTGCTGAATGGAATAAAGACCTCACCGGACAACGCTACAAGAGGTATCACCTCACCCAAACTCCAAAGGAGGAAACACAATGATGAACGCACAATTGTTTACAAACCAAGAAGCCGCACTTTTGAACGCCGATGCCTACCTTCGTTCCGCAGGTCTGGACGAAGTTATCAGTCCACGAAGGCTGGTTCAGAAAGTAAACCTCAACACCACCTTCCATACTGACTTTGGAAATCATGCTTACATGGTTCTTGAACTCGGTGCTGCTGTTCTGCAAGAACTTCAGGCTAATGCCGACACACTTCAAGCCAAGCGTGATGAGAAAATTGCAAAACTTCAGGCTGAATTGAAAGTCCTTCAGGCTCCCCGAGTTGCTACCCCACCTACAGAAAAGGTAGAAGTCACTATTACTCCACAAGGTTTCAATCATCGAGGCAATCCATTTGCTCAAGAGGCTGAGTGATTTCATGCAGGAAGAATATATTTTTAATGCTGATGAAGTTCCATCTTTAGAAGATGCTCCACCTGAGATGAGAGTTAACATTCTTATGACTCAATTGTTGATGACTGTTGAGCACCTTGCATCACTCAAAAAGGAAATCGATATTGCTATGGGTCAAATCATGGGCGATAACCAAGGACACCATGACCATAACCATGACCACGGTGATGAATGTTGTGCTAACCCAGATTGTGAAAACAAAACTGAAGAAGAGTGAATAACTATAAGTAGGTAGTTACACAGGTGAATATTATGGAAGAATTACTATTGCAAGCCGATGAACTAACCTCTAAAGAAATCCGAGATCTAATCAATGCTCTCCGAGCACTTCTCGAAGAGAAGGAATCCGAAGATGTCGATATCAAGATCGGAGACGAAGTTGAGTTCGAAATCAAGAAAGGTGTTCTTGCATCTGGAACCGTTACCCATGTAACCCCTAAGCGGGTTCAAGTAAAGGTTCACGAGGCTGCTGGAGATACCACAGCACCAACCAACGCCATCAACGTTACTTTTTCTGCCCCTGAGCAAGACCCATTGGCCGATGAAGAGAGTGATTACGATGAGTGATGACTACGAAGTTCCTGACGATTGTGGCTGCGAAGAAGACATCAATCATTTTCTATATAATTTAAATTATTTTGCTTCACGGTGTCATACCCATTTGACCGCCATTCAACTCAATAAAAATGAGATTATGGGTATGTTCAAGTATTGGATGCAATCCGTTACTCAAGAAGATGAACACAACCCATTTATGTCCTTTGCAGAGGATTTCATTAACAAGTCTGGTTCCTTTTCTGTCGAAGATTTTACTTTCGATGAAGAGGACGAGGATGATGACGCATGAAGTATTTATTTCTTGACATTGAAACTGCTAACTTAGATATGAAGGCTGAAGGGCTGGAGTTTTCCAACCCTCTTGGCTGGAGAACTTCTTGTGTATCAATTTATGATATCTGGGATGGTGAATCTTACTCTTCTGCTGTTGACCAACATTTTGTTTCAGATCCTGAATATCTGGTATCACAAGATTCTGATTTGTCTACTTACTCTTTGCTTCCATTGAATAACTTAGCCGATGCCCTTACACGGTATTTTGATAGTGGCTACTTTTTGGTTACTAAGAACGGATTCAGTTTTGATTTGCCTATTCTCTGTAAACCACTTGAAGATGGTGGAGCCGATGCTCGTCAAATCCTTGCTGAGTTTGAACACAACGATCGCCACATTGATATTTGTCGTTTGTTGACTGAAAAATACGGTTATCGTTTTTCACTACAAAATCTGGTTAAGGCAGTTGTCGGAGAAGAAGAATCAAAAACCATGAGTGCTTCTTTTGCTCCTGTCGAATGGGATGCAGGTAACTACCGATCAGTGATTGACTATTGTCTCCATGATTGTTATCTAACCGCCCGAGTCTTCTTTGAAGCCCCCAATAAACCATTCACTTGCAACGGTTATAATGGAACTCGTCGCAGTAACATCGAGATTCGAGCACCTTGGCCATAGACATAAATAGGTATGTTGGGAATACAGTTTATGAGTGATGAGAAACCCGCTTTTACTGACGCACAAGTAGCCAGACAAATTAGCAAATGTCGTGAAGCCATTTTTGATAATTACTCTGAGTTAAGTGAAACCGAATATAAGGGTGACGTTAAACAAGAAGTAAAAGATATTTTTTCTGAATCCATTGTTATTGATGAAATGCTCAATGAAGCCGAGTTTCAAACCATGTTTCAATCCTGTGTTGACCGTATTAGCGATTGGCTTTTAGACAATACCCGTGGTGTGCACCAAATGGTAACCACCTTCTTTTCTGCTGACTTTGTTTCTCAAACCTTAGGCAGTTCTTATTCAGTTCAGGAAGTTGATGAGCCCTCATCTGACCCCATGTTTGGCTGAATAAAGGTATAAATAACTGCTGTTACCATCTTTGATTATGGACTGTTGCAAGCATTGTAATGGAAATTATCAGATGGGACGTTCGAGTCGAAATTACATTTATGAGGGATTTTGTAGTAGATTGTGCTACCTTATGGAAGACCGTGGTCACGCCCCCGGAACCAGACCAGATATCACAGTTATCTGTGAGGCTTGTGCTGAACCCTTTACTATGATTCATGCAAATAATTACAACAATGCACATTTTTGTTCTGAGAAGTGTTCCCGTAGTGTTAGATCTTTAGGTCGTAGAGCAGAGCGTCATTACCATTTCTTACTACCACTGAAATTTACTGGAGAGTGGATGTCTGCTTCCGATGTTGCAGAGTGGAACAAGTATCGTTCTTTTGATTCCGTCGGCACTGGTGCTGCTTCCAACATTCTCAAACTCTGGTCTGCCCGTGGGATTGTTCAGATTGATAAAACTAATAGTCCTTTCACCTATCGATGGAACTCCGACCTACCTACTGTGGCTGCTATGCTAAACTATAAGAAGGTGGTGTGACAACCATAATCTAAGCAAAGTGGTTCACTGCCCAGATGACTTGTCATCGACACTTAACCAACCGAACTACATGGGAGTTGCCCAACCCTTAAGGGTAAAATGGTGAAAGTTCACTCGCCTCAACTGCTTCTTGCTTCGCTCCAAGAGATGAAGTCAACACCTTGAAGTAGGGGCAAGGGGGTTTTTTCGTTCCCCCCTCACCATCTCCCAACCCCTCACTCTAACAAAGGTATAAGTAGGTCCCAGAACTAACATTATTTTATGCCAACTGCACTAATTACCGGAGTCAACGGAATGGATGGCTCACATTTAGCAGATTTTCTGTTATCAAAAGGATACCAAGTTTTTGGTATGGAACGCCGACTTTCTGTCCCTAACCGAGTTAACTCTGGACACTTGATCGCTAATGAGAACTTTAAGTTTCTTCCGGGAGACCTTACTGACCAGAACTCATTGATTCGGGCTTTGGAAACTTCTAAGCCAGATGAAGTTTATAATTTGGCTGCCCAGTCATTTGTTGGAGTTTCATGGGATATTCCTGAAACTACTGGTGATGTTAATGCCATGGGAACTTTGCGAATGCTCGAAGCCATTCGTCAAACCGATCCATCTATTAAGTTTTATCAGGCTTGCACCAGTGAAATGTTTGGTAAAATGGTAGAAAATCCTGCTCGGGAATCCACACCCTTTTATCCCCGCAGTCCTTACGGTGTTGCTAAATTGTATGCTTATTGGATTACCAAAAATTATCGTGAATCTCACAATATGTTTGCTTGCAGTGGGCTACTTTTTAATCATGAATCTGAGCGTCGTGGTTTAGAGTTCGTCACTCGTAAGATTACTGATGGCGTAGCCCGTATCAAATTGGGTCTTGAAGACAGCATTTCTTTAGGAAACCTTGACTCTAAAAGGGATTGGGGATATGCCCCTGATTACGTCGAAGGAATGTGGTTGATGCTTCAGCAAGACCAACCTGAGGACTATGTTTTGGCTACTGGAAAATCATACAGTATTCGTGAGTTCCTTGATATGGCCTTTGCAGAAGTCGGCATTACTGATTGGAGTTCATATGTTAAACAAGATCCTCGTTTTTATCGACCTGCTGAAGTCGATGTTCTTTGTGGGGATGCTTCTAAGGCCCATAAAGATTTGGGTTGGAAACCCAAAACCTCTCTTCCAGAGATGGTTTCAATCATGGTAGCCTCAGACCTACGGAGGCTTTCTTGATGGGACTTCTTGACGGTGTTCGTATTGGTTGGTTTTGTTTTAATTGGAAACCTATTTCTGGCGGAGCAGAATTAGCACACCATCATTTATCACAACGTATGTCCCAAGAAGGTGCAAATCTAACTGTTTATACTCTGGCCCCCAAATACCAAGAGGATTCCGAAATAAGTGATTACGAAGTTATTCGATTTACTGACGATTACTCGGGAACTAAACCTATCGATCAGGACTATTGGGATTACTGGTCTGGCAATACTTCAAAGCCTTTTTCCCGTTTGCAAAATCTAATTGATGCTGTCACCGAAGAAAAGTTTGATGTTTTTATCATCTATGCAGGGCACAGATATACTGATATTTTAGGTTGGCACCTCAAAGGCATGAGTTCTTTCAAAGATACTTTATTAGTTTCAACCATCTGGGATCCTGATGGAAACCGATTCGATCCTTGGGCTAATTGGACTTGGAACATTCCTGCAGATCTTGAAGTTTTGGGCAGTCGATATGTCGCTAACCTTATCAACGAACAAGTTGGACACCTAAGGCCAGTCATTGACCTCCCACCCATTAAAGTAGAGACCAAGGCTGACTATGTTTGGGACCCTGAAGAATGGGAATCACGCCCATATGATTTTTGTTTTATGAATCCTATACCACACAAAGGAATTACTCTGGTAGCCCAACTTGCTGGGCAAATGCCAGACCACAAGTTTTTGATTAAACGAGGCAATTATCAAGATCAAATCCTTATTGACAAATTAGATCAATGGTATCCCAATGTTACTGTGGCAGGGTGGTATGATCACATGGACGATTTTTATCGTCAATCTAAGTGCTTGCTTTATCCCAGCATTCAAGAAGGATTTGGAATGCCACCTTTAGAGGCTGCTGCTAACGGTTGTTTGGTTTTTGCTAATGACCACCCCATCATTCGTGATGCTACTCCCGAGGGACCTGTTTTCATTAAAGGATATCCTGACATATCATATCAAAACTTCTGGCTTTGGTCTCACCAATCATCTGACCAAGTTAATGCTGATATCCTGAACGCTGCCGCTGTTTGGGAATCCACCATAGAAGAAACTTTGTGGGACCCTGAATTGTGTTACCAAAAAATACAAGAAGGTCTTGCCTATTATCCTAAGCATCTGCAACGAGTAGAAGATGCTTTTTCTCGCTACTGTCAATACCTCAGGAGATCTAACCATGAATAACTATAAGTGGCCTTTAATGGCTGAAGCAATCGGAGCCGAAGAACGAGCAGCCCTTGTGGATTTTATCAACACTACTGATAGATTCACTAACGGACCCGAGGTCAGAAAGTTCGAAGAACAATGGTCTGAATGGCAAGGTTGTAAATACTCTGTCATGGTTAACTCTGGTGCTTCTGCTAACCTCATTATTTTGTCTACTTTGCCACCTAAGTCTCGTGTGGCTACTCCTGCTTGCACTTGGGCTACTAACGTTTCATCCATCATTCAATTGGGACACACTCCTGTTTTCTACGATATCGATCGAAAAACTTATGGACCTACTGAGGACAGCCTCAAAGAATTGTCTCGTCAAGGTGTTGACGCTATTCTAATCACACACCTGATGGGTTTGGCTAACAACATGGAATTGATAAATCAATATCTTCCGGATGTCATCATCTTTGAAGATTGCTGTGAATCCCACGGTGCTACCTTCAGAGGCACTAAAGTTGGTAACTTTGGCGTAGCCTCTTCTTTCTCATTTTATTTTGGACACCACATGACCACTATTGAAGGCGGAATGATTTGCACTAACGACCGTGATGTTTACAACGCCCTTCGAGCCCGTCGTTCTCACGGAATGTCCCGAGAAATGGAGCCTGAATATCGAGATGCTGTGGCCGAGGAAAACCCCGATATCGACCCCCGGTTTTTGTTTCCTGTCGATGGTTTCAACTGTCGGTCTACCGAAATCAATGCTGTTCTTGGACAAGTGCAACTTAAAAAATTAGACCATTTTATTCGCATTCGTCGAAGCAACTATTCTGAGTTTATCAAGTTAGTTAGCAAATACAGTAAACATCTTTACCAGCCCAACCACTTGGGCAATAGCAGTATGACCCTACCATTCCATTGTAAATCTGCTGAGGCTTGTGAAAAACTTAAGCAGGCTCTTGAAGATGCCGGTATTGAAAACCGTCCCTTTTTGGTAGGTAACCTTTTAGAACAACCATTTATCAAAAGATTGGGATATGAGGCTAACCTCCCAATTACTGAAGAGATTCACCGACAAAGTCTTTACATTGGTAATTCTCAATTCGTAACCGAGCGAGATGTTCGTTCTCTTGAGGAGGTCTTAAAATCCGTATTCTGATTTGTTCCATTGTTAGAGATCGCTTTGATGCTTTGCCAACTTGGTGGAAGCAAATTAAGTCAGTAATTGATTTCAATCCTGAAATGGAGTTTGAAGTTTCCGTTTATGAGAACGATTCCATTGATGGTTCTGATGCTTGGTTACAGGACATTGTTGAGTTCGATGATTCTTCAGTTCCTTTCCACCTTTCCACAGAGAGGTTGCGAACTGCTTACTTTGGTTCCGTTATTTCGGGAGAACGAGTCGAAAACTTAGCCTTTGCCCGAAATCAATGTTTTCTTCCCGTTAATTTAGATACCTTTGATAAGGTAGTCTTTATTGAGCCAGATGTAGTTTACAATGTTGAAGAAATGACTGAATTGCTTCGTGCCGATCATGATATTTGTTCAGGCTATACTTTGTGTCAGCGTAATGGTCAATTTTATGATACTTGGGCCACCCGTCTCAAAGAGAATGATGAATGGTGGCATAACACCCGAAGTTTTGTCGAACAACCCACACCCGTATTTTCTACCTTTAATGGGTTTTGTGTTTATCGTGCTGAGGCTATCGCCCAAGGAAACACCTTCTCAGGATTTTCCCAAAAACTTCAAAAACTTGATTGTGATACCGCAGTTATTTGTGAAAACTTTAGAGCAGCAGGCTTTTCAGACATTGTTTTGTATCCCTACCAAGTTTTGCACCCTTAACTATAAGAGGGTGACCACCATAATACATAAGTAGTCGAAAAGACAAGGTGTATCATATGGACGTAGAGGAACAAAAACGTTTAATTTACGATGCCTTGTTTGTTAACTGGCAACCTCAAAAGAAATCTACTATCAAACCCGAGGTTAACGCTATCATGGAAGCCTACTTTGATAAATCCGCTTCCTCTATGAATATCGCAGAGTTAAACTTTTCCGTAACTATGTGTATTAGGAATATCACCGATTATCTGGAGTTAACAATTCCAGAAGTAGATCTAAACTACGCTCACAATATGGCTAAGAAGTTTGTCTTGAAAGCCTCTGGTATGACCAATTTTTGGAAGAATCTCGCCAAATTGGGATTGGTCGATATTAAGTCAGATGAGATGATTTAACATGGTTAAGGATACCCAGCCACGTCGGCAGAAAACTCGTCCGACTCAGCGTAGTCGTGAAGACAAAGAACGCAGTAAACCCAAGGTAGTAAAACACCGAATTGTTCACGATTCTTCTGATGAACTCATGGATATTAAAAGACAAGTTGCTCGCAACAATGGATTCCTTATTTGTGATGATTGTTTTGGCTACACCCCACTGGGAAACCACAATTGCAACAATTGTGACGCTATCCTTAAGAATTAAACATAAAGTATATAAGGGTAGTTACGCTAAGGAAGGTTTATGAGCGAAATCGTCAACATGGTAGCCAGCACACAAGTAACTGAAAGTATCGACCTTTACGAAGTTTCCGATACTCTAAATATCGACTACGAAGCAGAACAATTCCCCGGCATGGTTTACCGTGTCGCAGACCCAAAGGTTTGTATTCTTCTCTTCCGTTCCGGTAAAGCAGTAGTCACCGGAGCAAAGTCCAAAGAAGCCGTTGAACAAGGTCTTAAGATTATGGTCGAAGACCTCACTAACCACGGTTTTGAAATGTGGCCACTCAAGCCTGAAGACATCAGTCTTGAAAACATCGTGGTTACTTACAATCACGGGTCAATGCTTGACCTCTCTACCCTCTCCCTCCATATGCAATTCGATAAGACCGAATACGAGCCAGAGGTTTTCCCCGGACTCATCTATCGTATTGACGAACCAAAGTCTGTTTGTTTGGTTTTCTCATCAGGCAAGTGTGTCATCACAGGATGCAAGTCTGAAGCCGAAGCCGAAGAAGCCACTGACCACTTGGTTGACCAACTAAACTCCATGCCTCCTTTCGAGTTCTGAGGTGGCCCGATGTCAACAAGGCGTTTCAAGTTTAGCGAAAGCAGTAATGCTAAAGGGGCTTGGGCAAACAAAGCCAGCGATTTCACCGATGAGATCCATATTGGCCCACCCGTAGGTCAATCCGAGCAAAGTGGTAAATTGGATGATATTGTCAACTTGTTCTCTGAACGCTATGAAACACTCCGTAAGGTTCTTCGCCAAGAATGGGGCTTCAAGGAGTTAACCAGTATTTCTGAAGTTAGAAAGGACAAACAGGTTTTCAGAAACCGCAAGTTTAACATGATCGGTATTGTTTCCGATATTCGACGCACTAAATCAGGTGGTCGCATGGTGCAGTTAGAAGATAAGACTGGAATTATGGGTGTCTTTATTGGCAAGGAAAATCCAGCCATTGACACTTTGTTGCCTGACGATGTTATCGGAGTCAAAGGTAATTTCCTCAAAGATTCTGATTTGTTCCTTGTAGACTATGTTCAGTTTCCCGAGTTCCTTGATACCCCTCGAAAAATGGGTTCAGAGTTTGACCCTGTTTCCGTAGCCTTTGCTTCTGATATCCACATCGGTTCTAAGTATTTTCTTGAAAAAGAGTGGGACAAGATGACTCAATGGCTTAACTCAGACCACCCTGTTGCTAACAATATCAAATACATGGTTTTCTCTGGTGACGTTTGCGATGGCATTGGTATCTACCCCGGACAAGAACAGAACCTAACTGAAACTGACGTTTATCTTCAGTATGAAGAGTTTGCTCGTAAATTAGATTTGTTCCCAGATCACATTACACCCGTTATCCTCCCCGGCAATCACGATGCTGTTAGACCTGCTGAACCACAACCAGTCTTGGAATCAACTGTGCAAAAGAAGTTTAACTCTGCTATCCATACCGGCAACCCTGCTCGAATCAATCTTTCTGGAATTGATGTTTTGTCCTATCACGGCAAAGGTATTGATGACATGGTTCCCCGTATGGCTCACGTCACTTACGAAAAACCTGCTGAGGCTATGAAAGAAATGCTGAGGAAGCGACATCTGGCACCCATGTGGGGCGAAAGGAACGCTTTGTCTCCCGAGGAGACTGACCAGATGGTGATTTTGCAGAAGCCCGATATTTTTGTTACTGGACATACTCACGCTCATCAAATGGAACAGTATCGAGGTTCACAATTAGTAGTATCATCAACTTTCCAAGGTCAGTCCGATTTCATGCGTATGTTGGGATACAAGCCTAAGATGGGATATCTAAGCGTTTACAATTTACAAAGTGGACAATCTTCAGTGGTTTCCTTTGTAGACCAAGACAACCCCTCTGCTGGATACACCAACGCTTAAAGCAAAAGTATATGAGGGTAGCGTAGATAAAGTGATATTATGTGGGAGGATTGGATGATCTATTTGCTACTTGTGCTGTTCTTCGCACAACTGTTGGGATATCGATCACATTTAATTTCCATTGATCAAAAAATGACTGCTGCCTTAATCTTGTTAACTCGAAGAAAGGACATGATTGTTTTTCCAATCACCGAATCAGAAATCGAGGACATGGCTAACTCTGAAGCCATCAAGGAATGGGATGAGGGTTAATATGGCAAGAGCACCTTTGGATATTTGGGATGAGATACCATTGTTTACTTTTAGGAGATATTTTAGGTCATTGTTTTTTATTGCTATCATTGTTTTTGGATTGTTTGGGATTGTTGGAGGTTGATTTAGAATGCCATATATTGATAATGAAACAAGAGATGAAATTGACCCCTTGGTTGAACAACTAAGAGAAGTTCTGAGTAGCATGGGTGATCTAAACTATACTATCACTCGTCTTTGCGATGCTTACCTTACTACTGATGAAGGTATTCGCTATGCTCGCCTAAATGATTTGATTGGGGCATTGGAATGTGCTAAGTTAGAATTGTATCGACGAGTCGCCGCCCCTTACGAAGATAAGAAAGCAAAAGAAAATGGTGATGCTTATGATTCCGTAAACCAACTTCGTGAATCTCCACCTATTCGCTCAAATGATCTTGAAAAAACAGATTCTGCCCCTCGAAACAGCATCTGGAAACGTATAATGGGGTCTTGAAGACATGGAGGTATTAAAAATGGAAAAATGGGCAATAAAAGGGTATTTAGACGGTAATTGGATTCTTTGGAATTATTTCAACGGCACTTATGCAGATGCTAAAAGTAAGGCATCAGAACTTTTGCTAAGGCTAAAGTATTCTGGAGTTCTCATCGAAAAGGCTTAAGTTTTCGATAGTTGATCGATTGGTAAAAACTCATCTGGTTATCAAAAGTAAATGCAGGCCAACTATAATCTTCCCACGAAAGTTCACCATCATATTTGACTCTGTCAAAACCGACCCCGACTACCATATCATCATCATCCACGACGGTAGCCAATGAAACCACTTCGTCATAATCCCCACCATAAAAATCATATTTTTGCCTGCCCAATTTTGATAAGAGAATTGTTTCTCCGTGTAAAAACTTATTTAAAGCAAGTGCCAATTCCGGAGGAATTTCCATAGCGTTTATCATCTCGTGGTGTGTTTGAATAAGTGGTTCTTCATTGGTTCTATAATTAAGGGCAATCAACAAGGCCGCTACCACTTCATCTCTGAAGGGTGCACCTTTGTCAATTTTACCAACCCCCGGCCTCCATCCAGCCATTTTTGGATGCTGCCTGACGAACTCCCTCCCTAACTTCATTAAAATGGGATTTATCCACGCTTTACCATCACGTCGATTAACCATAATAAATAGTTAGTATCCCCACTACATATAGTTAACTACAAGTAGGTGGTGTGTATCATCAATCTTTGGGTAATATGGATGTCTTGGCTATTCGTCCCGCAAGTGGTGGCTCCCTCTTGGGACTCGGAATGGCTTACGGAGCCACATTCCGCCCCGTCTGTGTCATCGAGAACCGGTCTTATGCAGTGGCCACCCTCATCAAGAACATTGAAAGCGGATACTTACCTGAGTTTCCTATCTGGGATCAGGTTGAAACCTTCAACTGCATACCGTGGTGTGGCAAAGTGGATCTCATCACTGGAGTCTTTCTCTCCGAGGGATTTGAAGACACCACTATGTTGGAATCTGTCTGTCGAATCTTGGCAGGGGTTGAAGCACCCCGAGCCCTCTTCGAGACTCGTTCCGAATTTATCAGATCTAAATCATTCCTTGGAGCAGTTAGCCGTTTTCAATCCATGGGTTTCCAAGTGGAAGCAGAAGAGATCTCCGCAAGACAACTCGGCTTCCCGCATGGACGTAGACGACTCTTCTTATCACTCACCCGAGATAGCAGTGGGAAACCTGTGGCCAACCCCCGGACACCGAGATTGGAAGGGCCCTTCTGGTCTGAAGAGAACACTCAAGAAAATGCAGGAGGGCAAGTCACCAGACAGCCTTCCGACAGCCATCAGGATTTGGAGCGAGTTAGCAGAATCACCCAGCGATTTCCCTACCCTCCAGTCCCTCGGGATCACAAGGCTTGGTCCGAAATCTTGGAGTCTACCCCACACCTCAGTCCCGCTCTCCCAGAGCAGACTTCCAGCCAGTTTCGTGGAGTGGCTAATGGGTTTGCCAATCGGCTGGACCGCTTGTGGACCATAGGAGATGACTCCGTTCCTGCTACTTGGTTTGCAGCCGTGAAATTATTTGCTTAAATCCATTCACCATTGGGTTTTAGTTTAAAAGCAGTAACGTGGAGGCGATATTGAATGGCGTCGTCCTCAGTATCGTGCAAATCTAAACACAAAACTACATCCCGACTATTCTTAATAATATCTTCACGAAGGTTAACTTCGAGTTTACTATTGCTTTCTTCTGCCTTATTCATTATTGCTTGAACAATGCCTTGAGCAGCCTCTTGAGCATCTTTAACGTTATCGAAAATCCATTGTTGAAAAGGAGCAATTGCATCCTCACCTTCGTGATCTTCACGAAAGATTTTCATATGGCCAGCAGGATCCCCGTGAAGATGTAGAGTAACGATAAAGGCATTGTTGCTTCGTAGCCAATTGATAATTCCATTCATAGTTTCACCTTATTTATTGCTGCACGAAATGACCTTTCTGTTTCTATCTCGTAAAGAGCATTTGGCCAAACTGATACGCTGAAGATGAATGTTCGAAAATCATCGTGGATAGTCCCAGAATAATAATCCTTTTTTTGATTCCATCCATCCACATTATGAACACGCAAAGATTTTTCTCTATCTATTGCACCACTACTTAAAAGCAATAACAGATCATCTTCCTCAGTTTCAACCCGTATTTTATTTATCTCAGGATACTCTCTCAATAACTTGATCAGTCCAGTCCAATTTGAAATACCCACTCCCAAGTCCCAACCAGTTAAAACTTTATAGGGAACATTTTTTAGAAAACTTTCTTTAACTTGTTCGTAGGTTATTGGCAGTAATTTCAAAGATTGCCAGACGACATCAATCATGTAGGTAATATAATCTGTTAGTTGTTTGGCACTCATGTTAGTAGCCGCAGCATCAGTTCCCGAAGAGACTGCAATACCATAGTCAGCCCAATCAATATTTTGATCAACTAACTCCTCATCACTCAACATAGTTAAAATATCACTTAGAATTTCGGCACGGCCTAATATGGGATCGTTTAATACATTGTGCATCCACTGTAAAGGAATAACTACACTTATTTTTCCCTTTTGTTCGAGAGTATTCTGTTCTAATGTCAAAACTCCCATAATTTCTTTTACTTCCATCAACTATATAAAGATGGTGGTTGGTATACCAAATTATGAGCGAACTTCATGTTGGATTAGTTGCTGGCCGCCACGAGATACCTGTTGACGGTTATGTTTGGCCCACCGCTATCGAAAACCCATTAGCATTTGATGACCTTTATGCAGAAGCCGCTAATTGGATCAATGGGGTTGTTGAATATGATTTGGATAACGAAGTTGCCAGCACTTTCTATCTTTACCTTACTGGGCTAACCAGTGCTACCCTTTCCTTTTTGAAAGCATGGGAAGATTATGGCCATGAACTTTCTGACCAATTAGTGCTTATGCACTTCGACAGAAATACTGGTTCTTATGTTCCACAATATTGGAAGTGACCGAAGTCTTTATAAGGGTGTTACACTGAGGGAACAATATGACTATTCGTAGACTCGGTTATGCCTGTATCAATTCCACCCTCGGTGGCGAGACCGTTCCCAAAAAGCAACGGGTTACTACCAACCGCACCTGTCGTTTGGCAACTGCCAAGGACAAGGGTATCCCACATATTGCTTCATTAGTTTACGCCAACGTTACTGACCTACTTTCTATTCTTCAGTGGAACGAATCACAGGGTATTCGTTTGTTTCGTATGTCTTCCGACATGATTCCGTTTTTATCCCATCCCGAGTTTGCTTACAGTATTGATGATCTCGATGAGTATCATCCTATTTCCGAGGCTCTCGCTGATATCGGTAAGTTTGTGTCTGCTCATGACCACCGTCTTAGTTTCCACCCCGGACCTTTCAATGTTCTCGCTTCACCTCATGCCGACGTTGTTGTCAAGGCTATTCGTGAACTCAACGCTACTGCTGACCTTTGCGACCGCATGGGTCTTCCTGCTAACCACAACTGCAAGATCAATATTCATGTTGGTGGTGCTTACGGTGAGCCTGACCAAGCCCTTGCTCGTTTCTGTCGCAACGCTTATCGACTTTCTGCATCCACCCTTTCTCGTCTGACTGTTGAGAACGACGACCGTGCTTCACTTTATTCTGTTGCCGACCTTCATGAGCACGTTTTCAAGAATACCAGCATTCCAATTGTTTTCGATTATCACCACCATCAGTTTTGCACAGGTGGCTTGTCCGAGCAACAAGCACTTGAGTTGGCTATCAGCACTTGGCCCGACGACATCATCCCTACTGTCCATTATTCCGAGTCTCACGAGTTGCATGTCGGTAACGACAAGCCCACACCCAAGCACTCAGTTCTTATCAACGCCATTCCAGACACCTATGGCAATATTATCGATGTTATGGTTGAGGCCAAGGGCAAGGAACTTGCTATCCTGCCCCACATGGGTCTTGAAGACAAGGAGTGATTTAAAATGAAAATTTGGGCAAAGTCAGTCATCAGACCAATTTACGGGACAGTTGCCTTTCAACCATTCGCTTTGCTTTGGTGTTGGTTTACTGGAATGGATTATCTTACTTTAATGGGTCCACTAACTATTTACTCCATGTTGTGTTTTATTCCAATTTATCATTACTACGATCATTGGTGGGACATGCACCCCAACTTGATAGATGATGAATAGAAAAAGATAAATAGTTAAACAGCGAACAGTTTTTGCTGATGGGCACCTTTACTATTAGCCGTTATTGTCCTTGTGGGGACGGAGAAGTCATTGGAGATCTTCGTGATGAGGACAACGAACCATTTATTGATTGCAATATTTGTAGGCCCAAATATCACTTCGTTCTTCAAATTAAATGGGATGGTTGGGAAGGAACTTACTGGCACGAATGGATACTAAAGGAAAAGTAAAGTATAAGTAGTAGTGGCGATAACTCAAAAGTATGGACTTTGAAGCCAATTACAATCCTACTCAGCCCCGTGATAACTCTGGGCGATGGGTCCCCCGTGATGAATCAATTACCATGGCTGAACTGGAGTCTATGGCTAACTTTATTCGAGATAATGATTCTACCTTCCCAAGTGCTTCCCAACTTTTGATGGAAATGGGTGGCGATAGCCAAATTAACCGTGAAGAACTTCTTAATCACTTGAGTAAAGTTCAAGGTTATTTCTTCTCCCAAAAACAAATTGATAATCCTGATGCATGGTCATACGTTCTTGATGAAGAAATGAGTGATATGTTTGACGACCCTGAATTGATGGATATCTATCGAGAGGCTCGTTACCGTGCTGCATCATCCACTCGTGAAGAAATTATGGAAAATCTTACTGATGCGGCTACCGAACTTTTCATGGCTTTGACTGAAGACAATACTGAAGAAATCCAAACCGTAAAAGGACAAGTTAACTTTTGTGAATTAGTTTTGAAACTTCACGATATGCAAACTGAGTTTGCTGCTGAAGGAATCTCTTGGGACCCCACAGGACCTTGGACGCCCAATTCTGCCTCTTGTAGTAACTGCAACGGTGGCGGAGGCGGCGGTGGAGGCGGCGGCGGCGGCGGCGGCGGAGGCGGGGGTGGCGAAAGCGAAAACGACGAAAACGATCCACCCGAACCAGATGATTTGAAGAAAACCAATCGATGGGTTAACACCACTTCTGGAGCGATCCGCACAGGAGATAATTCACCCGGCACTGGCTGGAGACAAGTTTATCGAATCAGTATCGAAGGAGACATTTGTGAAGACACCATGGAATCATTAGCCGTCCTTCTAAAGAGAAAAGGAGCAGCCGTTATCGCAGGACCTGCTGAATTGATTTACACTAACCTCGATAGTGATGATGTTATAGATGAACTCCGTGCACAACCTGCTTTCGAAGTCTACCAAGAAGGAACTGTTATTAAAATCCTATATCGTTCTGCTGATAAAGTTGAAGCGGCCCGCAATTCCCCCGAGGTAGATGAAAAGAGTGCAGAAACGGATGTTGTAATTGATGGTTCTAAAGAACACTATGTTAGAGTTATAGATGATGATTTAGTTTACCAATGTAAAAAATGTCATACTGCCCATGAAGATGAAGATATGGCTATGGGTTGCTGTGACAATTGTTTTGACTGTGGCTATCGCCATCATGTAGGACACGAAAGAGCACAAAAATGTTGTCCTTGCACCTGTGGCACTTGTGATTCAAGAGGCTATGAATACAAGGCTGAAGAAATTGACATCAATAATTCTGGTAATTTTATTACTTGGGACCCACCCGGTCCATTCCAAGTTCCACAATGTAGTAATGATAACTGCGATAAACCTGCCCCAAAACCTAATCAAGAATGCTCAGAGTGTTCTGGAGAAGATACGGGCAAAGGCGAAGGCGGAGAATCAGGCGAAGGCCAAGAACCCGGCGAAGGAGGAGAACCCGGAGAGTCAGGGGAATCTGGTCAAGGAAACGAAAGTGGAGAGTCAGGCGAAAGCGGTGAAGGCGGCGAAGGCGGCGAATCAGGTGAATCTGGAGAATCCGGAGAATCTGGCGGTGGCGAAGGTCAAGAACCCGGTGAGTCAGGCGAAGGCGGAGAGTCAGGCCAAGGCGAGGGTGGAGAATCCGGCGAAGGCCAAGGTCAAGGCGAAGGCCAAGGTCAAGGCGAAGGCGGTGAATCAGGAGAAGGTCAAGGATCTGGCGAAGGCGGCGAAAGCGGCGAAAGCGGAGAGTCAGGCGAAGGCGGTGAATCTGGCCAAGGCCAAGGTCAAGGACAGGGTCAAGGTCAAGGCGAAGGCGGAGAGTCCGGCGAAGGCGGCGAATCAGGTGAATCTGGTGAGTCTGGAGAATCAGGCGAAGGCGGTGAATCAGGAGATGGACCCGGTGGAACAACAGGACAGCCGGGATCGACACCCGGAACAGGACCCGGACAACTCGGACAAGGTGATGAAACTGGAGAATCTGGAGAGTCCGGAGAGTCTGGAGAGTCAGGCGAAGGCGGCGAACCAACCGACAAAGGACCTAAAAGAATTCCAAGAGCACCACAGCCTAAAGTTATGGACAACAACAAGTTTGTGGCTGATTTGTGGGTTCAACCAAGCAGCGGTTTAGTCAAGAAGTCAAACAAATCTCCCGGTTCTGGATGGCGTATGGTTAAGACAATCAACATAACTGGCCGTGGCCCAGTTAACGACATTATGAGCGACATAGTTCGTGTTATCCCCGGCGGAATGGCTACGGCTACCCAAGTTATGGGCTTGGGAGTTGCCAGCCAAGTTATCAAAGACCTAAAGGCTTCTACTAACCTCGAAATTGAATCGGCCGGTGGCGTTATCACCATAAGGTATAAGTAGTTGTTAACTTCACTTTACCATATGCTCGAAAATTGTATGGTCTGTGGACAACTTATTGATTCGGGTGAGGTTTCCCTTTATCGTCAATTCCGTCGAGTCCATCAACGTTGCTCTACGGAACGTTTTCTTCCACCACTCGCACCAGTGAAAGTTAAAATTGTCCGAAAAAAGAGAAAGACTATATAAGGGTGGTCTCTGTAATCGGTTACTATGAAGGTAGCCCACGCACTTGTGTTCCTATTGATTTCTTCAATGGCCGGTTGTTTGCAAGACGATATTGAACCCGTCATTCCAGAGCCACAGATGGAAGCAGAATATAATGATTTTTTAAATGCTTTCCAGTTTGAAAATGTTCTCCCAATGGGGCATGGAAACACTACTGAGATTTATTTTGAAAATGGGACTGAAGTAAAACTTATCCTTCAAGCAAGATTCCATGAGCCTGTGGCTTGGGACCAAGGTTATGTGAACCTTTCTATTGTTGGCCCCGGACTGAATGTTTCAGTTCAACAAATTGACGATGTTCGTAATTACACATGGATGGTTAACTCTTCTGGCAATCACACTATTGAGATTCTTTCAGAGGGTTCTGATAACCAAGCAGACAATCTTCCCGGCGATGCTTACATCGCTGAGTTCAACACCACTATTTGGAGGGTTGTTGAATGACCGTTCCACTTCCACAGGACGATGGTGCTTGTGAACATCGGTGGAGTCCACCGACAATTTCATTGGGTGTCAAAACCAGTTATTGCCTTAATCCTAATTGTCAAGCCGTTATGGAGTGGTTGGATTGAATAATAAACTAAAAGGACTTCGATGTTATTTGGCAGGACCTATTGACCACGCTGCTGATGATGGTGTTGGTTGGAGAAACCGAGCCAAATTGTGGCTGGAACAAAAAGGCGTTGTTGCTATGGATCCATGTGATAAACCTACTGACCAAGCCGAGTATCGTGAAATTGGTGATGAGAAGAAATACCTTATGAGGTTAAAAGAAGAACGTGAGTTTGACGAACTAACTACCTACATGAAAGGTATTGCTCATATCGACTTGCGTATGCTTGACCGTAGCGATTTCGTTATCGTTTACATTGATATGGAAGCCAAACCCTTTGGAACTATTTGGGAATTGCAAAACGCCCTTCACCAAAAGAAACCCACCTTTGTCTTTGCTGCTAATGGTAAAGAGAATGTTTCTCTTTGGCTTTATGGAGTTATGAACCACAATTACATTTTTGATAACATGGGTGATTTGTTTTGCCATCTCAACGAGGTTGATCAGGGTCTTGAAGACGTGGACTTGACCCGTTGGGTGTTTTTCGATGAGTGATCCAAAAGACGACCGTTTCTGGATTGATTTCAAATGCTCCCTTTGCAATAGCGGAGCCGACCGAGAAATCTTTCACCGAGACGCCAATAGACCTATTTGTAATGCTTGTTATGAAACCCATAATTGGGAGTGTCCTGATTGTGGACGCACTTTCTTTAATGGTTTCAACCCCGGCATTTTGAAATCCCGTCATCATGGACCCAGACACTACATTGAACTCGATGAATTAGATCACAGATTCCGTAGAAAACGACGAGAATGTGAAGGTTGGAAATCTGATGGTCGTAAGGCTGCTGACAGAAAATGGGGTTGGCATTTCACCCAACACCCCAAGCGGGCCGGACCCATTATTCGAGACCCAGATGATCTGGAACGATACCCAAAATATAAGTAACCATAACGCCAAACTATAAGTAGTCGTAGCATCAATGTTTTCTTATGAGTCACGTTTGGGGTCAGGTGCAAGCATCTAACCATACAAGGCTATTTCGTTCTCCTGTGGGTGATGCTGTTGGTGAAGCCACCGAACAAGCCATCAAAAAGGTTATCAAAGAAGCCAACACAAAAATTGTTCGAGAAGTTACTGAAGAATTAGGTGAGAAAGTTTCTAAAGAGGCTCAAGAAGCCGCTATGGAAAAGGTTTTAAAAGAAGTTGGTAGCGATGCCAGCAGCGAAGCCATTGAAAAAGCCTACAAAGAAGCCCTTACTGAATCAGTAGAATCGGCTGCAGGTGCTACTACCAAGAAACTTATCAAAAAGGAAACGCTTGAGGCTGCTGCCAAAAAAGCCGGTGCCGGTGCTACTAAATTAGCCTTTATGGGTGCTGGTGTTTGGATTCTCAACAATGCTGCCATGGGATTGGTAGATAACGTTACTGGTGGAGGTAGTGCTTTAGACCCCGGTGCTTGTGGAGATAAGATGAAGGAAGCCTATCCCGATCTCGAAGGAGATGAACTCGCTGAAAAGATTGACGAATGTGTCGCAGAGGTTGGTAACCGTATTGCTCTTTTGGGAACTGCTGCTATTGGTGTAGCCGGACTTGTAGTCTGGAGCCTTGTTAGCAAAGTTCTTCCATCAGGAGAGTGATATCGTGTCGTGGGCTACCCAAAAAGGACAAGTTGTTTCTCGCAAACTTGAAGGTTCTGGACTTACAGGTTGGGCTTTAGAAAAGTCTGGAGAGTTAGCCTGTAAAACAGATTTTGAATCTAAAGTTCGTATTGTTACTCCCGCAGGTTCATCTCCAAGTTATCGAACAGGTTCCAACGATGGAGACCAAGTCGCTTTCTGGAGTGACGTTCCACCCGGCTCTAAGGTAGAGTGGGAAGTCATTACCTACGCTGATAAAAAGAAGCGAGCCTCCGATAGAGTGCAATTAGAATTGACCTATCTTGATGTGGCCTACATCACCCGACTTGTTGACATTATTCTCACGGAACTTACCGAGGAGCAAATGCAAGCCGTTGCCGGAGGAGATACCGAACTCATCGAAAACAAGGTTAAAGAAAAACTCAATGTTTCTGATGCTATCGTCACTGTTTGGTCTGATGTAGTTACTACGGATGCGGAAGGAAAAGCCACAGGAAGTATTGATTTCAGTCCCCGGTGGCCCGATTCTGAATACACATTACTTGCTCATTACGGCTATGGCGGGATGGGAGAAAGATCCACCACGGAAAAAAGAAATAAATTTTTGTTAGAAGAAGTTCTTCCTGCTGCCGTAGAAATATCTTTAGTTATTGCTGCCACAGTAGCCACAGGTGGATTAGCAACTGCCTTTGCTATCGGAGCCACTGCTACTGCTGCTGTTGATATCGGCATTCTTTCTAAACAATATTTGATAGAAGGTTTCGGAGCCATTGATACCAATAAATATGGCTGTTCTTTCCCACTTACGGGTTTTAATCACGCCTATTCTTTCGATGTGGGCTTTGAAGAAGCCGTGTCATCATCTGGTTCGGGAATGAACTCCATTCTTAATAACCCTCAAGTTTTAGAATCCTATAAAGTAAAAGCCCTTCAAAACTTTTGGCCGGCTGCTATTGGCGGTAGCCTTGTTGTAGGATTGCTATTGTGGACCATTCTTGGAGGTAATTCAGATGAATAATCCCTTTGATTGGGGCCTTCGTGTCACAAAAAATGCTGAAAAAGATGTCTTAGGTGCTAAACTAACACAAGTTGGTAGTAAAGGCACAGGTAGCACCAGTTCTAATGTGCTTTGTGATTCAAAACAAGAAGTCTGGATTTACACCGTAGATTACGATGAGGATAACAAGGTAACTGCAGGCACAGATAACATCGTAGTTTCTTTTGTTGGCACCGACACTTCCGGATTAGGTTGTATTGGTGAGTGGCTTAACAATGCTATGGAGACCACGGGCGAAGTTCTTTCAGGAGGAATCAAAATTGTTACTGATCCTGTTGATTGGTATACTACCGTTACCGGAGGTTTTGGCGGTGCTCTGGCTCAAGAAGGTTCACCTATTGGTCAGGGTAGCACCATCGGTGATGCTGCAGTTTCCTCAGGATTTGCTCAAGGATATGTTGACTTAGTTGACGACGCTGGTGAGGCATTTTGTGGAAAATATAATCCCTTCTGTGCTGAAGAATACCGTGCTGACCCCGATACCGGTGCCGAATGTATTGATGATTTCTGGGGAACTTTATACCACAACTCGAATGGCATTTCTCATAAAATCCGAGTTACCATTACTTGTGATGGTCAACAAGTCTATCAAACCGATATGGCTGGAGGCACTAAAAAGAAACTTTCTGGTGATACTTTGCTCTTTGAACCCATTACTAAAATGTTTAAGATCACACGCCCCGGCACATGGAAAGTTACGACCAAAACTTTGGGATCCTCTTCTGATTGTGCTACACCTAACTTAAACAAGTCATGGACTATCAATGTCCCCAAACCCGATGGCTGGGATGAATTTTCCCGAGATATGGGAGAGGTGCCCGCTCAGGTTAGCGAATTGACTCAAGATGTTCAGGCAGGTTTTGCTTCAGCAGGTATCCAAACCGAAGTTGACCCTCTTAAAGTTCTAACCGGCATAGTGGTGGCCGGTGGTTTGCTAACGTATATGTTCCTTAGTTGATAAGAACTTATAAGTAGGTGGAGTCTGCATTATAAATTATGAACTGTCCACATTGTAATTGGAAATTACAATTCTTGGAAGAGTGGGTAGATTCAGAAGGCTTCCACGGACTCTTTAATTGTTCTTCTCCTTCTGATTGTGGCTGCGATATCAAAGTTACTACTGGTTTGTGGATAGCCTATGACAAAAACTGGATTCCACAAGAATTACTTTCTGAAACCGAACAGATTCTTCAAAGCATGGGAATGCTGCCTACACCACCCTGAGGTTTTATTTTGACTGAAAAAATGGTTATTGTTGATGGTGGGTTCTTTGTTTCTCGATTGGCTAAACATTGGGCACCTAAAGGTAGATTTACTCGTTGGATGAGACGCGTTGAGCAAGGTAAGATGAATTATGCACTATTTCTTAACAAAGTTAGGAAAACCTTTTTTCAAGATCTCAACTACTTGCAAATGAGAATCCGTGATGCAGGATACGGGAAAGTTCCAGTTCATATTTGTTGGGACGGCACCAACGGACGCAACCATCGAGGTTCAATTTACGCTGCTTACAAGGCTAACCGAGTTCCCGCTTCCCGTGCTGAAGGATATGATGCGGCTACTTACGCTAACCGAGACATCAGAGATGATTTCAATAATCTTGGATTGGATGCTATGAAGTTACGTTCTGGTTTTACAGGACACTACGAAGAAAAATTAGAAGCCGACGATTTAATTGCTGATATGGTGGTTGCTAACGTTGATACCGACATTTTGTTGCTAACTCAAGATTCCGACCTTCACCAATTGCTTCGCATTAAACCAGATCTTGTTTTTCACAACTTTGTAGAGATTCTTAAACCCACCGTCACCTTCCCAATGGATGCTTACGCAGACTGGAAAGCCATCGCAGGAGATTCCTCTGATAATATCCCCGGCATCCCCTCCGTAGGACCCAAAAAGGCTGCCGATTTAATCCTAAAACACGGAGACATTGAATCAGTCCCTGATGAAAACTTTAAGTCATACACTTTCTTTGTGGGTTATATGAAACATGCTGCTGACCAATTGACTAATTTCCGAACCGAAAATGATCGGTCTTTGGGTTGGGCTACCCGCAAATACGGTAAAGCATGGCAAAACCTTGAAGAAGGAAAATCAGTTGTTCTAAATCATGACCAATGGATTAAGTTAACTTCTGCTGATGCTGTCGATGAAACATGGTTCCGTTGCGATGACTTTACCGATACCATTTTAGGATACCGTCAAATTATTACTTTGCCTTCCACACTTTATCCCCGTGATGATAACATAGATAAAGGTGCTAACAAAGAGGAACAACCATGAATGAAATTCGTATTGATTTGGAAACTCTTCAAAAGTATATTGAAGAAACTGCTCCCACCTCTGATAATTATCACAAAGGTATTCATTATCTGCTTATTAGTTTGCTTACTAATGGCTCTGTCTGGAGAGACCCCGCTCAAATCGTGTTAACTATCGAAGATATGGAGGCTGAGTTAAATCCAGACCTCGGCAAATTGTTAGATGATATTGCACGGAGGCGAAACCATTGAGTTGCCCTGTTTGTTCTTGTCGTAATTTCAAAAAGCCCATGGAGAAATCTAATGGATACTGGACTTGTGGTTGTGGGTATGCTGTGTCCATCTCATCCGAAAAGTGATTCCAGACCATCCCACACTACAGGTTCGGAGTAACTTCCTGATGATTCAGGCTTTAATGAAGGATTTTCACTGATTAGAAAGTTAACGATATCCATTCTGTTAATGCTTGCACGAAAACCACTCAATAAATAAGTTTTTCTCTCAATGATGCCCATAATGTTTTCCATGACTCCCATGTTTAGCAAAGACCGCAATTGTTCTCTCTGTTTTTCAGTAGCCTCTGGCACGTTAGCAAAATCAAAAGCGGCAGCACCAGCAGTATGTGGTGAGAACCAATCAAAGATATTGCTATTTCCAAATAGTGATCCCAAACCCCGGAAATGATCATCATCGCCCTCAAAAAACACTACACCAGTCTTAAAATTATATGAAAAAATAGGTTCTGTGTCATCAATTGCCATAAACTTAGGGTGAAGATGGATTATATCTGGATCTTCTTCGACAAATCTAACCTCCAGACCGCCAATTTTCAACCAAATAATTGTGGCAGCACCAATGGTGCGATCGGCTATTTCGCCAAACTCACGAGGACTTAGTTTCATGAGATCATTCCATTTTCTTTCATCGGCTAAGATATGAGCAAGTTGTTCACCGATACCCCGATCCATGAGTTTCTTTTTTGTGGCTGACTTTACTACCATTAAATCACCCTCTTGTTAATTGCCCCATGAAACTCGAAACGGTCTGAGGGACTCCATGCAAATACATTCACACCAAATTGTTGATTGAACATTTCCACCGGAGCCTCATTCTCAAAATAATTTCTACTATTTTTGTAATAGTCAATTGGATTCACAACATAAACTAAGGACACTCCCGGCCGGCCCAAAGGATCATCAAAAGGTTTTATATTTTTTTCATAAAATTCTTTTTCATCAGGGTCTAAAAAGAAATCCTTGTTTTTATTATATGCGTGATGTAAGCGTGTGAAAAAAATACATAATTCTGGAGGTATGTTATCTCTGTGAACCATATTTTCATCCTCTGCATAAGGATCCCCCATACTCCGAGCCATCCACCAATCTGCTGCTGATTGGTAAGGTAACCATAATGAACGCTGGGTGAAAGAGGGCTGAACCGAAGGAGGTTTCCGTTCTCTAAAATAATGGTGAATCATCTGCCAGACCTTATCCGTGAACATCACATCACCTACCCATCATTTTTATAACCTGATTGTTAATGGACTCATATTTTGGAGTAGCCGTAAGGAGTCGAGTTATTTCTCGTGCAAAAGATTCATCCAAAACATACATGTTATATATAAAACCATCATAGTCAGTGGACAATGGAGAACCATCATAACCCCTACCATCGATTTCTATGATGATATAACTTGTTTTGTCATTGGGAAGATTGGGGATGACTATTATTCTACTTTCGATGCTAATAAGTTCAGAATCAGCCCATTCGGCAGACTTATCTGTCAGTTCCAGCATGAAGATTCCATCATTTTGCACTAATTCGGAAAGAAAATCATTGTAGTCTGGACCCAAAGAGACTGTTAATCTTTTTTTCTTGGGTTGATGTTTTTTGGCTACGTCCCACAGTGCCTGAAAAGAAAACGGAGGGAACTTTGTTCTCAGTGACTGATTCCAATTAGTATCTATAAAGTCAAATAAACTTTCGACCCACTCTTCCGTTGGATAATAAGCCATCATGCCACCTTCTGTCTGTTGATTGATTGCCACCAAGAAGGTAGAGACCCATCTGAACTAAACGAATGCATATACATCTTGTGATGCATAGTATCGGCTTTGAATGTAAAGTGAGATACCGATAACCGAGCCACAAAAGACGCAATATCTATCCAACTTGTGGGCAGGTAATCAATAGGGTAGTTCCCATCTACGACCCTTCTCGGCAAGTTGAACCAGATCTTTGAACTTTCAGACAAAAGTGATTTCAGTCCCTTAGGACAATCGTATATTCTTTCATTTTCCGGAATATCCGTAACTTGACTTCTCCAATTTGGCACAGTCTTATCAAGATCTTTCCAAGAATTACTTGGCCGATCTGGAATCCATACTTTATCTATCTTAAACATTCGATTAACTTCACCCGTGACAAGTCCGTTTTTCGTCTTATCGAGAAATGAATTCTCACGCCTAACCGATACCTCAAATACTATGGGTGCTTCTTTAACAAATGGATTAGTAGAGTCTGTAAAGCAAATTAACAATTTTTGATTTACAAGATAAGGCAACTGTATTACTTTGCTATCAAACTGTTCTGGCAACATTGACTGTATGTTTCTGCGGTATCCCGGAGGAGTCTCACCCTTCGCACCAAATTTTTGAATCATTAGGGTGAACGTAGTTGGCCGACCCAGTAATTCAGCCCACATAATTATAATTTGCACCTCCAACTATTTAATAGTAACTGAAAAAACTACATATAGGTTATCGCCATCAGATAGTCTATGGACGAAGCACCGCCCAAGAAAACTATTTCTGTTAGTGTTGATTCTAAAGAACACGCTCGAACCAAAGAAGTTTGTGAGATGTTGCTTAATGCCGATATCGAAAATCTATCTGAAGGTGACATCAAAGTTTATGATTACGATAACCCTGAAGACTGTTCTCTTTTTGAAAGAAAAACATGGGGTGATGCTTACTCCTCTTGGCAATCCAAGCGAATGCAAGAACAAATTAGTCGTTTAGTTGCGGCTGCTCCACGCACCTTCCTTATTGTTGAAGGTTCACCTCGTGACATTTTTACTGCTAACCAAAATCAAGTTCGTTCTTTGCAACAGTTTTTCAATCGAGTTTCTTCCGAAGTTCTTCCCGTTGTTTACACCGAATCTTTAGATGAAACCATTCGTTATATTAGATCTCATTCTCTTCGTATGCAAGAAGGTGAACTTTATCAATTGATTCGACCTGTGACCGTAGTAACTTCCACTTCTAACAAACATCATGCTGTTTTAGAACAAATCCCTCGTGTTGGTAAGAAATTGGCTAAAAAGATTTACGAAACTTATGGTTCTTTGGGTGATTTTGTGGTTAACTTTGCTACCAACTCTGAAGAAGTCGGAGTTAAACCCGGTTCAGTAACCTACACCAAAATTACTGAGTTCTTGGCACAAGGCTGGAACCCAAAAGTAGACCGTGAAATCATCTTTAAAGCCGAACCCACCCTCCCCGGAGGTCTTGAAGACATGGGTTTTGAAGGAGATGTAGAAAATACACATCAAAAGAGGTTGTTTTAGTTGTGTCGTGTGTGCGATAGAGATCAAGCATCCAAAGATATTATCGAAGCCATGAAGTTTCGGTATTGGGATCACGACTATTGTTCATTTTACTGTCAAAGATTTGACGAATTAAAACTTACTAAGTATCAGCCATCTACTAACGTTCATACTCAGCATTTCGATTGGTATCCACCCATTCAACAAACTTGCGAAGGTTGTGAAAAAACCTTTGAACTACGGTGGGCTCGTGAATTAGCCAATAGGCAATTTTGTTGTAGAAAATGTCAAAACAAAAGAGGGCCTCGGAAAAGAAGTCGAAAAGCCTACTGGCCACTTAAGATACTTAAGCATTCTAAAAATCCCATACCTGCTTCTGATTTCATCCCTCGGTTAGAAGGACAAAAGAGATACCTATACACTACTTCTTCAGTAGCCCAGATTCTTCGAAATTATGTTACTAAAAATATTGTTGAAGTCGTGGAAGGAAAATGGCCTCATGCTAATGTTTACACCATGTCTGAGTGGGCCAAACAAAAACCACTCAAGGAGTTGTTAGTGTGAGCGATCCACTAAGGTGTGATAATTGTGGGCTGTGGCATGAAAACGCTGTCAGCGAACTAATGAGTCTTTTAATGAAGGGAGAGAACTTAACTACTGAACAACTTATGGCTTTACAACGGGATGGCAGACCCGATGAGATTTGTTCTTGTGAACCCATCCCCTCCCGCACCCACCCCTTTGCTGTCAACTGGTGTTGCAGTAATCCCCGTTGGTTTCAGCAATCTTTATAAGGGTTACAACAACAATTGGTTATCATGCCAACTATCCGCCATATGGGCAAAAACTTTACCACCAAACACTACGCCCATTTAACCACTGAAGAGTGTCGGCAGATTCGAAACTCCTTTTGGATTAAACCTGATTTGACTGAAGTTCAAACCCAAATCAAAAAGATGTATGCCGGTGGCTCCCGCATGAATCACATTTACGGTTACTATTTTTACCACCTTATGGCTGATTGTCGTTTAAAAGGACATAAGTGGACTATCAAGGAGTTTATGCAAAGTGATTATTTGATTCGTTTTGCTATCGGTAAAGCCAATGCCTTTCCAAAAATCTATGCTTTCGACCACGCCAAAAATCTCAAAACTTTGTTTCGTTTGAGTCCCTCAGGAACTGCCGCCAAGTTATCTAACTTCCCTTACAAGCCTGTGCAATCAATCCTCCAAGATTACAATGTCAACAATAACTACTACGATTTCAGTTGCGGTTGGGGTGTTCGCCTCATGGCTGCTCTTTGTCAAGATGTCAACTATTTCGGCACCGATCCTAACGCTGCTCTGTGCAATAACCTCAACGATTTGGTTAGCGAGTTCAAGACTCAAACTGCAACTACTTCTCAAGTCGATATCCGTTGTCAGGGTAGCGAAACTTTTGTTCCCGAGTGGGAAAACACTATTGGAGTAGCCTTTAGTTCCCCACCTTATTTTGATTTAGAAGTTTATTCTGAGTCTGATTCCGCAGGTCAAAGCACTAACTTCGGTTCCTACCAAGCATGGTTGAACTACTATCTCGAACCCACTATCGGTAACATCCACCGTTATCTGGTTGACGAAGGATGCTTCCTTTTCAATATCAAGAACATCAAGGGGCACAATCTTTATGACGATAGCAAGGCTTTAATCGAATCCAAAGGTTTTGTCTTGGAAAAGGAATTAGATCTCAAAAATACCAATCGTATAATTTTGCAACAAAATGACAAGGATAACAATGAACGCATTATGGTTTTCCGAAAGAAGTGATTAAAATGCCCGCACCAAAACAAGGAAACTCTGAATACCCTGAAGCAGAAAAAGCAGGACTTATATCTGTAATTTCGACTGAACTGCGAGTCAGGGCTACCGAAAAACATATTTGTCAACATTGTAATAGATTGACCTCCATTAACAATACTAAATATCAACTTTGCAGCACTTGTTGTCCCAAACTAAGGAATTATGGTGAGCCTTGCAGTATTGACGGTTGTTCTAACTTTTGTGATGGAAAAATTGCTGTTTCCTTCTGGAAAGGAAGGCTTGTTTGTGATTCCTGCAAAGCAACTTTGAGAGGTTATTCTCTTTCATTTTCTGAGTATCAACTGTTGAGGAACATAACCAATTGTCAGATATGCAACATTGAATTGAATCATCAACACAGTAGGGGCAATACCCTTC
>Ga0181394_1000093_pt1 | contig 33525 bp, 35 predicted proteins | sample 17SPOviralmetaG_FD_130123 | JGI IMG/M metagenome (GOLD analysis project Ga0181394, IMG submission 130123) | Marine viral communities from the oligotrophic San Pedro Time Series (SPOT) site, San Pedro Channel, CA, USA - 17 SPOT_SRF_2010-11-23 | ecosystem: Environmental > Aquatic > Marine > Strait...
GATTGTACCCATAACGTAACCACTTCTTGCGGTTGTATCATCTCTTAGAACGTTTTCTAATTCATTAATTGCAGCAACGACATCAGCTGATGTGTTTGTGTCTAAATCATCTACATCACCGATATCACCTTGAATTTCTTTAATACCACCGACTGCGGTTGTAGCAGTATATCCAGTGGCATCATCGATCTCTAAATGATTACCAAGTTCAACTCTTAATTCTCTTACAGCGGCTGATAAATCTGTAGCAGTTAAACCTGTAAGTGACATATTACCAATATCACCTTCGTGCTCGTTAATTGCTGCTGTTAAATCAGTAGCTGAAGTATTTAAACTTAATGAACCAACTTCTGTATGTAATTGATTTAATGCACCAGTAATTGTATTAGAGCCGGCATCAATAGAAGTAATATTTTCATTACCAATTTGATCTTCATGTTCTCTTACTGCTGATGTTAGGTTTGAAGCTGCTGTTCCTAAGTTACTTTGTGTTACGTCACCTACTTCGTCGTGCAATTGATCGAGTGCGCCAGTAATGGTATCATTGTTAGCATCAATGTCGGTAATATCAACATTACCAATTTGATCTTCGTGTTCTCTGATAGCAGTACTTACAGTCGAGGCAGATGTTCCCATTGCTCCTGCTGTAATTGTTCCTAGCTCTGCGTCATGTTCGTTTATAGCTAGAACTAGATCATTAGCAGCTGTTGTTAAACTCTCAACTGTACCAATGTCGTCTTGTAATTCGTTGATTGCAGCAACAACATCTAATGAGAAAACTTTGATTGCATTACCTGAAGCAGCTGGTGTATTTAGTTCGATGTAAGAACCGTAGGTAGAATCGACTGGAACTAAAGCTCCATGATTAGCGCCGGTAATTGTATCAGTAGATCCTAATGCTCTTATTAGTGTGCTGGCATTAAACGATCCGTTATATGTTTTTACTCTAATTACTCCACCAGAAACAGAGTGTAATGTACCATACCAGGTTGCATTGGCTTCAACAAGTGCTTGTGTAGCTTGAGAATCGCCTTGATAAATCGTAACACCTTCGGTATAATTAGTAAGAGTCGGTGAACCGGTTTGAGTTATAGTTGCTCTAATATTTGCTACGTGGAATCCGTTAGCATTCATGTCTTGAGTTAGTTCACTATTATTCTTATATACTCTTACAATACCTATAGGATAAGCTTCAGTCACGATTCGAATAACTTTAGCGTGAGCGATAGTATCTGGAGAACTAGCACCTACTTTTAGATCCGATGATGTAGTGAATGTTCCGGAAGAATCCCTTACTAAAATTTTACTAGTAGATGACGATACTATAATTCCAGACCAAGATGGCGATGTATTTGATCCTTGATAGATAGTAGCTCCAGCAATGTAAGAAGAGGCAATTGATGAAACGCCTTCTAAAATAATATATCCGCCAGTATTATCTACGGTATGGACCGGAGATATTTCAAATCTTGCAGTCTTAGCCGGAGAAGAAGTATCAGGACCAGCAAATAATGTATGACCAGCACCAGCCGAATACACATAAGTTTTATCGGCCATGAGAGCATTGAGTTGCTCATTATCACCTAGATGCAGAGAAATCTCATTAGACTTTTGTCTAAGAGATTCTAAGGTATCTGTTTTATAAATTCTAGTTTCTTTATTAGCCATTATTTTCCACCAGTTAGTTTCTGTAACATTTTCTTGATTTCAGCAACATCGCTCTTAAGGTTATTTATATCCTCAGACTGCTGCTCATCAAGTATTCGTTTATTTTCTGTCGCTTTAATTTGTATTCTTCGTGCATTATACGCATCGTTGTTAGTATTTATAATCGCAGTATTGGCAGTGTCTCTGACTAAACTTGGATTATTCTCAACTTTTTGTTTCTTAGAAGGCATTCATATTCTCCATTAAGTAGCCGCGATAGCCCTAAAGTCTTTTACAGTAGGAGGCCTTGCAGAGTTTTTAGATCTTAAAATAATTTTAAATGCCATTGATCCAAAACTACCAGAAGGATCAATTACATATTTACTTTCTGCGTACACACTATCGTCATCATTTGTAGGCAATACATCAACTGGAGTCGCTGCAATCCAGGCTAGTGAATTAAAGTCAACATCCGATCCAGAAGCCAAAGTCTTATAATAAAAATCAATACTTGAACCAGACGGTCTGTTTGCTGAAAGATAAACATCTATTACATCAGCTTCTTCTGCCAAATCAATTTTCTTTGTAATATACTTACACAACTCAGAACCACCGTATGCATTGGTTTCTGCAGTTGTATTATTATCGCCGATTCTATTTTGAACAGTAGTTACTGATAATCTGTTAGCATCTAGTGTTGGAGATAAGTGACTCTTAGACGAAGATAAAACAGCTCTTAATGTAAATGTTTTAGCACCGCCGCTTTCGTTTGCAGAAGATGATACCACTTTAGGAGTATCAAAAAATTGATTCATGTTAGGCAATATCTCAATCTCATCATTTGTTGAATACGGTGTTTCTGCACCGTCAATAGACTTTTGAGAAGTCGAAGTGAGATAAAATCTAATATCAGTATTAGGAACAGTTGTTATTCCAGCAACTAAGTGACATAAATCATAGTGTCTATTTTCAGTGGCGGTTATTGATGAACCACCACCTGCTCCGGTTGAGCTTGCGGTATCACTATTTTTTGCTGTAATAGTATAACTATCGTGTTTAATATTTGCTATAGTGTGTGTTCCATTAATATTATTTGCAGCAATACCATTAAATGCAGTAGCTCCAGCTATAACAACACTCGAGCTTGTTCCGTGCATTCCGTGATTTCTGTGTCTAACGGTCATAACTCCCGAACCATTAACAGTTGAAATACTATCTGAAAACAAAGTTTTTGCCGGTATAATATCATTTACAAAAGTTACTTCTTTAGATACAGTACCAAACTCAGCCCTCTTAAGAGTAAACTTAAGATCCTTACTTTGATCTGGAGTCCAAGTTGAAGCGTTTTGAGAAGTAAAGAACGAACCACCGTGTGGCTGTTTATTAATTCTATGAGCAGTATTAGTAACATCAAACCCACCCATTTCAGCGACCCATGCTACATACTCATCACAATCAGATTGGATAACAATTGCGTATTCTTGATCTTGCATTAAATACACTGGATTTTCAAATGTAAAGGTTGTTGCACTAGCAGCAGTTGCCGAAACGTTAACGCTTCCTGGATATAATTCAACTTCAGTTCCAGGAACAACATTTTGCGTAGGAGTTCCGTTTTCGGTAGTAACAATACTAACCGCGACTGGAATTTCTACATCATCAGAACCGCCTTCAGTTTTAATCTGATATTTAGATTGGAAGTATAAATCAATCCCGGTTGCAAATATACCACCAGACTTTTCAATCAAAATGGTTTGTGCTAATGGATCTGACCAAGTAGTAGCTTCTCTTCTAAACGTTTCACTAATAACTCGAGCATCGTTTAATCGAGTTGTTTCTAGCCTTGGAACTTTAGTGCTGATAATAGTTCTTTCAGTAGATTCAATTAAGCCTTGTGCATGAAACATAGTTTCTGCCGATGTGGTTTCTGTTTGTGTATCGTTCGTAGTAGAATCTGAAAGCCTAAATTCTTTAGTTCCAGTTTTAAATTTAACCGAATCGTTCCTAGGAATAATAAATTCACCAGTAATCTGGCCTTTATTATTTGTAGATAACGTACCCCCACCTCCTGGGTGAGATGTAGCTCCAGGGTATTCAACAACAGCGGTTTGATCTGACCATTCTACGTAGTTAGCTTCTTTACAGTATGCTGTAACATTAACGTCATTAAAGAATGCATACACTTTAGTATTAGGTTTCATTCTACTTGCTTTAAAGTAAATTTTCCTTGATCTCATGAAAGGTACAAAGTTAACTTCTACAACTCTGTTTCCAGTTTCACGAGTTACGGTGTCAAAGGCGACATCAGTTCTTAAGCCGGTTCTTGACTGGTTTGAAGTTACTGTAGTAGTAGTCAGAGTTGTTTGTCTGGCTCTTCTTGGTTCTATACCTCTCCACCATCTTCCGAACCTATCACCAAATACACTATTTCTTCCAGCTCCTCTGTTAGTAATCTCAGTTTCTATCTGTCTTCCAGACCAGTTAGTTTCCCATTCGTTCCATACAGTACCTAAAATTCCATCTTCTCTTGCTCTAGTTACAAACTGATCATATTGCCCATCATCGTCTATTACAACATCAGGTCTTACATCAGTTTCTTTCCACTCATCAGACTCCGGAGATAACTGGACTCTACCTCCCCAACTAAATACGTTATATGGATTTACATTAATCGCAACAGAAGCATAAGGCTGTACTGTGTGAGAGACTTGCGTATATGGCATTGTCCACAAAGATGCAGTCTTTGTAGCAGTATTAGTTACGCCTGAGGCTTTAGTTATCAGGTTGACATTTTTAGCAGGACATTCTGGTCTTAATAAACCGTTCTCTTTATCGATTGATTCACTACATTCTTCATGGGCCATATCAGCAACTTGCTGATCTTTAAATGAATCTACAAGTATTCCATTTTTAAATCTTGTAAGGCCGGCACCGTCAACCATATGAACATCAGCTGCTGATTGCTCTAGTAAAGATAGTGAAGTATAATATTCTAAATTTTTAATTCTTTTATCGAGTTTGCCAATATCTTTCATTGTATATCTTCTGTTATCCTGTATTTCCGGGATAACATCAGCCAATGTAAATACATATGGTTTAAGTTTTAACTGATACAACGTTAAACTATCTTCTCTATCAGCAGGTGGCTGTGGATATTCTGAAGGAACGCCTTTAATAATTTCAAACTCGCCATCTCTTTTCATTACTAGCTTATCAACTCTAGGCAAATAGTAATTAATATCTGCAGTCAATGCATGGCCCGGCTTAGGAGCTCCACACAAACTTGCACCAGTACCTGTAAAGTCATTTGCAACATCAGACTTTCTAGATCTAAAATCAATACAGTCTCTTAACTGTAGATTACCACTAGTTGCTGAAAATGTAGGAATTTGTGCATAATCTGAAGTAGGATATGAATCAACACAGAAGTAATCTCCTGCTCCATGTTCATAATACTTAAATGTTACTACCATATTTCCAGTAGGTAGAGTCGCAGTACCTGCATTCTTAATTATTTTTCCTTCATCATAAAAATTATCACGCTGGCCGTTATCTAATGTAAAACTATCTTTATGATCTACTGAAGGAGTCCCGCTATCCATTATAGAAACAATCTCTATAATATCTGCTTTATCTAAATCGTATGAAGGCGCATCTCCATTTGTAACATTTATAGTTTTAGCTAAAGTTGTATTTGTTTTTGTTTTCGGAGCAATGGTCTTTTTGATTGTAGCAATTACATTACATGCAACATTATTACCAACGCCAATGCCATTAGAGAATGTAACACCAGTTGTACCATTACCGCCAGCAGTAATATTACCACTTATATTTGTTTTAACGTCAGCACCTGTAGGAGCAATAATAATATCATTAACATCTTCAAATAATCCAACAGCTGTTGTTATAGCTAATGTTCCAGATGAACTTGTAGTTGCTTGAAATATTCTTTTGATTAAATATGTAGTATCTCTACTTGGATCAGCTAATGTTTTAATAGCCGCTTGCGGAAGTTCGAAAACGCTTGTGTTATTACCAACAGCAAACCTAGTACCATCGTTTGCTGGAACAAAGGCACCAACAAAACCATACGTGGACTGAGATACGTTATCGACATCACCAAAAACAAAAGGTCGATTAGGACTAACTGCCGTATTGGTACCACTTATTACAATATCAAAAAGGTATAGTCTTACATGATCTGAGAATGATTCCATTCCTCGAACTCTTGCTGTACCTGCATTAACACCAGCGGCTTTCAAAGTAATTGGAGTAAAGTTCTCTAGATCTGGAACTCCTCTTAATCCTGTCTTTGATAACTTAATATAGTTACCAATATTAATCTGTGTATTAGATTCATTTATAAAACCTGTAGCATCGGAACCTCGAGGCTTATCGACATCAATATATGTTGTTCCAACTTTATGATTTCTATAACCTTGAACATATGCAGTTGATGGCTCGATACCTAGCGCGATTTTATCTGCGCTACCCCCATCTGATTGAGCATATTTACCAAAGTTGTTATTAGCATTTAAGTGTTCTAAGATTTCCAACTCAAAAGGCTTAACTACATAATCACCAGATTCATCATGGGTTCTTTGAGCAAGTCTTAAAGTAAGACCAGTATCTGCAGTCTTATCTGTTTTATCTACATTAATTTCACCATTGCTTATTGTAACTAAAGTGATATAATCATCAACAGTTCTATTTGCAATATCAATAGGTTCCTTAATTAAGGTTGTTGATATTTGATATCTATTTGCACCAGGAGCAGAAGTGTTTGGAACACCTTGAGCATTATCAACTAAGGTTCCATCGGTCGAAGAAGTCACTATATTCTCAGCGACTTGTAAACCAATGATATAAGAAGGGTTGTTCGTATACTTATCAAGTATAAGTGTTGAAGCACCAACATACACAAAACATCCAGCAATAAAATATACACCTTCAGCAATAGATACTGCGGATCCTGTTCCTACTGCATTTGAAATAGTTGAAGCGGTATTTGCACCATCGATGTTTGTGCCACCACCAACCATACCGAATTTTGGAGTATCAGCGTTGGAGCTAAATGCTTCTCCTACAGAAAATTTGTCAACAGTGTTAGTTGATCCACCAGATTTTTGGTATTTAATATATAGAGTGTCTGCATCAGAGCCAGCAGCTGCAACTGTATCTAGAACCAAAGCCGTAACCTGATTACCAGAATTTCCAGTTCCAGTAATTATTTTACCTTTAAAATTTGCTAATCCTGAAGTGGCACTTGCATAAGTGGTACCACTATAATTAAATGATGGCTCTAGCTTTATATAATCATAGTCGACGTTAAGCGACAACTCTCCATTTACAACACGCGATCCATCTTTAAAAGCATATTGACCATGCCTATCAATCTGAGCCTGCAACATAGTTTGCATTTGAGTAAGCTCTCTTGCCTGAACCGCATACCCTGGACGAAATAAAATCCTATGATAGTTTTTAGTTTCAACTGTTTCACCACTATAATCTCTAAAGTAGTCATCAAAGTATGGCGTTTCGTTATAAGCTTTTATATTGGTAGTTGTCATATGTTCTCTCTTTTAACTAATATTTATATTAGAATTCAATAATAATTTTTATGTCTTCAATCTGCGATGCTGTTCTATCAATAGGATTTCTGTTTTCTAGGAAGATAATATCTCCACTATGGACATCAACTTCTGGGTTAATTAGGAATTGTGAACTAGAAGACTTAGGAGTACCTTGTGCTCCAGAAGTTGCACCAGCCACCGCAGTTCCAGTAACAAAGTTTCCATAGCCTGTTTTTGAATTTTGGTTGTAATACACATAACCAGTTCCTGCATCAATCTCAACAACGAATGCTTGAGCGAGGTTAGCCCCTGTTCCTTGCGTAATTAGTTCATCAACTTGGAAAGCAGATGTAGTTGATTGGAAGCTTAAAGCTCCTGTTGCTTTTAACGTTGTTGCTGTAGAAACAGTAGATGTTCCAAAGTTAAATGGATTTTTAACAAGTGTAATTTGTCTAAAGTCATTACCAACTGTTAAGTCACCACCACCAGTACCATCTAGTAACGTATTAACTGCAGAAAAGAAACCACCTAGTTCTTTTACTGGGTCAGTTCCATGCCCATTTTCCGGAGAAATGACCGCACGAGCTGTCGCATCAGAACCACCACCGCCAGTGATTACAACGTGTGCTGTTGAATAATCTGTACCCTTAGCAGTGACGGTAAGACCAGTCACGACGGTACCAGTTCTCACTGCAGTAGCAGTGGCTCCAGTTCCTGCACCAGTAATAATAACAGTTGGGTTAGAACTATATCCAGTACCACCGGCTGTTATTTCAAATCTTTCAATACCTGCAGCTGTTCCAGAATCCCTAGAAGCCTTTTGGTTTAGATACTGTGCATAGTCACCTTCAGATAAAGCAGTCTCAGCTGCAGCGTCATCAGCAAAAGATTCAACATTAATAGTTTTAACAGGCATATAAGAAGTTGTAAGGAATTTTTCTGCATCAGCGACGGCAACCGTGTACATGTATTTCCAAATATAAAGATCAGACTCTGCTGTTGGAGCAGTTAATGTTTGTGTTGGCTCTTGAGTCGAACCAGTTCCAGGAGTGTATATACATTTATATACTTTAAACTCTGAAGTGATTACATAAAAAGCTTTATCAAAGATATCCGGATCGTTAGAATCCCATGCAACATAGCTTGTACCAGTTGTCCAAGTATGTCTAGGAATAACATGTGATACGTCACCAGCAGCTAGCTTCTTTAGTGCAAAGATATTCTCTCTAGCTTCAACTAAAGAGTCTATTGTATCATATGGGGTGAATGGTGTGGTGTCTGTTGTATCAGAAGTTGCATTAGACCAAGCATCAGATTTACCGATCGCTACAAACACGCTTGCGCTTGCTATGTCCTCTTTGAAATTTTCTGCATTCAACGTTCTGAATTTAGAAGTTACTATTGCCGTCATTTTTATTTCCTATTAATTTGTGTGAATAAAAGAATTCACGTTATATTTATTTATATCACTTATAGAAGTACTTTGTAATTCTACACTACCTAATATCTCTAAAGTTTCATTAAAATCGTAAAGCATATTATTTTCTAATATGTTAGTTTTTTGACTATAGTAGTCATTTGATTGAATGGTCCTATATCCTGCAGGAACTACTGTTACATCGTAACCTCCCATAGCTTTATCACTAGATGGGGTAGTCTCTGATATGGTCCAATTTTGTCCAGAAGTTAATACACCTTTTTGTAAAAGCTTACCATTGTATAATTGTCTTCCTCTTACAGATTTATTGGTTTGCGCTGGATTCGTTACTTTATTAAATACTGGATCTACGTCAGTATGGTTTAATTCTAATATTCTAGTAATTTTATCTGACTTAACTCTAGCTTCATTTTTAGCCCTAGAAGCAATGTACACTTGAGGTATTATTACGTATCCAAAACCTGGATTAATAATTGAAGCAGACGCAATTTCTGATGGAACTAACTGAACTCTTGCAGTTGCATTACCAACAATAGCTATATTAGGAACCTCAGTAAATCCGGATCCAGGATTAATAATATCTATATGAGACACTTTACCGTGTTCAATATAGGATATTGCTGTAGCATTAGAACCACCACCTCCAGTTATTGATACTGCAGGCGGAGATGTATATCCAGATCCTGCATTAATAACTTCAATGCGATGTACTGAAGTAGCTTGAAGAATATATTTACCGGTTGCAGTAACATTAGTATTTAAAGGTACACCTAGATTATCAACTGAAGTAGGAGCATCAAAGGAAATTAATGGCGGCGTTGAATATTTCTTAGTAGTATCTGGTGTAACTGTGATATTCGCAATCTTAGATAAGTTTGGATTTGCAGCTACATTGGCAAACGCTGATGAATAGTTTGCGCCAGTAGCAGTAACAGTCGCGCCATTGATTTTTCCATCTGAATCTATAGTACAAGTTACAGTAGCTTGAGTTATTGTTTGACCTGTAGTAGCAACACCATTAACTACAATTGTTGGTGCAGACGTATACCCGAACCCAGCCTCAGCAATTTCAACTGCAGTAATTTTACCGGCATTGCTTCCGGATTGTGGAACAGTTAAAGATAATCTTCCAGATTTATGAACATTAACGCTAGTAGCCGGTAAAAACAATGAAGCAAACATTTCAACAATTAACGGAATATCCTCAAGTCCAATGACACCAGGCTGTAAATCTGGCATAGACGAATATGTAAATCTGTTTCTTCTTCCATAACCAAAGAAGCTTTCTCCAGTTAATTGATTGTGTTTAGGGCCACCTACATATCTTAATTCTCTTAAAAGTTTTTGATCATCTCCTAACTCATCGCGAGTTAAGAACAATTGGATTAGGATCTCAGCAAAATATTTAAATCCAGCTGGATGCACAAGTCTATTATAGAAATAATCCCATGATGATAGGTTTTGGCCTGTACGTATTAAATAAGAAAACTTTTGATATCTTAAACTATCTTGGACTTTGATTGTATCTGATAAGAAACCTTTTTTATCTAGATAGATACCTCCTTTAGGAAGAGCTGGATTTACTGACCAGTTTCCAGAAGAAGGAATGAGTGTGCTATCCCACGGGTATTCAACCTCAACCTCGTCATCAAATAATAACCTAAAGAATACTTCAATAGAATCTGCAGAACCACGTATCTTATAGTAATCAGTAATTGCTTTATATAAGTTTCTTTTATTAACTTGGATAGAACGTGGAACAACAGCCGCAATTTCTTTTTGGATTAATTCCAGATAAGCTGCGGCTGTACTATCGATATCCATAGACTCTTCGATTGTATTAAGAGCATATGAAGCACCAGGGCCAGCCCAAAATTTTATTGGGGTAGTAAGAGTTGCTGTCTGTGTATTGTAATTAACATATCCACTACTAGTTGGATGTCCAAACCTAATAGTAAAAGTTTTACCAATATCAGATGTTGATCGCGATAGAGAACCAGGCAAATTATTACCATTAGTTATATTAACGTTAGACGCGGTAAGCGCATACGTTGTAATATTACCATCGCTATCAGTTAAAGTTAACGTGGAGTTAGCTCCATCGTCATCTGTAAAAAAGTGATCGTTTTCATTTTTTGGATCACTAACTCTAAAAACAGCTCTATCATCTAATACAACATCAGTATATGTTTCTGTCTGTTGATAAATGAACTCTTCTAAGTTCATAAATTTATAATAAGCTTCTAATAATAATTTTAATCCAGCCGAGTTTTCTAATATCTCAGATGGGATTAGTTCTTCAGTTCTTAGATTTTCTTTAGTCTTACTTTTAGAAGACGCAACAGATTGAATATACCCCGGTGAGGATATATCCGAAGAGAAGAGTGTATTATTTGTTTTATGAGTTCCAGCCATCTTATCTTAGCCTTGCGGTCGTTGAATAATCTATTGTGCCCGAAGATCCTGCTACTGATATTGTATCAATGCTTGGAGTAATCTGAACTCTTAGAGGATCGATTGCAATAAGCTGATCTCTTTTTGGAGCAAGGTCTAACGAGTTAGGTACAACTGTAATTCGAATTGTATCTACAGAATCATTATCAGGTACAAAGTTATTTAATGAGATCGTTCCTTTCTGAACGTCAATAGTTCCAGCGTTATTAATCACTGTAACATTTTCTCCATTTACAACTTTATAAACCATAACCTGTCTATTAGTGGATCCTGTAATTGGAATATCACCAAAGTATACTTCTTCTCCAGCGTATTTCCACATCGTTGAAGAAATAATAAAGTTAGTAGAAGAACCTGAACTAAAGAATGGTGATGTAAATTGTAAATTAAAGTTATTATCTTTGTTTGATGCAGCCTTGTTAGGAGTAATCGTCATGAACATATATGGACGTACGTTACTATTCTGTATAGAAGGATCTGCATTGTCAATTGCTTTTAGTAATTGAGAATGTCTAAACACACCGTCAAATTTATTAAGCTCGTTGAAATTGTAATCTGAAACTGTGTCTCTTACAACGGCCGTTAATTCAACTGGAGATCTATCAGTTAAGTTAGGATTGTATTTAAATGCTACGTCAAGATCGAGATATGTAAAGTTAGGATCTACAATTACTGGGGTAATAGATACAACGCTTTTACCTTTTAATATGGTATTCATAATCTCTGTTTTTTCTGTTGCAGTTAAAGTCTCATTCACAAGAGGTTTAATAGAAATATAAATTGAACCATAATCAGGCGGATCATTATCTTCACCACCCCATGTTGAGATAGAATTTATATTAGTAAATTCTTTTTGAATAATTGCTCTATAGTCATCAGACGTTACTGCTCTATTTTGAGAAGTAAAAGTGAGAGGCGCATTAAATCGAATTGATTCGTTTGTTTCTTTGACTGTACCACCATCGGACTTTGTCAAAGTGGTAATGGCGATACTACTATAACCACCAATATTGTCTACCATAGTAAATAAGTTTGCACCATTCGAATCAGGACCGTTTGTAAACAAATAGTCAAGTGTGACAATATTATTGTTCAGTGGTTTCTTACCGGTCACACCATCTCCAAAATATACTTCGAAATATTCGTTTGAATTTTCTTGTAGATAATATACACGGCTAGATGAATTAACATTAATTAATGATTCAAACTTTGTATAGTTATCATATGACGTAGATGATTCGTTTGCCTGAATAAGAACTCTTAATGTAGAAGTGTCCGCATCATCATCTGATATCTGATACTTCTGATTTTCAATATCATTGTCTACTCTATATAAAAGCTTCTTCCTTGTTCCTTCTGCAATTACTACATTGGGAAATATATATTTGTTTGCAACAGTTTCTCCAAGTACAGCTGACTGTTCATTGAGTACAATATATCTATAGTTTCTTCCATCAACTTGTGTAGTTAGTTTAGCACCTCGAGGAAGAGTTAGCGATGCAGGTTTATTACCTTGCTCATTAGTAACATCAACCGTAATTGTGACCTGTGCTCTAGGAGCTAGGACCGACCTTGGTATATAACCTAATAGCTTTGCACGTGTAACAATATTACCACGTATTTGTGCGGAATCTAGGAATGCTTCATTCAAAGCAAAGTGAGCAGCCATCGCATTGTAATGTGTATTATATGCAAGCACATCCAGGAGTGAAGATAAACCTGATCCTTCAAAATCATGACTACTAAACTCTGTCTGAGTTTTTAAATAGTTCTTTAGATTCTTTTTGATCTGATCGAAATCAAGTTCGGTTACATTTAAATTAGTTGCCATAGTGTTTTACCTTAAACGCCTTAATACGATTTCCACATCATCTGTAGTATCGAATTCTTTTATTCTAAATTTTACAAGTATTCTGTATGAGTTATTATCCGGCTCATCTACTATATTGACAAAGACAATATCAACTCTTTGTTCTCCCGCCCTTATGCACCTCACTATATTCTTGCGTAATGTTTGTTTCGTGATTGCATCAGCCGGCTCAAACAATAATGCTCTTAAATTAGCACCTACTCCCAGATTAAATGGCTTCTCATAAAAATTAGTAATAAGTAAATTGCGTACTGCATATCTTATTGCCTGGTCATCTTTTAAAGGAATAATATCTTTACGAATCGGATGCAACGCCAGATTCAAATCAATGTCAGTCCATTGCTTGAGACGCGATGATTTAGAAGCCTTTCTAGTATCTCCTATAACTGTTTTATCTGATTGAATTATTGTAGACATACTATTATTTATACTCCTTTTATTGAAAGTTTGTTATCCAGCAAAAACATTACTTGAACCATCGGCTACCGATGTGCAGTCAGCTACTTCATCGTTTTTTCGACCTATGCCTTTACCGTTAACAAATACCTTAGTAGAACCAACAGCAATAGCTGCACTGTGAGGAGTACAAGGTCCATGCGGGGGTTTTAAATGAATACTATTTTTATCACCTTGACGTGATACCGGTATACCATTACAAAAAACATTAGAGCTTCCCATCGCTCTAACTGGTCCACTACAATGAGTCTGATCTGGATCTCCAACTCGTGCTACTTTTTGTGAATCACTTGCCATTATTTTCTCCTTACGATATACTAGCCAGCTTAGTATTTATTTGACTGACTGTAAAGTTTATTTTATTACTTGCCGAAACGGTTTGAGTGGAAGTAATACTAGTATCTGATATTGTACTTGGATTAAAAGAAAGATTAGGATCTAAATATGCGATCTTACCAGAGTAACCTCTTAATCCAAGTGGATCACTATAATATGGGGCATCACCTGACGGTGATGTAGGCATTGGTTGAGTTCCGCTATCGTACAGCGTATCGGTTCCTACGGCGTGATCTCTGAAGTACTTTCTTAATTGTGCTGGTGTTGTAGCAGGATATTTTCCTAATACGCATGCAGCCATTCCTCCAATATTAGGAGAAGCAAAGGATGTTCCAGTTGCTTCGTATTCGCCATTAGTATATAGATCCATATAGATATTATCGCCAGCCGCGCATGCGTCAATGCGATCCCCGCGATTGCTAAATGATGCAAGCGTTTCTTTATTATTTAATCCAGAATCAACACTAAACTGTGAACCTAAGGCTGCGCATACAATAGTATCACCGGCTAAATGCAAATCGTCTCTACACAACGGAACAAAAATATAAGGCTGAGGCGCAGACCCGTCATTGCTACCCACCAATATAGGGAAATGCGATAATGCCCCATTGTTAAAATCTATATTGTCAGGTAAAACAATCGTGTTATTAAAATTACCAGCTGCACTCACATGGTGGACACCAGCTGCGGACATTTCCTCAATAGGCTGTATATAAGTGGCGTAATAGTTACCATTAGTTATATCTTCGATGTGGGCAAAAATGTCAGCTTTATTTTGATCAGTTAAATTCTTGGCATCCATATTAATTCCAAGATTATTACTCCAGACATTATAACTACTTCCAAATTTTGGTGTATCCGAGTTTCCATATGCATTAATGCCTGAGTTAACAATGGCACATCGATCTGCCGCAGTTAAAGGCGCACCAGCTGGTGCGATATCAGAATAGATATTATCTCTAAAAATAACAGAGCCTTTACTAGTTCCGCTTCTTCTGATGTATTGTATCGCATCTACTACTATAGTTGGCCTGCTGTTTCCTTTTTGTTGATGAAATAATTTAAATGCATCCCACCCATGGCTATGTAATCCTTTACCAGCAGCATCCATTTGATCTCTTGGCCATATATAAAGCTTAGATCCAGTTGCCCATCCGTATGTATTACCGGCTGTAATATACGCTACTGCTTCTGCGTGGGAACTCACTGATGGTACTTGACCGAAAACTCCATAATTAATTGTAGGAAGTGTTAACATTCCATTTAAAGTGTTCCATTGAAATGATGTTTGCAATCTGCTTATGCCCGACGTCATAAATTCTGGATCCGAAGGATCTAATATACTGCCAATTTGTAATATGATATCAACCCCATCTCCAGTATATGAATTAGAATATGATGAGTAGGAATCAGTAGAAAATGTTGTATTGTTCGTTTGGCTTTGATGCCTAATCAAACCCCAGTTTCCTTTTGGATGTGTATCGTCATCTGAATCTTTTCGCATCATCGCATAGTTATAATCACGATGGTAGTTTACAGTTTTTACGACAGCATCTTCTATTTCAGGAACATCTTCATCTGATTGACAAAACTTTACCGCTTCATGATTTTCTAACGCTAACGCTTGTTCTTCAGTACACTCTGCAATAAAGAAAGTTGGTCGATGTAAAAGTTCATCGGTGACAGTACTTACCATTGAATACAAATCTGTTTGATTATATCCAGGATTTAATACTATATTATATAGTTTTGTCATAATTATATACTTCCTAATTTAGTATTTATCTGCGCAGCAGTAAAGTTAATGTTATCACTAGTTATTCTAACACCTTGTGAATCAAATAATGGTATACCAACACTATCTATAAACACAACGTTTGTTGCCGCATTACTGCCAGATTCTGATATGATCACCGAACTCTGTGATGTATCATTTATAATCACACTGACCGACAGCTCTGGATAATCGTCTAATGTGAGTAAAAATGTCTCTGGCCCATTTTCTGATGAAGCGTCTGCGACTGTTGTAAATGTAATAGTGCTGAGTGAACGCGTCGAATCAAATTTAAAGTTACCGGTCAATTCGCCTGTAATATCATCCGCACTTATTCCAGTAATAGTATATGGTAACAGAGTCCCCCCTACATAAGAAATATTTGTCGATAGTGATATATCAAAGGATTCACCTTCGTTGACAACAGTCGACTGTGTCTGTAATTCTAAGACACGCTCGGGTTCTAGAATATCATTTAATTTAAGTGCATTAGAAAACGCAATAGGTGGACTTGTTGCAACAAAATAATTTTGTAATATTTCTTGAAACTGTTTAGTACTTGTGTTGACGGTGTGTGTTAATATATCGATATATGTATTCGAACTTACTATATTGCCATCAATATCTAATTCGTTATATTTTATTTCTAAATCGTATATTTTAGATAGATCATCTCTCTCGTCTTGTAATGCGAAGATCAGATCTTGTCCAGGTGGAAGTTGTTCAATACCAGTTATAATTGTCGGTTGAACAAGATTCGGAAACTTGAGTTTCTGTTCTGCAAAGGCTTCATCGGAGAGACGAACCGGCCTGACATAGTTACCGTTCTCGTCATCATAACCTTCTACAAATCGAGTGGCAGCGCCCTTTGGAACGTATATCACATAGTCATCATCATATAGATCTTTATACTCACCGAATAACTTAATCTGTTTATTCGTATCATTATAGACGACACGTCGCGTCACTCCACTGTCATCCCCACCACGTGGAAGAAACGATATGTCCGTGATATCAATTGCATCAGACGAACTAGGATCCTGTATATCAATTGTAATATCGAATGGGATACCTCTCGTTGCAATTGACAATGGTTCTATTGAAATCGCCATCTTAGTTCAGATCGATCCTTGCACCAGTAATAGAAACGTTACCACCTGCATTCAGGTCTATATTACCGGTGACGTCTGCCTTATAGTTACCACCGACTGTGAGATTGCAATCCCCGTTAATGGTCACGTTCGAGTTACCGGTAATAGTAACAGTATCATCTCCAGTGGTAATCTTCGTATGATTCTTATTGTTATGCTCTATATCCCCATTTGGATGCATAAGGATATATGTTCCGGACGTATGCTTGATATGGATACGCTCTGCACCAGAGGTATTGTCGACCTCCATTAAATGGCCGGCTTCGGTTTTGTGTACCTTATTGGTAGGAGGGTTGAGTTGGGCCTCAGTGGGAATGTCAATCGTACCATCCGTAGAGGATGCGATCGACCCCAGTATAATGGCATCCTGCGCCGATGGACCGTCACGGAAGAATCCAACAACCCAAGACCCAACCATCAGCTCATGGTTAGAGCCGAACCCTTTAAAGGAAGAGGAGGTATTTGGCATCATGACCGTCGACCAGTTTAGATGTGACTTATCAATCGTCTCATCATAGAAACCATAAGGCATCACCTTCACTCTATTGGATAAGAGAGGATCGTCAATATCAACAACTGATCCAATGAACCAGGTAAACTGACTACCTATAAATTGATCTAAATTTTTCATCGCGGTCTCCACACCAGATTTTTACCCGGGAAAATTTTTTTACTGCATATGTTTGAAAATAAATCTGGCATTATGTATCCTTCTCTTCTATTACATCAAGTGACTCTATATAGGAGTCTTTCTTCAGTAATACCTGCATGATATACTCATCTTCAAATTTATGATCAATAGAGGTAACAAGGTATTTACCTGATAGGTATTTGTCTTTACCACGTTCATTCTTTGCATTATCAACAGACTTTATTATATTACAAGTAATTACCATACCGACAGAGAGTTTAAAGTCACCGTATATATCAATAGTTAATACCGTACCATCCATGTTCTCTATATAGGCATTGGCCGTAAGCATATCGGTATCATTTGGTGCATGGTAGTTAGACCCACCGCCGGCAGCCGAAGTATTCAAACTCACATAAAAGTTAGTCGAATCGCGGTGCTCTTGGATGACCCTGTCGTTTAGCTTTAGCCCAGTAGGTAGCACCCCATTCTTATTCAACATAAGGTCCTTACCGTACTCATACGTAGTCTTCTCATATGTCTTCGTGGCAATGTCAAGAGTGTGTAGTGTAGACGAATAGGCACCCGCTGCGGCATCTATATACTTAGACATATTCAAATCAGTTGTTAACTTAAGTATTTTATTCTTTAATGACTTTACATGATCATCAGAACCTGGTGTTGTATTCATAACTGGTGCATGTGTATACTCATTATGACTCTTCTTATTAATCATATTCTCATAGGAATCAAAGTGAATACCCTGGCCGAGTGTCTCATAGAAGAAGAAAGGACTTCCGTTGTCATAAGATCTCCTTGTTAACCAGTTAATTAGATACATTGGTCGCATCCGTGGGTATATACCTTTAATAGTTTGTTTAGTTTCTGTATTGATTGATAGTTCTTCTGGGTTGATTGCTAATACATCTGTACATATATTTTGTATTAAGGCGCCAGGTACGTTGTTAAAAGGTTTAGATATGGTATGTAACTGGCTCATATACGCATGCTCAGAGATACATTTGAACACATATGTCTGTGTGCCTGGCTTTAGTTTCGCGAACGAAGATACCTCTGCGATCCTAAACGTATGACTGTACTTGTCCGATTGACCGTCTGTTAGCCTTCTTGTGATCAGTAGGTCCAGTACCTCTCCACTCACGACTTTTAGTTTTTCGAGCACATTTGCAGCATCCAGTATATTGATACTACATTGCAATGATCCTGCATATAGGCTCTCACGTATACTGATTTGTGCACACAGGTCTGTTATATCTCGCACTTCTCCATTACTGGGTGTAAGTAATACCTCTGCCAGGTTATATGATGATGGTATTAATGCCTCAGAACCATTCGCCAGCTTACTATTGACTCTACTCATTATTGATTATTGCCTCATACTTGTCTGCGAACTGTGTTATATACTTAGGATCTATTACTCTGATCTGTGATCTTGCCTCATTTACATCGAATAGATAGGCTCTATTGGTTCGAAACGATAACTCTCCAGTCGGCTCTCCTCCAGATATGAATATTCCGTTTGATACAACTCTCTTCTCTGGATCATCTGTACGGTAATATGAATGCGGCGCATCCAGGTACTTATATACGTCATATGTGTTCACGCTATCTTCTGATATACTACCTGTTATAGATTCTGTTGCATTTTGAGGGCCTGGGGCGGAGCTACCTTGGAATACTCCAGTCACATCTTGCAAGACTAATTGATTCATATCGGCATTCTTTTTGATTAACGTGCCGGTTGCCTCACTACTTGTACCTGTTATGGTCTCTCCTAACTGGAATCTACCTGATAGACTGTTTTCTTGAGCAAGTATTACACCTATATCGCCGCTTTCTTTTATACTTGGGTTGGTTGTGATGACCACTCCGGCGAACTCCTCATCCATATAGTCATGCAGCTTCTCTTGGCTCATAGGCCAGGCAGCAAGACCATCATGCAGGAAGTCGTTAATGATGAAGAATGTCCAGTAATACTGTGTTGTGCCATATAGGCGTTGTGATACAATGTCTGGCCTTTCGCCATTCTTGACATTATAGAACGAATATGCATTGAGATCATCAAGATATGCATCCAATGGCCTTGCAGCACGATAGATATCGACAACCTTTTGTTGTATACCATTACGATCGAAGTCGTAATTTAACTGTGGAAACTGTTTGAAATAACTCATATTATCCTCCCTCTGGCTGGCTATTAGTTGTTTCGTTTGTGGGTACTGCAGATTCGCCAGGTATATCGCCTGGTGTACCTACCGTATGGCCCGCATTGTCATAGCCATCTCTATATACAAGGTCTTCGCCATATAGATCATCTCTTGTGATTGCACGTACCTCTTGGAAGGTCATTGATATGTCTATTTCTGTTGGTGCTGCACCTAATACACCGTCGTTTGTATGGAAAGAATTGCCTGTTGCATTGTAATTTGTGGACATTGTAGTAAGATATGTATCGATAATACGTGGCATATACTTATTTGGCAGTCCTCCAGACATAAATTCGATACGGAATGTAGGTGGATATTCGAGTGCTCCGGCTCCTCTGGCCTTTGGATACATGTATTTGCGAAATGCATTCTCTATTTTATGTGCGGTCTTTGATTCATCACGTGATGAAGGTATTAGCTTAAATGCAAATTCGAATGATCTGACGTTGACCCCTTCGAACGTAACCGATGTAAATGGATTTACAACAAGGCCTGATTTAAGTTCTGCTGCTGCCGAAGCCGCTCCTGCAGAACCTCCCATACTTTTAAATGATGCAGTTGCCCTTGATATGATATCTTCCATACCAACTGAAGCATCTCCGCCGAGCCTTGTAGCTTGTGCTGCAGCACCAATAATACCAAGCTCTGTACTACCATAATTCATACCATCATTTGCTGCCATACCTACTGGCACGAATAGATGAATGTCTGTAAATTCTCCCACTTCTCCTCTTACCATAGAAAATGATATATGAGGAAAGCCATCTTCTGACACTTTTGACCTCAGAGTCTCTGGGAATGTTAATATTGTGTGTGACATATGCCTTTTACCTTTATAAATAGTAATACATTTAATAACTATAGATCTATTTATATGGCTTACAAAGGCAAATACACAGTAAAGAACAAAAAGAAATACGTTGGTGACCCTACCAAGGTAACATATCGCTCATTGTGGGAGCGTAATGCATTCCGTTGGGCAGAGTCTAACCCACAGGTACGTGCATGGAACAGTGAAGAAGTTGTTGTACCATATAAGTGCAAGACCGATAATAAGCTGCATCGCTATTTTGTTGATATGCTCATTGAGATGACCAATGGCGAGATTATCCTTGTCGAGATTAAGCCAAAAAAACAGACACAACCTCCAAAGGCGGCACGTAAGACCAAGAAGCATTTAAATGAGGTAACCGCATACATCAAGAATACATCTAAATGGAATGCGGCACAGCAGTATGCCAAACATAAGGGTTGGAAGTTTCAAATATGGACTGAAGATACTTTACGCAATTTAGGTATCAAAGTGTTGAAAGGATAGTATAAATAGTATCATGGCAAGTTTATTCGACACATTACAGGCACAAGCATTCCGCGCAGGGGTCACTCCACGTACTAAGCAGTCACAACAATGGTTTCAACGTAATGTTAAAAAGCTTGGCGATGTAAGTGGTAGGACTGTACTCAAGGATGAAGCATTAAAGAAAACATCAAAGCCAAAGATCGGCGATATGGTTATGTATTTCTATGATCCAAAGCATAAGGCAACTCTACCATACTATGATAGATTTCCTCTTACAATTATGGTCGAACCAGCAGCCGGTGGATTCTATGGGTTGAATCTACATTACTTATCACCAAGTGTACGTGCAAGATTTCTTGATGAGCTCATGAAATTGGCTCCAAAGAATATGACAGACACTACACGGTTGCAAAGAATGAGATATAATACTTTAAAAGGTGTTAAGAAATATAAAGAGTTTGAGCCATGTTTTAAGCATTATTTAATGAGTCAGGTTAAGTCAAATATCGTGCGAGTTCCTATGACTGAATGGGAGATTGCAATATTCTTACCCACTGAGGAGTTTAAGAAAGTTAAGTCACAATCAGTGTGGAGATACTCAAGGAAAACATACGCATCATGAACAGTATAGACAATCTAAAGTCAACAATAGCTAAGAAAGGCGGTCTTGCAATGCAGAACCGTTTCCAAATATTTTTTACACCGCCTACTGCAAACAGTATCAAGGCATTACTTAACTCTGAACCTAAAGATTTAGTAGGAGCTATTGCAAAAAACGCAATATCAGGCGGTAGCCTAAAAAATATGATACCTGACCCTCGCGATATATCCATCTTATGCGAATCGGTTCAATTTCCAGGCAGACAGATAACTACGATGGACTATATAGCAGACAAACAAGGTGTTAAGGTGCCTTACGGGGTAATAAACGAAGATGTTACTATGTCATTCTTACTAACTAATGATTATTATATGAAGAATATGTTTGATGCATGGTTAAGTGGTATAGTTGATGTCGAAAACTATAGAGTAGGCTATAAAAAAGATTTTACAACTGATGTAGTTATACAACAGTTAAATAGTAAAAATATTCCTGTATACGGTGTACGATTGGAGAATGCATTTCCGATTACTGTATCAGCGGTATCTTTGGACAATAATAGTGAAAACACTGTCCAAAAAATGAGTGTGACTTTGAGTTACGATAACTATGTGCCAGAGGATATAGTAGATACAGCAATATCTGCTGCAACATCCATTGGCGCAACAATTGGTATTTAATATAATAGGAGAATATAATGGCATTACCGAAAATAAGTGTTCCACGGTATGATATAGAATTACCATCTACCGGTAAAACACTAAAGATGAGACCGTATCTTGTAAAAGAAGAAAAGGTATTAATGATTGCATTAGAGTCTAGCGACCCTGCGCAAATCACACAGGCAGTAAGAGATGTTATCAGTGTGTGTTATAATTTAGACAGTCTTGAAGACTTGACAACATTTGACATTGAGTATCTATTCTTACACCTTAGAGGTAAATCTGTAGGCGAAGAAATGGATCTACAGATTAAATGTGAACATTGTGGAGAGTTAAACCCTCTACACGTAAATGTTAACGATATAAAAGTAACAAATGTAGATAATGATAATATAGTGATGGTGACAGATGACGTAGGTCTAAAAATGAAGTGGCCATCAGTTGAAACGTTTGGTACACTTGATGTTGAGAAATTAAACACCGTTGAGGGCTTAATGGAATTGGTTATAGAGTGTATTGAAAGTATATTTGATAATGATGCAGTGTATGATGCTAAGCAAACATCTAGGAAGGAATTAGTTGAGTTTATTGAGAATCTAAACTCAGAACAGTTTAAGAAAGTTCAGGCCTTCTTCCAAGATATGCCAGTCATCGAGCATGTAGAAGAGATTGTATGTAGTAGTTGCGGTGAGAAAAGCAAGGTAGAACTGAGAGGTCTACAAAGTTTTTTTTCATAGGCCTCTCACATGAGAGTTTAATTAATTACTACAAAACTAATTTTGCATTAGTACAGCATCACAAATATAGTTTAACTGAGCTCGAAAATATGTTACCGTGGGAGAGGCAGATATATGTTAGCCTATTACAGCAACATATTGAAGAAGAAAACGAAAAGATTAAACAAAGGAAATCGCGATGACTGAAGAAGTAAAAAGAAATGACCATCCAGCAGATACTAATGGTGATGGTAAGGTAACTGACGAAGAACATGCAATGTATCTTGAATTTAAGCGTAAAGAGCTTGATGATCAAGACGCAATGCGAGATGCACAAAGAAAAATGGCTTGGTTTGCGCTAGGTGGTATGTTACTATATCCGTTTGCTGTAGTTATAGCATCTCTAGCTGGATTAGACCAAGCACAATCAACACTAGGATCTATGGCTCCAACATATTTTGTTGCTGTAGCAGGTATTGTAGCAGCATTCTTTGGTGCGCAAGCCTTTACTAAAAAATAGGAATAAGCCATGGCTGACGACAACAATACAGATTTTCAGAAATTAGTCGATTTAATGGCCGAAAATAATCGTGCCACATCAGAAATTGAACGCGATGGTAGAAATACACGTCGTCATTTATTAGAAATGAAAAATATGCAAACTGTTGCACTCGACACATCAAAGAGTATGGCTACTGTATTTGATAATTTCTTTGAAGCCATGGATGCCAATGCATTAAGTAATGCAGAAAAAGAAAGTGAAAGAGCATCTATTTTTGAAGATATGAGAGATACTCTTGCTGGCGGTATCGATGTAAACACTTCTTCTGGTAATGACGTTTCATCAAAAGATGGTAAAGGTCTAATGGGTAAGCTTGGCGGTATGATGGATGGTGCTGCAATGGCAGCCGGTGCATTACTTGCAGGTGTCGGTATTGGTGCAGCTGGATTGACCTATGCAATGGGTAAAATAGAAGAGCTGGATACAACCAAGATTAAAGAAAACGTTGATGATCTATTATCAATGGCCGAATCAGATAGAATGACTGTCGCAAACGTAGCGGGAGTCGCTGCTACAATGACTGCATTGGGTGTTGGTCTTGCTGCATTTTCAGTAGGTGCTGGTGCATCCGCCGCTATCGCCAAATTTACAGAAGGTAGCAATTGGCCTCAAGAAATAAAAGATAACGTTACTACACTATTATCTATTGGAGATATTCCAGGTATGGGCGGAGATGCTGCTGCTGTAACTGCAACATTAACTGGCCTTGGTGTTGGCCTAGCGGCATTTGGTATAGGTAAAGCGGCTGATGGCGTTGGTACTGCAATATCAACCTTTGCATCTGGTGATAATTTTGCTGACAATATTAAGAAAGAAGTAGAAACATTATTGTCCATTGATACTGCTGGAGTATTTGAGACCGCTGGACTAGTAGCAACTCTTACCGGTTTAGGTGTTGGTTTAGCAGCATTCTCAGTAGGTAAAGGTACTGCTGGTGTTGCAGATGCAGTAACAAAATTCTCGGGTGAAAATTTTGCAGCAGACGTTAAAAGAGAAGTTGAAACATTACTATCAATCGATACAGGTGCTAAAGGTGATGTTAGTGGATTTGTAAAAACTATGACTGCTTTGTCAGCTGGTCTTGTAGCTTTTGCAATAGGTAAAGGTAGTGCTGGAGCCGCAGATGCTCTTACTAAATTTACATCTGGTGATAACTTTGCAGAGGATATCAAAAAAGAAGTTGATACATTATTAACTATTGGTGATGGCGCTGATCTAGAGAGAACTCTAGCTGCTACTGGATCTCTTACTGCCCTCGGTGCTGGATTAACAGCCTTTGGTGCAGGTAAAGGTGTTAATGCACTTGCTGATATTGGTTCATCGATTGTAGGATTCTTTACTGGATCTAAAAGCCCAGTAGAACAAGCAATTGAAGTAGGCGAAAAGGCTGATACGATTCAGGCTGGTGCAGATGCATTTAGTGCCTTTGCTGATGTATTTCAAAGAATGTCTACAATGGGTGAAATGTCATTTGGAGATATGGATGAAGCAATTGAAGACTTAGATCAATATACAAGGACATTAGAAACTATTCTACAAGGTGGTACATTAACTGATGGATTTAACTTTGAGACTGACGGCTTAGCAAATCTTACACAAGACGTAGATAAAGCTGTAGCTAATATTAACAGAGTCCGAGGTGCATTACAACTAGAACAAAATGATAGTGCCGTGGTTCAAGGTGCTAGTAATGATCAAGGCAGTAAAGTTGTTAATCTTTCTGCCGAAAATATTGAGTTAAGATTCCCTGAAAATGTCGGTACTGGTCAATCAAACAATGTAGCCGTTGCCGATAATAGAAGTACTGCATCTAGTGTAACTACTAACGTAAACATGACTCCTAATGATCGAGCATCATCTACTGTAGCTGGTCCATACGGATAAAAAAAGGGACCCGAAGGTCCCTTAAAAATCGCCATTTTGCCCGCGCTCTTCCCGAGCGCTTTTTAAGACATGCATGGTCTTTTTATTATCTCCTGTTTAGTATATATTGCTAAACAATCTGATCTTAGCCTTGTTGAGCAAGTTTGTCGAAGTAAGACAATGTGTCTTCTTCACCCTCATCACTACTATTAAGCGAAGCACTATCAGCCGCAGCCATTACAGGTTGCTCTACCACAGGGGCTGATTCCATCATTGGGGCAGTATCCATTGACGCATGTCCTGCATCAATACCTAGTACTTTATTTAACTTAGCTTTAAGTTCGTCGTACGACTTATAGTTTTTAGGATCAGTGAAGTCTGCTAGAGAATATAGCTTATTGTATACCTCTTCTAGTTGACCTTCATCACCGTTATACAGTGCCGCTGCTGTAGCAAACTCTGACTTATCATAGTTTACCCAACCTTCAACCTTTCGAATCTTAAGTTTAAAGTCAGCACCTTCCCAAAAATCATAAGGATTTACTGGTTGTTCATCTGCAAATTGTGGTTGCATTACATCCATGATTTTATCAAAGATCTTTTTACCAAATTTGTAAAGGAATACCTTTCCTTCGTTTTGTGGGTTAGCAGGGTCAGATACAACTAAGATGTTTGACGCATAGTGCAAACGTCTCTTTCTATCCCTTGCTGTTGCTTTATCCTCATCACGACCAGAGTTCCATAACACAGAGTTCATCTCTGATACTGGATCATCTTGACCGATAGTAGTTAAGCTATTTTCAATATACCATAGACCAGTAGGACCTTTAAAACCATGATCCCAATACCTTACCCAAGGAAGATCTTCACCTTCTTTAGCTGGTAGGAATCTGATTACGGCATAACCGTTTCCTGCTTTATCTCTGGTTGGTTTCCAAAACCTATCATCGTCATATGACTTTGTTTCGGCTTTAGTAGACACAGCTTCCGCTGCTTGTACGAGTTTGTCGATTGACGAGCCTCGCGAGCTCTTTAGATTTGCAAATGACATATATTTTCTCCGTATTGCATTGTATTAAGACGTAATTGTCTTTTCTATTTTTATTGCTGAAATATCCACTTCATACATAATGTATATTATAACACATTTGTGTTACTTTGTAAACCCTTTTGTCAATAAACTTAAACATTTATCTCGATTAAAGTTTACAAATGGTTCATATTTCTCGATCAATCTACGAGTATCAGGCCATATAATGGTATCCGATATGTTCTTAGACTCACGATCAATGAACTTAAATATGGCGTTAAGAATAACAACAGTCTCTAAACTAATCTCTTCTTGCAGCCATAACTTTATCACAAGAGGATGCGCATTGTCACTTGTCTTAAACAAATAATCAAATGGTACATTCTCTTCTGTTAATCTATTTATATCAATTGAAAACACACGATGAATACTTTCCTGAATTCTTTTGTGCTCTCTATAATTTTGTTCTCCTTCTTCATCCATCATATCACCAATGTAGCTTTTACCGGCTTTAAAGTTGGCGACGTAATAGTCCTTTAGTTCTCCATTGTGTTTACGACCAAGCTTTGCAAAGAAGTACTTATCCTTGCGTTTAAAGAAAGAGTTAGGTGTTACGTTGGACTTAAAATTATATTTAACTGCATCATAGCTAGACTCAAAGTGCAGCTTTAATGCATTATACAATTTATAGGACTCAAATGGATCAGTGCTCATATCATACCACCATGATAATACATCATAGCAAGGGTTAATATTGTAGCGCACAACAATGACCATACCATAAATTTAAATACACCTTCAACTATTGTTGTTAAAAATTTCATCATATAGGTAGTTTATTTCCCTTTTTCCCTCTAATCAAATTAAGTCTCATTGCTTCTGCTTCCATCTTATCTTTAAGAGAATCAGTCAATAGCTTTTTCAAGTTAGTATAATCCATGCCTCTCTTTTCTATAATAAATGTAGCTGCGTCTATATAAGACATATTTCCCTTTGCCACTAATTGTTCTACGGCCGTGGAGAACCGTTTCCTTGTCATAATTTTTTGTTCTAAATCAATCATAATACCCTAAGTAGTATGCAATCGCCATTGATTCTACCATTAGGAACACTTACTTTCGTCGTTAGCGTATCCCAGACTTGTTTGTCGATTTGCTTTATTGTTTTACTTAAGATCAATGGAAGTATATCGTCTGGCTTTCTTAAAGTAGTTACCCTACTCTCATCGCCGATATTCTTTATGGTAGTACCACTTACCTCAAACCCTTTAGTTGAATTTGAGTTATACTGAGTTAGCTTTCTAGTCTTAGTATTATAAACAAATAGAACTTCTTTACCAGGAATCATAACAGGATTAATCGACATTAATTTAGCATCGATATCTTCAACCTTATACTTAAGATTCTTAACCTGTACATCAGAAGCTTTAGGCTTCTTTATCCTTGGAATTCTTGCTGCTTTATTAGCAACCTTTAATTTATCTAAATCTTCGAAGATGGTCTCCATAGTGGTTATCATCTTATTTTGATTAGTTCTTTTAATATGAGAGAATGCTTCTACAGCTTGATCACACGTTTTGTCGTATGCATCTTTAACTGGTTGATACTCTTGTTCAACCATTGACTTAAACATATTAAGCGCTGAACCTTTTAGACCATATTGCTTAAATAACTTATAGGCATCAAAGTTTACTTTAAAATTTCCTTCTAACCATCCATCAACAACTGTATCCCAATCATCCATAATAGTCTCAAGGATTTTTGCTTTTTGCCTTTGTTGTATTGTAACAACAGGTTTTGCAGCAGCTTTATCTTCGATCTCTTCAACAGTAATTAACGCTAATTCGTATAGCTCTTTAAATTTTTCTTCTGCTGCTGCTAACTCTTCTTCATTATATTCGTAACCTCTATAATGAATCTTAGTCAACTTACCTAGGTAACCAAACTCATAGTCTTTTAATTTTTTAAAAGCTTTTATCTGATCTTTAGTGTATCCAAATTTCTCTTCTGCAAACTGTAATATTGTAGGTACATAGTCCTTGGTCTTATAAAAATAATTATACCAATGTGCTGCCTTCTGCCATTTAGTATGACGACCTTCAACACCTTCGGCAGTCTCGCCTGGTTGAAAGATTGGTTCAGGTCCCATATACTTATCGTCAATGGTTACTCTGTTCTTCCTCATACTTGTTCTTACTTTATTTTCCGCCATAGTTTGCTCCTTTCATAATATATGAGTACATTATAACACACTCTTTCACAAATGTACATAGGCAGGACACACTTTTTTCAAATGATAAGGAGTAGATTAAAGTGTGCCCTGCCATAAACTTATACCCTTTCGTAATTCTTGATACCGCTAACATAATTTTCAGCAGCATTTTCTGCGTACATTTCATTGTGAGCTTTATACCATTCAATACCTAATGACTCTCCATCGATATACATACGTATACCGTAGTATGGATGATCTCCAAATGATCTTAGTACTTCAGCTTTACGATTCTTAAATTTATTAGAACCACTGTACTCGCTAAGTAACATATACTTACTTGACATCGCCATTCTCCCACATTTCTTTTAGTTTTACGTATGACAATACGCGGATTTGTTCACGATCTAGATCTGGATGTTTTTCTCGTAACTCTTTACGAACTTTATGTTTTACCTCAGAATCACGCATCAAAAGATACGCGCCTGCGCATACAAACACAAAGAATACTAATCCGACTAGTGTGAATATTATTGATAAAATTTCCATGTTATTTTCCTATATGTTCCACGTCTTTTCGTGGAATAACTTGATATGCACCTTTATTATATGCTGGTGCGATTGTGAAATTCTTGGATTCTTTTGCTTTCCAAGAAGTGTCTTCAGGAGTCTCATACCGAGAACTTCCTGTATAAGATGGATATTTGTTGTTAAACTCTTCCATCTTTATTTCTGCAAAAGACTTTTCTGTCTTAAGCGGTTTGAATTCTTGTTTGACCTTACGTCTTGGAGTAAGTGCCTTCGTCTTTCTCTTACGACCGTGTTGATCGTATCTTATTGAGCCTATGTAATTCATACATTTCCTGGTGCTTCAATAAGCAACTGTGCCATTGGCTTTTCTTCTGATACTACAACAAAAGTTCCATCACGAAATTCACGTGTAACCAAACCTGAGTTATATGCCTTTTCGACATATCCGTCTTGTCCTAGAATGTACTCAACTTGACCTGCCCACGACTCTACAGCCATTTTACGTCTTTGGTACTCTACTGCATCAGTGTACTGTGTCATATGAACTCCTTCCTAATTCTGCTAATCTTATTAGCTCTTTTAACTTTTGATCCCAGAGTTGTTTAAACTCTGGATTTTGTGCTCTATCACGAGCTTCTCTGAGAGCTATAACTCTTGCTATTGTTCTACTAGTCCCAGTCATTTTTCATTTCATTGTATACATCCATATACGAAGATCCTGCAATATAGTCTTGAGTCTCCTTTTCGGTGTAATACATATTTTCCTCTTTGAAGCATTCCAGTGAACCTGGAGATTGTCGAGCTGCCTTCTTCATTGAAGTAGTCAACCTTGGCGCTTTGTATTTAGGTTTTGAGTAAACCTTATTTACAGCACTTTTAAATTCTTTTTCTGCGCGTGCCTTTTCTGCGGCCGCTTTAATCATTGCTAGTCTATCCATAATCTATTCCTTTTAAATATTAGTATATTATATCACAGTGTACAGTGAATGTACACAGTTATTTTAATTAATTTCTTCTACAGTAATCCTGTATTTTTTGCCATTGATGTCTGAACATTCAATAGTCTTTTTTGTTGTTTGCATCCAACCTTCTTTATGCAGGTCCATCTTGACTCGATCAACACTATCAATTAAACCATTAGAGTTATCAGAATCTACCTGAAGTCCAGGTTTAATAATAGTGTGTGCAATGTAGTCACAATATGCCATAGTAAAAGCCATTATGCTGCGTCCTCATCAGAACCAAACATCGAACTCCAACACGATGGAGTACAACCGGAGATTAAGAACTCCCGCTGATCCACGGTTGCTTCAGGCATTGCGTCCTGAATAAGAGTACCCTCTTGCCACAGAGCAAATTGCTCTGGAGTAGCATTGATACTCATGATGTTGGTTAGACCACTAACCGGACTTGTTTTTTCACATAAAATCATATTATTTCACCCATACTTTGTTATACTTTTCAGGAAGAATCTCACAAGAGAAATCATCCGCTTTAGCGTAATTGACTACGCCAACACACTCGTTGGTGGTGTTAGACCAATATACGTCTGGCATGTCCAGAGCGGCTTCTACCGCATTCACACAGAATCCTAGTACAATACCAGCTGTCGCACCTAGTGTAACAGCTTTAATTTTGTCTTTAGTAGTCAACATATTACGCTACCTCCAACATTCCAAGAGGACAGTTCCAAAGTAGGCCGTCGACTCTAACAACCGCTTTTGTTCTGTTAATCTTAGTCACTTCGCCGTGCGTGGTAATACCATCGTTATTTTCAAACTTAACTTTAGTACCAATAGAAAGTTTAGACTTAACACCTTGAGCTTTAATCGCTCTCAGTTGCTTTTGTTTAATTTTAATCAATTCAATAACCTCATTCATTTCATCAGTAGAGTTGATTGAGTTGATTGCGTTTAGTATAGATTTTTTCATAATTTAGATTCCTTATCAATTTTGTTTATAGGTATATTATACCATGGTTTTTAGGGTTTGTACACACTTTTTTTAAAAATAGTATATAGTTTTTATACATATTTGTTATATGTAACACCTTTTATATAACTCTTCTTCACGTTTGTATGCTTCACGTTCCCATGGAGCATTATCATAGCTATAGTTACGTGGTTTCTTACCCTTCCATGACATACTATAACCACATAGTTCGCCACGTAAGTACTGTTTTGCATGAACCATTTCATGAGCAAGAGTTTGCATTATCTCTTCATACGGAAGCTTTTCACCCTGAGATTTACGTGCTATAGACATATCAACGTAACCTTCTTTTGGATCTCCCCAGCATAATCCTTGACTATCATGATCAAGAGTAGTCTTAAAAGTAATAAAAATTACCTTAGAATACATACGGTTAATACCAAGCTCTTTACAGAGAGAATGTGCATACGCATGGACTTTCTTCTTGTCTTTGATCTGACCTTTGATTACTATTTGTGGCATGACTGACTCCGCGTTAATATGTGTATATTATACCCCAGTTTCTAGTAGATGTACACAACTATTTTAGCTATTTTTAGATCGTTTTGTTATATAGACTATAACTTTGGTGAATAAATGGTTATAAGCTCTTCTTTGCCCTTTACCTTGATTTTACCTATTTCCTTGCACTTATACTCATCCGGAAGCTGTTCTTGAGTATATGATGATATGATTGTTTTATAGTCTACATACTCATGTCGTGCGGCAGTGGCCTCGAGACGGGCTGCAAGGTTGACTGCATCTCCAATGACTGAGTAATCGAATCTGGATTCAGAGCCCATGTTACCAACAATGCAATCCCCGGTGTTAACGCCAGTACCAACATTAATATCAGGAAGACCTCTTGATTTATATACTTCTTTAAGTTCATTGGTTTTAGCCTCTATTTCAATTGATGATTTGACTGCCATTTCAGCATGGTTATCGCAAGGTAATGGAGCATTCCAGAACGCCATGATACAATCACCCATGTATTTGTCTATAGTTCCACCATTGTTTAATATGATTTTAGTCATAGCATCTAAGAATTCATTCACCAATTCTACTAATCCCTCTGGATCATTATTGTTCTTATAGTGCTCTGATATTGGAGTAAACCCACATATATCCATAAATAAGAAAGACATCTCTTTACGATCTCCTCCTAATCTTAATAACTCAGGATTCTTTTGTAGTAGATACACCTGCTTTGGATCTAAGTAAGTTTCAAATTGCTTTTTGATCTGCTGTCTTAACATGAATTGCTTATAGAAATTACTAAAGCTTGATGAAGCAAAGGTCATTATATATAATATCATTGAGTAAGTCATATCAAGGAGAATCTGAGATTCGTACCAGAAGTAGAAAGAAGCGCCAACTGAAGATGCAACAGTCGCAAAGAAGATTATCATGGACCAAACAATTGGAAGGTGGTATACAGCTAAGACGATTACCAGAGCACCAATTGACATTACCAGGATTTCAAGAAGGTCTGTCCACACAGGACGAGAGATGGAAACTTCATCCATTATTGACTGAATGGCAGCAGCCTGAATCTGATGAGCAGGCATTAATCCAGCTGGAGTTGGAATTTGTGAAGCCAGACCTTTTGCAGTCAGACCAATAAAGACAGCTTGGCCACCGAGATTTGGTAACTCACTGCCGTATTCTATCTCTGTAAATTTATAGTTAGGATTAATCCAAAAAGAACCATTCGCATCTGAAGGTATTCTAAAAGGTCTTATTATAACTTCTTCAACACCTACCTCATTTACTTTTATCGTATAAGATAACCTATCTTGCATAACTCTTATTGTTTCTAATGCAAATGAAGGGTATAGTTTATCATCTATTTGAGATACAAGAGGAATTCTTCTCACTAATCCATCAACCTCTGGCATAGCATTAATTAAACCATGTCCCCATGCTTCCTTCTCTAATTGAGGTATATTAGTAACAAGGCCGTCGTATTTAATTAACCAGTCTAATGGATCTCCTGAACCAAACGTAACAGTGCCAACATAAGGTGCCGTTTTACTTCTACCATCAGGATCAGCGTCTTGAGCGAGTATAACACCATTTGAGTTTATCCACGAAGCAAATACTTCGTCACCAGCAAACCTATCAGCTTCTGGAAACATAATAGTAAATCCTATCATTCCGGCATTTGCTTCTCGTAAGTCTGATAACATTTGAGCATATTGATGTCTTGGGAATGGGTATTGCCCATACTTAGCAAGTGCTTCTTCGCCAATATTGAGTAAGACTACTCCATTACCAAAATCAGTCTCTGGAATAGTTCTTATATAACTGTCAAAAGTGTTAAGTCTTAATTGTTCTACTGGAGTTGGATCTGACACTCTTATACCGATAAGCAAAGAGGCTAATACGATTGTAGTCCATATTGATGTTAAGTATTTCATTAGCTAAATTTTCTTTGAACCCATTTAAATATTGCATAAATGGATAGACCATAGAAGGCCAAAACTGACATAGGTAATGCGATATATGCTAATTCCC
>Ga0181394_1000094_pt1 | contig 33405 bp, 38 predicted proteins | sample 17SPOviralmetaG_FD_130123 | JGI IMG/M metagenome (GOLD analysis project Ga0181394, IMG submission 130123) | Marine viral communities from the oligotrophic San Pedro Time Series (SPOT) site, San Pedro Channel, CA, USA - 17 SPOT_SRF_2010-11-23 | ecosystem: Environmental > Aquatic > Marine > Strait...
ACTTCCTTAAATCCGTAATTACAAACAAAAGATTTGGTTTTATCATCATAGATCGAGTTGTCAGGTACATATACTTTTACGCATTCGTTATTAACTTCTTTGAGTCCATAGTTGCAGTGTGCCATAAAACATTCTCCAGTTAGTGGGTTCCACTGGATAGTGTATTCTTTTGTGCTCAACTTTTCACATTCTTTGTGCTTTCCTTCAGCCATTTTACGAATGTCTTCAAACATCCACTGTGTTTTTAACTGTTGATCTTGAGTATGTATTTTGTGATTAATTTCCAACATCTTGCTCGACACTTGGTTGGCTGCACTAAGACTGTCGCCGTGACAATGGTATGGCTGCGAACCAGCGTGACAGCCACTAGTATCTGTGTTTCCACTGTGCGAGTACGCATTCATGACAAGCATATTTAAAAATATCATTTATAACTCCAATGTTTGATTTGTGCATTCTATACGTTTGAAGAAATTAATTTATTCAAAGTTTATAATTATCTTCAGAAATCAACTCATAGTTGAGTTGTGTCAATCATTTTAAACCAAAGTGCTCAGGTGGGGACTCGAACCCCACAATCCTCAGTGCTTATCTTTAAAATAGAGTGCCTGCCCTACACTGAGTGTTTCACCTTTAACTGAGCGTATAAAGCAAAAGAAGTTTTGCATTCATCATACTATGATTCCGGATGCTAGGGCTATCTGGCATATGTGCTCTAGTCTTTCTATGTGCTCAAACGCATCCCAAGGGTGCTTTCCCATTGCACAAACACCGTGTTGTTCTTGCCCAACTATATTGACATTGTGTGGAATTGACATTTTATAGAATGTCTCTGCTGCCAACTCTTGTGAAATGGCAGGCAGAACTGGAACATTATTTCCAACCTTTGTATATCGATGCACCTCTGGAAACTCTTCGGCTAGTTCTCTAAGATTCCATCCGGCTCTCATCGCTGCTATGGTATAGGTAGGGTGGAGGTGTAAGACAGATTTAGTATTGTGTCTAAACTTCTGCTGTAACTTCCAGTGCATCTCTAGTTCCCCACTAGGGTTGAGTCCGTCTAGCACCAACTTATTCTCAAAGATTGGTATCCTAACGATTGTCTCAGGTATGATTGTAGTCTTCCTTACTGCTGATGGAGTGATATAAAGTATATCTGTTCCGCTTCTTCTTAATGAACAGTTGCCATCTCTTGTAGTAATCCACCCTCTTTTGTATGCTTCACGCATAACGTCACCCATTGCTGTAATCATTTAAACCTCTTATCCCACATAGTCTCGAATACATAGTGAGAAGTAACTAAAATCATGTGTAACATAACAGTGAAGTGTGTTGCTTGCTTTATTGATCCAGTGAAAGCCCACGTTGTTAGTAGGGTTATGACGATAGAGCAAAGTCTCCAGCATAGTACTTTTTTCAATCTTTCTTCTGATTGCCAGTTCATCATCAGTCAATTCTCCTGTAATCGTCTGCTATTCTAACAACGTCTTCGGGGTAGTCAGTGCTTACCTCTAAAAGCGTAACGTCACCTCTGTAAGCCTCAAATCTATGCACAGACAAAGGATAAACATGATATGCCTCTCCTTCCTCGACGATGCATTCCTTGATCTCTCCATTTCTAGTTTGCGAGTATGTAAGTTTCAATCTTCCGCTAAGTACATATATTGTTTCTTCTTTCTGCTGATGGTATTGTAAGGATAGTCTATGCCCCTCTTTAATGTTTAAAATCTTGCCCATATACTTTCCTTTGGAATGTGCCCACCAAATTTCATTGCCCCAAGGCTTATCTACTTTTTTCATCTGTTCTCCAATTTATTAGTCCATTCGACATATTTCTGTGTTGTTTTATTAACTAGGCGTTGCCAAGCCCTTTTTTCTATAGGAATCTGTAATCTAACTGCAATTTCTTCTGCTTTGTGCCAAGCGAGAACTTCTTCCATAAGAACCATAGTTCTTTCTCTGATGTTCTTTTTGCCTGAACGATTCATGAAATATGTTGAATCACCCTCATTTTCCATCATTCTAGAGACATGCCCGACTTCGTGCAGAAGTATATAGAGTTTGTCTCTAGGTGGGGTTTCTCCTCTTACCTCAATCCTCTTGTTATCATAATGGTATGTAAAAGCATTGGATTCTGCCAACAGTTCTATCTCTGCGCCATATTCTAAATGTGCATACCTGCAAACTTTCTGTGTCCATTTGTAATATTGTGAGTGTTCATATTTGTAATCTAACATTTTTCGTATCCTTCCTCTTGCAAGAACTTAGTAAAGTCGTCGAACCCTCCTATGAACTCTTGTTTCCCATCAGTCTTGTTAACCTTGACTATGATGGGTACGGTATTATGATCATATATTTTTTTAATAGACTCATAGTAATCAGGTGACTTGTCAATCAGTGTTAAGACATGATCAAACCCATGTTCATTCATTTTGTTAATAGCATCCACACAGAAAGGGCATTTAACTTTTGCATATATTTTAAAATAGTATAGCATTCTTACCCCTTTAGGATGCCAGTAGGGCTAGTATAGAGTTTAGTCTTTACATCTCCAACAGAGCCTACCACTACCATCTCTTGTCCGCTAGATCCTTTGTGGAGTATTACTCTGGTAAACTCGGCTGCGGATGTGATACCATCAGGTAATCTACCTTCATTCAATAATCGCTTTGTGTTTGTATCTGGCACAAGTGATACAACAAAGGCTGGATTTACAAACACTTCTCTGAGTGAGTACGACTTTGTTGTTGCAGAGTTCTGCATTACTTCAATTAACTTTTTCATAACTTCTCCTTTTTGTATAATAATTAATCTTACTGATTTCCACTACTATCTCTTGACTTCCGTTGATCATGATTCTGCAAGGACTTACGAAGTCGTGAAATGATCTGTTCTCTTCTTTCAGAAATCCCAAGAAGATCCCTCTCAAAGACTTCTTTGATAAAGACAAAGTCCAACTCTGTGTATCAGTAAACCAAGAGTCTTGCTTGATCATAACCAAATCGCCGGGCATATAAGTGCTACTGCTCATCCTCAACCTCCGATGGAGGGAACTGAGATGCGATCCTTATCTTCTCGTACGATAAGCAAAGAGATTGTTGCTCTTCTAAATTTTGATCTATCACGGCAAGTACTGATCTCAGAATTTCTATATTCTCAGAAGCAGAGATATACATCCCCTTGAGAGAATCATCGCGTACGCTTTCTAAAATTTGCTTGGCTCCAATAAGGCGATTACTAATCGTACCAAGTTCGCTATCAATCTCTTCCGGTACCTCTTCTAGATACAACGTTTTTTGTATTGTGATTTTCATATATTCTCCTATGATATCTTCTATACGGTTGGGGATATGCTTTTATTCAATTTGAATTATAGCATGATTAGTATTTAACAAAGTTGATGCTGCAGATACAGCATTTGTTAAGGCAGTCTTAGTCACCTTGACTGGATCAACAATCCCAACAGTATACATACAAGGCTGGAATTGATTATTTCTGAAATCGTAACCAAACTCTTCTTGCAATCCATTAGTAACCTTGTCTAACATTATATCTTCTGATATACCACCATTAATACATAGTTGTCTAAATGGAGACTCACAGGCTTTAAGTAGAATCTTTGAACCTAATTCTTGATCATCGTTCTCAAAATCCAATTTTAAGTCCTTTCTCGCTCTTAGCAGGGCAGTACCCCCACCAGTTGTTATGCCGTCCTTCTGTGCTGATTTGACGGCTTCTAATGCGTCTTCTATGCGATGCTTTGTCTCTATCATTTCAACATCAGTAGCGCCACCAACTCGAATAACAGAAACACCACTAGCAAGGCGAGTGATCCTTTCGTTATAAGTTCTTGCTTCGTGATCCGACTCTGTTTGTCGGAGGAGGGCTTTAACAGCCTCAATCCTTTTTTCGACTTCTTCTCCTTCACCTTTACCTCCAACAAATGTAGTTATTGACTTTCCTACTTCTATAGATTTACAGGTTCCTAAGTGCTCGATTTTTACGTCACGCATTAGAAGTCCTGCTTCCCTAGAGATATAATTAGCACCAACAGAGATAGATAAGTCTTTTAAAATAGATTTTCTTTCTTCTCCATAGCGTGGAGCCTTGATTGCTACGATACGCATCGTACCTCGAATGGCATTCATGATAAGTGCAGCAAGTGCTTGTCCTTCGATCTCTTCGGCTACAATGACAAGAGGACGTCCGTCTCTTGCTACTTGCTCTAGAAGAGGGAGCATTTCATCTACCGTCTCTAGTCGTTCATCAGTGACTAATACCAAAGGATTGTCATAGTAACATATCCCTCGTCGCTCGTCTGTCATGAAAGCACCTGCTGCGAAACCTGAATCTATCTTGAATCCCTCGATCAAGTTAAGAGAAGTCTTATTCGATCTTGCTTCTTCGATGATTACGGTTCCATCCTTACCTGCGAGATCGACAGCCTTTGCTACCAAGTCGCCAATTACTTTATCGTTGTTGGCAGAGATACGAGCAATGTGCTGAATGTCCTCAACAGATCGGATAGGACGTGCGGTACTTGCCAAGTTACTTAGCAAAGCATCACAAGTCTTGTCCATTCCTCTTTTAAGTTCGATTGGAGAAACACCTGATACAATGTACCTTTGGGCTTCATTGACAATCGCTCTTGTCAGTACAGTTGATGTTGTTGTTCCATCACCTGCGTTTGTATTTGTTTCGTGACTTGCTTGCTTTACAATCTCTGCAATAGCATCTGTCACAGGATCGATACCTCCGAACTCTCTAGCAACTGTTACACCGTCTTTGGTTACATAACAAGGCTTGCCTCGGTTCTTCAGAAGGACATTCTGTCCTTTCGGCCCTAAAGTAGAAGCGACAGGTTCTGCCAATTCATTAACTGCGTTGACAATAGCCTGTCTTAACTCTTCACCCTTCAATACGATTTTCTTCACTTTTCCTCCAATGATTATTCGTTATATATATTATACGATTATAATCACGGTTTTATTCAAAGTCAACTAGCATTTGTCAATATTATCTCCAAAAAAGTCCACAGAAACTTTTAATTCTTTTATTAGTGTATTTAAGTTCTCTAGAGTAGGGTTTAGAGAATATTGCAATAACTTTTTTTTGATGCTGATCATAAATGCGTTGAGTCCTATTAAAGATTCATATATTTCTTCATTTTGATCTTTAAAGTCATTATTTGATGTCTGATCTTGTCTACTTGAGAACACGACTGCATTATAGGCTGCTTCCTTGAAATCACCTACTCCCCACTTATTCTTGACTGCGGTAGGGTTTTTCAGTGCCCCTGTAATGCCAAGTACAGAATTTGATCTTATCTTTGATTCTATATTAGAGCGCCTAGATACACCGGAGGATCTCAAATAATGTATTTCATAGTTAGATGTGTCAACAGCCAATGTTTTGTTTCTTATTTGCGATTTAAAATTCTTTACTATCTCTGCTAGCAGATTCTCTCTAGTAATTTTCATTGCTATAAAATTGGCTCCTACATATTTCTTTTCGGCTGCGGCTCCCGTGTCATCTTTTTTCGAAACTTGTTTTCTGACAAAAAGATAATATAAGCCTCCAGAATGTATAGGTACAGTAGTGTTTGCTCTACTATCCACTTCTAAAATGTACTGTGGGTTGGTATCAGATTCTGGTACGCTATCGACATAATTTGGATTAGGTACCCTTTGTTTGACTACGATACCCAATGTCCTTAAGAGATCCATCGTAGATCCGGATGTACCTTTTTCTTTTATTTTCAATGAAATACCGGTATCTCCCACAATAATGTCTGCAATAGTTCCGGAGTTTGTAGCAACAGAGGTTCCACCCAACAAACCAGATACAAACCTCTCTCCCACAAAACCTCCGGTTGAAGGATTATAGTTTGTAAGTATCGAGGTAAACGCTGTTTTTAGAAGTACTTTCGCCAGTCCTTGCTGAAGATTACTACAGGCTTGCTGTTGAACTCGCTGCCCCACATCAAAAAATACTTTAAACCGTTCTAACAAGTCGTCGCTATCAGTTATAGTTTTTCCGGAAGGAGTTAATGAAAACGATCTCCTGATCATTTCAAAATCTTTGTTCATTCCTTCGTATTCTCCAGTTTTTGAACGTTTTAGTTCTGTTCCGGTAATTAAATTTTGAATAATTTGTTCAACACCTAATAAATCTTCTGATTCTTTGCTATATCCTGTACCAGTCGCTCCGCCCTTGCCTTTAGTTATTTTTGCCAAGCCTTTTGGATCTTCTTTCTCTTGCAGCATCTCTTCCTCAATTCCTCTCTTGAGTGCCTCAAGAATATACTTTTTGTCTAATTTGCTCATTCTATATTTCTCCTAGTAGTTTTTCAATGTCAAGTCCGGCGCAATCTATCTTCGATCTCTTGACGTGATAATGGCTCAAGAAGCCCTTTGTTCTGCCGTTGGCACAGTTTGTATTATAGACGTTCTTAGAAGTGCCTGTAGGTGTCTCTAAGGGGACGCCACACGCTATATTGATTGCTTTCCATAATGCTTTCAGTGCTTCCAACTGAACTGGATAGAATCCCAAGTGAGCACTTAGTTTCTTTCCATGAACCTCTGCGTCTGTTATGACAGGACGCTCTCCGAATCCATGCTTACGATACCACTGTTGCCACTTGAGACTGTAAGCATTAGAGATCTCAACACCAACAGATAGGTTGTTAATCTTCGAAACACCTGCATGCCAAGCAATATGCTGAAGATCCATTGTCTGATAGATTGTACCATCGTTATCAATGAGGAAGTGGACACTGATCCCTCTCTTGTCCAAGACACGTTGGCATGTCTTAGCATTAAGACACACATCCCAGTGATTAATGAACTGAGTGATCTTTCTAGGTTTCTTGCCGGCTTGAGAACGATAGGCTCCCAACTTTGCCATTAAGCCACCTTGATCTGTCCATAGAACAGTTTTATCCCATTCAATAGGGAACTCCTTAGAGTTATAAACAATACGTGCCAAGCCGTCATTGTTGTAGTTAGGAGACACATAATCAGATATCTGTGCTTCCCTTTCGTTAAAGATGATGCGGAACGTTCCCGGCCCACACATACCATCGGCAGCCAGTCCTCTGTCTTTCTGCCACTTTCGGATAATGCGAGTGAGTTTCTCATCAAACGCATCGTGCCCGAACCAAGTTGGATCCCATCCTAACTTGGCAGCGGACGCTTCATTGTAAAATTGCTTATCTATAGTCATAGTGTTACTCCAATATTTTATCAGCAATTCCTAAATTAATTGCTTCCTGTGCATTTAAATAGACGTTTTGTTTCCTTCTCATAAAAGATTTGAGTTGTTTTTTTGTCATATTTGTTGCATCTGCTAAAGATTGTAGATATATGTCTTGCATTTTCTTGATTTCTGTCAGTTCGTTCTCAAGATTATGAAGAGAGCCATGATTACCAGCGATTACTGAGTGTATCATAACACGACAGTTCTTTCCGATATAACGCTCTCCTTTGGTTCCTGATGCTAAGATAAGCACACCGGCTGACATAACCTTTCCAATTCCGATTGTTTCGATAGGACAGTCCTTCTTAACTACGTTCATAATGTCAACTAGTGCTGCCATCTCATCTGCAGATCCACCATATGTAGATACATACAATTTGATTGGCTTTCCTTCTTCTGTCAGTTCGCCTTCGTCATCGTACTTAGGCATACCTACGTGTTGCAATGTCAACAGTGCAGAGATAACCTCTGCGATTCTTTCTTCGTCTACGTCGCCATAGAGCCCCACTGATCTCATGGTATTGAGATCTTCTTCCTCTTCTGCTTTCTGAGCAACCATTCCCAATAATTCTTGAAGGCTTATCTCTTGTCCTTCTTCTTCCTCTTCCTCTACATCAAACTGCTGATCTTCAGCGACATCTTCTGATGTTTCTTCGATTTCTTCATTATCTTTGTTCATAAATTCTCCTTTGGTTAAACAAAAAAGGGCAAAACTATAGATAGTCTGCCCTTATTATACGTTCGAAGTTTGCAAAATATTCAATTATTTACGTTTTGCAGACTCTCTCAAAAGACGTCTTGCGACACGACGAGTAACTTCAGCGATGACTTCTTCATCGTCAACTGCTTCAGCATCGGCGGCTTCGAGATCGGCATCAACTTCATCGTCAGCCATCCCCATGTCACCTCCTTCGGGTGCTGCGTCCATGTCTTCCATGCCTTCATCTTCCATACCTTCGTCTTCCATGCCCTCTTCGTCACCTTCAAGTTCCATAGAAACACCTTTGGATTCAGCCCAACCTTTGATTGCGCTAAGGAGATCCATAACCATATCTTCGGCTTCTTCCTCTCCTCCTTCCATTTCGTCTTCAACTTCCATTTCTGGTTCCATTTCTGGCTCCATTTCCATTTCCATTTCTTCTTCTTGTTCTTCGAGTTTTTCTTCTTCGTCTTCACGATTACCCATTCCATAACCACCTTCTTCCAATTCTTGCTCTGCTTCATTTAAGAAGTTAGAAACGTAAGTTGGCTTGATGTTAGCGTACTTCATGAATTTACGAGTAGTACCCTCGTTTAAAATTAATTTTTTCTTAGCCATTTTTAAAATCTCCTTTTTGTCATGACAAATAAATGCATTTTTGTTTTAATTAGTGACAGTCAATCCCAAGATCATAAATCCGGATGATCTTTTTCAATTATGTCGAAAATATTTTCAATTTCAGAATCCTTTAAAATAAAGTCCTCTTCAACAGTATTTAGTCCTTTCGTTATCATTTCTTCATTCTTTTTGCGATTTTTAGACGATTTTCTATAAGATTTCTCCTCCAGCACCTTGAAAAAGAATTGGAGGAACTGTTCATCATCGTTGATAAGCCCCGAAATGCACCCTCTGATGAAGTCTGACTGCGTTATACCGTAGTGCTTGAGTTTTATTTTTAAATCAGCGTGTCGTTTCTCTGTCTCCAAAAACAAAATTTGCTTATCTTTTTTGATACCTTTCATAAGTTCCTCCTTCTATCGTCTTAATTACCAATGCCAAATGTATATTTCGAATTATCTCCTACAATTTTTTCATCTGTAGAACCTAATGCTCCATCACCTCTATCAGACATTGAGATTGGATAGCCATATAGATCACCGTCATGACGACAGTAAGCACGAAATGGGACAATGGGGATCAAGACTGCTTGTGCAATCTTGTCTCCACGCTTAATTGTCTGAAACTCAGTCCCTACGTTATGCAGGTTTACGAACACTTCTCCGTTATACCCTGAGTCTACTACGCAAGCGCCTACCAATAGACTCTTTTTTGATGCGACAGAACTTCGATTCATGATCTGAAGCATGTGAGCGTGTGGAACTCCAAAGCGCAGTCCAGTCTGCAAAAGACAAGAATGTCCCGGTGCCAACTCGATTACCTCACTGGTATCCAGTGGAGAGAAAAAGATATCTAATCCTGCATCTGATGGGTTAGCCCTTGTTGGCGGAATGACATTAGGGTGTGTAAAACTATATTCTAGAATCATTTTCCTTCTCCTAACAGCACAAACCCTTGCGGTGTATAAGTACTGGTTACTGGTTTATTGTCAACCCAATGATATTCCCAACCATCATCTGTTCGAGGCTTGTTATAGCACACAGACTCAAAAGGAAAGCCATTGTTTTTCAGCCATTGTTCAGTTACATCGGCATGCTCACTAGTCCTAGCAGTAAAGAAAGTAACTCTATTACCTTCCTCTAAGACTTTATTAACCATGTCCAATGCGCCATCAATTGGCTTTGCTGATAAGAAGCGATGTGCTTCTTCGTTTGGTACGTCCTCGCAAACTGTACCGTCAATGTCAATAAGATATATTGTTTTATTCATTTATCACCTCCAAATTTTTGATCCAAATCATACTTAGCCTTGGCTGATGCCATGCTCATTGAGAAGATGGCTATCACAAAGAAAGCCAACATGCTCCATCCGGGACTTACTCCCAGATTTTCAGACAACTTAATAATAATTGCCCAGATTGAACAGACTACAGCAAAGAATAGCATTCCTTGTAGTCCATTAATCATTCCTTCTTTTATCCATTTATTCATTTTTTCTCCAAATATTTTATTGCCTCATCAGCATCTACAATTTTTTTAATTAACTCAATAACCTCTCCTACAATATCAGGGTGTTCCCCGATGCCTGCAGGGTGTGAAAGATAGATGCTTAAGTTAGCCTCTGCTCTTTCCTTTTCTGCTTTGAAGTGAGCCAAAGCCGCTCTGCTTAGTTTATGATTATATCGCATATTATCCTCCATAATTTCCAAAAAACCACATCCATGCAAACACAAAGGCAAACAAGCATACGGTAAATACTAGTAATGCTATCATTGTTCCTCCTGTGGTTGCATAGCCTTTAATATGGCATCGAACTTTGAGAACGCAGTTCGTAAAGAGTCCATTGATGATTCCATCTGTTCTTTACTGAGTTCACCAAAGTCTTCCTCATCATATCGTTCAAGATAAGAGTTGAACGTCTCTGCGAGAGCATAGGCAGCAATTGCCAGATCTCCCTGTGTTAAGCCAGATGTTTGTTCTGGCTCTTCGTTTGTAACTTCCATTTAATCCTCCTGTCATATATTATACGTTTGGGCATCATTCTTTATTCAATTTAAAGTTACTTTTTCTATTTGGCAAAGGTAGTTATGTTAGATACTATGGGGGTTATATGTTATGTTGGTGTTATTATTTATTATGTCTTGCATGTCTGATGGCATGCTAACATACGAGAAAGAAGTTGAAGTATATGTTGAGGTTGAATCAGAATGTGAAGTGGTGGAAGACACCGATTTTGACTTCTCTGATCTTTGGGTGGATTCCTTTACACAGGTGAGTGCAATGGATGGTGTCGATATATTTTGGGTTATAGATCCCTCTGGCTCCATGCATGATGATCAACCTGCTATACTAGCAGGAATCCAAGTGATGATGAACAGTTTGCCTCCAGTTGGATGGCGTCTGATGATTATTCCTTCTGACTACCGAAGAATTTCTGATAGAAACTATTTCCCTATTGTTCCGGGTGATACGATAGCAGACGTCGAGACTATGTACAATGATCAAGTCGCTGGACAATTCGAAGCCGGATTTGACGCCGTGATCGAGTACATGGACTACAATCCCTACGCTCGAACTTGGCTTAGACAAGATGCTGCTCTCTTGATTGTCTTCGTTTCTGACGAGAATGATCAATCTCAAGAGCACGTTATTAGCGAATACGAGTTTATTAATTGGGCAAAGTTGCAACGATCAAACGTGTTTGTCGCTAGCATTGTTAATGTTCCTAACGATCAATCTGTCTGTGATAACAACATTTCTCTTATGAACGTAGGAGAGAGGTATATCAATGCCACGAATTACTTTGGTGGTAATATCGTTGATATCTGTTCTGAAGATTGGAGTGCTGGTGTGTCACAAGCAGCCGATCAAATTGTTCCATACGAGTCAATTGATCTTACTCACGTTCCGCTAGATCCTAACTGGATATATGTTTATATAGATGGCGTCCTAAACCGTGATTGGACTTACGATGCCACCTTAAACAGGGTTGAGTTCACTGTCATTCCGGCAGGCAACTCTTTGGTTGAAGTAGTTTATAACTATTGAGATTTCAATACGAGTTCGATTAACTCTGACTTGCTCATAGCCGTTACTTCTTTTCTAGATAGACTGCCTTCCTTTACTTCTGGAGTGTAGTCTTTCTTGTATCCGTTCTGAGCCATTTGTTCTGCAATCTTCATTCGCTCAATTGCAATATCAACATATTCTTCTGATATATCGATACCTAGCCAACGTCGTCCATTGATTGCTGCCATCTTTGTGGTGGTTCCTGCTCCCACAAAAGGATCTACAACGAGATCTCCTTCCTTTGTCCAAGTCATAACGTGATCTTCTGCTAGTGATTCCGGAAACATTGCCGGATGTTTGAAAGCAAAGTCGTCATTTGTTGTATACTTTTTACCAGTATTGAACTTCCAAACGTTGTGACGGGGGGAAAAATTAGGCGTAGGCTTTCTGTTCTTTGCCTTTACGAGTTCGCCGGCTGCGTTGCGGTTCGTTGATGTTCCGAACGAGGTGTAGCCGCTCCACTTGTTAGGCTTGTCACAGATGAGGTTCGCTGTCTTTGGCTTGCCCTTGCTGAATACGAACATGTACTCAAACACCTGAGAGTATCTATTGCCTGTACGTCTAGCAGGGAAAGAAGAGCCATTCTTCTCATAGATCATTGTATCGTGGATGTTTAGTCCCAACTCTTGAAAGAAGATGGCTTGTCGAAAGGACGAACCAGTCTCAGAGCCCTTCTTTGTTGCATCTCCCACAACCCATACAATGACTCCACCCTTTGCCAACTTCTGATACATCTTCCGAGCGATGTCTTCAAATGGAAATGAGTATCCATTGTAATCTCTTAATTCATCATAAGGCGGTGAGGTGATAAATGCATCTACAGATTCATCCTCTAGTTGATCCATCACCTTCACACAGTTTCCTAATATAATTTTATTCACCTATCCCCCTTGTATTTTCTGGTGTCTGTTGTTTTCATTTCTTTTAAGCAATTTTTGAATCTAACTACAAAGTCTGCTGCTGTAATCAGTTCGCCCACTAATATGTGAGCCTGCTCTTCAGACAGAGTTTCGTCTGATAAGAATAACAGCAACATTCTTTCTATTTCTTCAGTTTGCTTAATCTTTTCTTTAAGTTCTTTTTTAGTTAACATAATAAACCCTCCTATATTATATACGAGCGAGGATTACTATTTATTCATTTTTCCCAACCACATTCTTTGAGTGCTATTCGTACATCCTCCAAAGCATCGGTGAACCTCTTGCGCTTTATTGTTCTTAGATGCCCCAAGACAAAGCCTTTCCAAGTTCCCATATGTCTGAATAGATGTACAATTATTTCTCCATCTTCATTAAAGTATCTGAAGTTATCGTTTTCTATTTCCCATTTGTTTTTATTCATTGGCTTCTCCTTTACCCTAGCAACCTAAAGTTTCTTCTAATCGATCTTGTGCTAAAGCCCCACTGTTCACTGTAGTCTAGTTTAGCCATATAGGGCTGGTTAACATAGATTGTATCATTCTCGGAGGGATTCCAACACTTGATATCTACCATAGCATTGTTTGAGTCCACAACCTTGAGAATCCAATATTCCTTACCTTTAGTTGTTTTCTTCTTTAGCAACTTGCGCGGAACAAACCACACTAGTAGTTGATCATCTTGACTAGACTCTACGGACATCGCAACCTCGTATTCAGAGATGGGTACGACTGGCAACTGTTCTAATTTGATACGAATTGAATCACTCATCACCAAGTCAAAAGGAAAGATACCTGTTAGATCTGACTTCTGAGATATTAACTCGTCTTTGGAGAAGTCACCTTCTGCTTTGTATAGTTCTATATTCTCTCCGAACTTCTTCTTATTCTTAGGGCGATCAACAACTACAGCACTCCAGAAGTGTTTCATTCCATTGAATCTGACATCCATCAAATGATCACACGCTCCAGCCCTCACAAGCACATCTAAAGCCTTCTTGTTAAGTTTGCTATACTTGACGTCAGGGTTGAACAGAAAGTCCTCTACAGTGTGAAATGGGCGGTTATTAACCACCTGTTCCATAGCAGAGTCTCCTAGTCCTTTGATGGTAGTCAAAGGCTGAAGAAGAGAGTTATTCTCTTTGTCATACTCCCACTGTTTACCAGAGACATTAACATTCAGTTTGGAGATTGTATACCCCAGAGTCTTCGCAGTAGCAATAGCAGATTCTTTCTTCTTGTCCGATACTTTGTCCAAGTAAGCAGCAAGCCATTCGCCCTCATGATAAGTCATGAGCCAAGCACACTGATAGGATATGATTGAATAGCAAACAGCATGAGACTTATTGAAACCGTAGCCTGAGAAGTACTCAAAGTTCTGCCACATATCAAGAGCATCTTTACGGCGCATACCTTTGTCCGTACAGCCTTGGATAAAACGATCTCTGATGTCGTACTTGAGTTCTGCACCTTTACCAGTACCTTTCTTTGTCAAGAGTTTACGAAGTAGATTGCCCTCATCAAGAGAGATGTTCTTACCCAACTTGTGAGCCAACAGAGCAATCTGCTCTTGGAAGATAAGGAAACCATAAGTCTCACCAGTTACTTGCTTTACAATATTGTTCTCGTAGAACACTTCATGTGGAGCATCTTTAGCCTTAACATAATCTTCATGCACACCTGCCGATAGTGGGCCGGGGCGGAAGATAGAAGTGATAGCAGAGATGTCAACAATGTTACGTGGCTTGACGGACTTACAGAAGTTCTGCGCTCCTGACTCTGTGAACTGGAAGATACCTGCCCACTTACCTTGATGGAAGACATTCTCATACACTCTACGATCTTCTAAGTCTAGGTTAGATGGATGTAGGTGCTTATTGTAGAATGCTTTGACTTCTTGGAAAGATGGATTGGCGTTACCTTGCTTCTTGAGGATGCGCTCGATACAACCCTGAATCATACGAAGCGTAGTAAGCCCAAGCAAGTCAAACTTAATGAAACCCATAGGCTCAAGTTGTCGGACGTTCTGCCCTTCACTCCAAGGAGTTTGGATGACACCTCCTGACTGAATCAGTGGCATGTGACTGTCTAAGTCTTCTGCGATCACAACACCACCAGCATGACGAGAACAAGAGCGATACTGCCCTACCATAGACTTGACGTGCTTCTCAACCTGTGGATACTTTTTGAGGAAAGCCTTGAGAGTCGTAGAGAACTCTAGCACCTCTTCCCAATTTGGAATATAAAGCCCTGCTTTGATGCCGTGCTTTTTCTTGGCGAGAGGTGTTGCCTCTGTAATCATCTTGCCAGTAACAATATTAACTTCTTTAAACTCGATGTCATACATCTTTGAGATGTCTTTGATAAGAGACTTGAGTTGAAGTGTGTTCCAGTTAGAGATAGGAGCAACACAGTCTGTCCCCCATTCTTCAATAAGGTGATCCTTGAGTTCCATAGGTTCTGCCACATCGTAGTCAATATCTGGATAGTCCTTAGCATCTTTACGTAAGAAGCGAGAGAACAGTAGTCCATACTTGAGTGGATCAACTTGTGTGATACCCAAGGCATAGGCAACTAGGGAGCCAGCAGCAGAACCACGTCCAGTACCAGTAAGCATCATATTGGATGCCTTGTCAGATACAGCCTTCATAGTCAAGAAGTACTTGGAGAAGCCGCGCTCTGATATGACTGACAACTCTTCATCGACACGCGCCTTATACAATTGTGCAGTCTTTTTATTAGCCCTGTCTTGTTCTACTAAGATATTGAACAAACCTTCAGTCGTAAGTCGTCTGAGGTATTCATCTTCTGAATATCCGGCAGGTACAACAAAGTTAGGAAGTCGAACAGTATTGTCTGGTAAGAAAGTTTCGATTCTTTTAAAAGCAATATTCTCTGTCTCTTTGATAGAATCTAGAACGATTTGATCATCATACTCTACACCACACTCTTGTGAGTAGCGCTTGTATGATTCCCACATTTGTTCGGCATTCTTAGGATAGAGTTCACACTCTAGTTCCTGAATTTCAGCAGGTAGAGACATATCTAGCCACTCTGGCTTAGATCTACCAAGCCAACCAAGTCGCTTGTACAATTCTCTATCTTGCCATGCTTCAGGAGTAGGATAGTGAGAGTCAGCAGTAGAGATTAGTTTAAGCCCTCTCTCTTTGTGCATCTCGATTATATAACGATTAAGTTCATGCTGTTGAGGTACTCGGTTCCATTGTAACTCTCCGTACCACCTGTCGCCCAAGATAGATTGGAATCTGTCTGTAAGGCGACGCATCTCATTCATGACTGCTTCTTCACCTTCTTCGTGCATACTCCAATAAGCACCTGCATATACTCCACCAAGACAAGCAGAAGCGGCGATAACATCCTCTCCATACTTCTCTAAGAGTCCGAAATCGACTCTAGGCTTTCGATAAAAGTAATCGCCCTTGTGTGACTCGGACACCATCTTGAAGATGTTGTTAAGCCCCTTCTGGCTCATAGCAATAAGAATGAGATGACGAGAACGATTAATATCAGAACGTCCTTTGGACTTAGACTCCCCTTCTGTTTCGATTGAGATTCCTGATGAATCGTCTTTGATTTCTTTCTTGCGTTTCTTGTCTGCTTTTGCTTGATCATACTTCTCTCTCCATTCTACTACGTCTTCAATAAAATAAGCCTCAACGCCAAAGATTGGCTTGAAGTCTTTTCCTGCTTCTTTCATCTTCTTGGCGTGGAGTACCTGATAGGCAAATCCATTCATGTTGCCGTGATCTGTTAAGGCAAGTGCTTTTGAACCGTTGGAGTTGGCATAATCCATGTGATCCTGTGGATAGCCGAAGCCATCGAAAGGAGAGCCAACTCCAGAATGTGCGTGTAAATTAACGAAATCGATATTCTTGATATCCATAAAATAACCTCCCTAGTCATATGTTGTGTATATATTATACGATTAGGGAGGTTGATTTATTCAGAATAATTTATCGATTAATCTCTCGATTTGATGCCTCTACTGCACCTTTTAATTTTGATGATATTCCATCAATCTTTTGATTGATTCCGGAATCAGGTGTCGATGCTGAGCCTGCCAAAGAATATTGACTGCCATCGAAATATACCAAAACTTCTTGCGGAACACTACCGCCAAAATCGATAACCAATGCTGAACGAGCGCCATCTTTTATAGCCTTTAGTCTTCCGGCTTTCAAGCCAGATACCTCAAAAGCCTGAGATGCTGCTTCTCTAATTCTCATGCTAAATTTTTCTAATTCAGGAGAAGAATCAATCGCTCCAGACTTTTCGTTCAATACTTTGTTCGACTCTTCCTTAGTGTACTTTTTAAAGTTTTCCATTAATATTTTCATTTTCATTGTAATTTCTCCTTTAATTATTACATATTGTGGACATATGTGTTGTATACATTGTCATTTGTTCTGAATCTGTCCATCATGACAGGCTGATCCAGATCTTCTGGTGGTTTATTCATATTCGCAAAAATTCTATCAGCCAAGTCTTTTCCAATTGAATATTTTCCACTAGTTTGATCTCCGATAATATTCAAGAAATATCTAGGCTCACCAGAATTAGAAGATCTGACATAAATTGTAAAATTCTGTCCTGCTTGTGTTCTTCCGTCTCTTTCGTATTCAGGGCCTTTGCCTTCTAGTACTTTGTTCAACTCTTCTTTTACGAGTTGCTTGATATAAGATTTTGTTACTTTCATTTTAAATTCTCCTTAAATTAGTTTAACAACATTTTTCGCATTCACATGCACAACATTCACAGCAGTTACAATTTTTAGACATAATGTGATTCTCCTTAAATGATTGATTTTCAGAATAAATAGTTAATTAATTTGTTAATCACTCAAATTCTAATAAAGATTTTTTATATTTCGATGGCTCTATCCACTTCTCCACAACTGGCTTGTCTATGTTGACGTCAGAATTCGCCCATTGCCTGTATCCGTCAAAAGATGTAGCATTGAAATAATAAGGAAGATCAAGTGTCGTAGCATCTTCTCCAAGTTGACAGAACACGTCTTCAAGTTGAAAATGTCTGCCACTCCATCTCTCTTCTGCAGGGAGAAGTTCTCTAGGAATTCCTTCTTCGTTCTTCTTACCTCCGGGAACATATCTGCCAGTACCTTCTTTACGAACCCATGCACGACAATTTATGAAATCTTCCTCGTTGAAAGTAAAACCCATCATCTTGCCCTGCTTGATTCCCTCACCTTCAGAAGTAATCCTGAACCTTTTATGAGTAGAGATTGGCTTCCTGTATTCCCTAACTATCTCTGGAGGGTACAGGCTCCAAGGAAAGGCAACATAATACATACTAGGCACTATCCACTTAGAAAGTTGATTAGACACCCTGTAAGCCATATATGCGCCCTCTATGATACTCCATCCATAAGAATCACGCTTGTTTCTATTCTTAATGTCGATAGAAGTAAAGTAAATTGGAATCATTGTTCTTTTGGCAAATCTGTCTGGATCCATTGGACGATGATAATTGACAGGATCATAAACATAATCCCCTATCACCTTTTTAAACATTGGCTGAATGTCCGGATCAGCCACAATCCATATTGTCTCACATCCTGCCCAAGCACATTCCATGATTGCTCTGTGTATCATCAAATAGTTGTCATTCACAGGCAAAAGGCATGGGTGATAGGGCAAGTTATATTGTAACGGGATTGAAGACAATGGTATGATACCTGCTAAATGAAAATTAAGATTACTCATATATTTCTTTGTCCATAATATCAAAATCAATAATGTGCTCTAAAGAGTCCTCCATCCTATTCATAATGGGTGATATTTCTCTTTTACCCAGTGTTAAGTTAAAACTCTTTTCTATATTCCAGAATATAGAATTTTGCACCTTAAGTCTAGTTGCTGTTTGGCTGTATTTCCACACGTCTAAATTCTCTTCAGTTATTATTGACTTGGCACATACTTTATATTTTCTTCCCTTGTCTTTGAAAAATATTGTTTCAAAATTCAAAGTATCTAAAAAATCACAATCTTTTGATGTGAACATATCTGTCTTGAAGTCATAGATTTTGTCCAATTCTATGTAATCGTTAACCATGTACACCTTTTTTCCAAAAGTATGCTTTGCGTAGTCAAACAGCAAAGTATTGCCTGAGTAGATATTGACAACCTTGTTGTCTGCTCCAACTGCAAACATACGTATATTGTTGCCAACCGGTACAGGATCTGTGAAACTGTTTTTATAGAAGCCATACATTGGCATTAAACCCATGATTCCCAATCGATAAGCCATAATATTCCAAAGTTCTAGCCTTTGCATTCCTCTTTTCTCTTTCTTGCCTGAGAGTAAGTTGTACTCTCTGGACTTATTTTCCACTTGAATACCCGACAGATCCAGCCCATAAGGTAGATGGTGATGTGGTAATGGCTTATGTCTTTCATCGACAAAGATTGGTATTTGATATTTATAAGCAGTTACCATCGCTTGAACTGTGGTTCCGATTATTACCTTGTCGAAGTAAAGATCTGTATCACGATGAGGACTTGCTTTCATTTTTTATCTTCCTATATGCTCCAACAGTAACTGGAAAGAGATCTGTTGCTATCTCTAGGCATGCATCTGCTACCTTCTGTATCTCCCACTGTGCTCCTTCATGAGTTCTCAAATCAATAAACTTGAGTAAATTGCTGAGGTTTACTGTTCCGTAATATTCCGTATATAAGTTCTGAGGCAATACTCCTCTAGCCTGTTCTCTACAGACTCCGGACTCTATCAACTTATCAAAAAAATCTAGAGACTGCTTATGCCATGATTTCATTGCATCAGAAGCCGAGATGTAGGAGTCGATAAATTGAGGTGCGATAGTAGGGTTAGCAGTGTCATTCTCATTTGAAGCCTGCCTATTACTTTCATGTTGAGTTCTGAACTCTAGCGGCTCATAAAACTGGAGATTCTTCTCAGTATAACGTCTGCTAATCTCGTTATAACTCCAAGTGCGGTGCCTATGGTGCTGAGAACGAACAAACAGAGGCACGACGAATTTAAAAGTAATAAGATTATGCTCAAGTGTTGATGTGTGGCGATGTCTAATAAGATAGTTGATAAGTCGCTTGTCTCTTCTATCGAGTTCGGACTTCTCGATACCAAAAGAAACCCTTGCAGAGTTAACAACAGTGATGTCGCTGCCCATATAATCAACAAGGCTAACTGAGCCAATATTGTCTCCGTAAGTAAAAATCGTTCTGTTATATACATTATTTTTGTTATCACTTTCATTCATCATACCTCCAGTAGTAATACTAAATAGTTTTCAGAAACAATATGGTACGTTTCCGAATTTATCGATATATCCTCAATCATCGAAGTCTCCACATAAGCATCGCCAGAATATTGTTGTTTGCAGTCATCTGCACATGCAATAATCTGCACTCTAGTAAATCGTTCAACCTCTTGTGGTTTGAAAGAAGTTGGCAATATAAAAGTGGTTGCCACTTCCTCCTTCTCTACAACTGGCATTTCTACCAATAAATGTCTATTGACTGGTTTCATAAAAAAATCCTCCTCTTTGTATATATTATACGTCTGAGGAGGTTGTTTTATTCATTGGAATTTAGAATATTTCGCAAGAACCTCCAGCACATGCAAGTTCTCCCGAAAGATTTGTTTGATCATCTTCTTCTGAAACATTATCTAGATTGATTTCTTCCAAACTCTTCAGCATTTCATTATATTCTTCTTCCGTGCAGTCTTCAAATGGAGCCTGCTTGTAAGTGTGATCATTGAAGGGTAGAACTGATAATCCATTATAAGAATCTCGGTTGTCCCACATCCATTCGCCAACTGTCTCCCATTCATGATCTTTGATGGTTACGGTTGCAGAAACATTGTGAGAATTCTGTCCTCTTTGGTGTCCACCACGTACCCAAGAAGACGTTACAGCCTTTACCCTCTCCAACATATCCATAGCACTCTCAGAACGTGTTATGGCGCCTTCAGGAGCCTTCTGTGGTGCAGAAATAACTGCTGTATCGTGAGGCGAGAAGTATTCGTCCTCAACCAACTCTGGATGGTTTTGTAAGAGGTAATTATAAATTGATTCATTCTTTCCTACGCGTAATCTGCGTATATAATAATCGTTATGCCACGCATGAATACCACTTGAGGTACCAAGAGTCAAAGATGTAGTCCCTGCTGGTTTAACACAAGTTGTTCTAGCCGCCTGTTTAATACCAATCTGCATCGCAATTCTACGATTTTCTTTTTTAATTTCTAGTGCAGCCTTACTCATGTCTAGCCCTAATACGCCTCCAGAAGCAATACCAGTCATAGATACGCCCACAAGAGCATCTTTCTCTGTGGTTCGTTGCCACACAGGGCGAAGATAATGAAAATCAGTATACCCTGCTTGCAAAGTACCGATGAATGTTGCTGCTCTCGCCCTCTTCTCCAACTCTTCTTGAGTTTCAACGTCTGATACGTTAATTTCAGTCAGATTACAAAACTGGTAAGATCGCAGTGCGATCTCACAGCAAGGGTTGGTACCCCAATCTTTATCATTAGAGAAGTAGAATCCGGGCTCTCCAGCACCTGATGCTCTCACTCGTTCCCAGATATCCATAAAGAAGTCTTTCTTAATCTTGTGTCGTAGAAGAACAACAGAATTGTTTGCTCTACCACGTTGAGGATTAAGTTCCCACCAATTACCAGACTTGGCAGCCAACATCTCGATATCATCCGCAGAAAATAAAGAAATAAGCGCTGCACGTCGGATGCCACCTGCCAATACTGCATCTGCAATATGACACATGATATCATGGGCTTCTATAGTAGTTAGTTTTTCTCCATCTTCTTTATGCCGTAAGATACCTTTAACCTTTACAATACACTCACGAAGAGGTTGTGGGCCGGGTGCTTTACCGCCTGAAGTAACCAGTTTGGCTCCTTTTGCACGGATATCAGAGAAGTCAAAACGAATTTTGGAAGTCCCTTTAAAGTAAGAGTTCAAAAGCGCCTTAATGGCGTCTGCCCATCCTTCAATAGAGTCCGCCACTAGATATCGCCTAGTTCTATTCTCATTTGGCTTTCGGATCTCAGGCAACTTCTCGACATGATGACGTTGCACCGAAAAACCTACACCAGTTCCTCCCAAAAGCAAGAACATTGCTTCTGAGAAAGAACGAAGATCATCAACAGGCATGAAAGCACAGTTGAAGATACGATTAGGAGAAACCTCAATAGGCTTTCCTCCAAACTGCATAGATCTCATTGATGGAAGAACCTTCTTATCAAACACCATCTTGTACGTCTCAATAATTTCATCCCTCAGTTGAGGATATTTTTTAATATGCATCTCCATATTACGAGTGACAAGTTCATTCCAGTTTTCTCGTCTCTGCTTGTCTTCCAGATAACGTGCGTATTTCATATGGACTGTGATGTCCGATAGTATTTGATTTGATACTTCCATTGTTAATTCTCCTTGTTTTTGTTTTTGTATCTACTGTATAGATCTGCTTTGTGCTCAGAGAGAGATCTTTCCTCCATTTCCTGCATTGTCTCCGTAGACTCGGCTAGAACTTGCATACTTACAGTGCTCCAGTCTGCTACGATTGGGTAAACAATTCCGTCAACCCCGTTTCTATTTTTGGCTACAAACATTCTACCTGTGTTGTTAACTTTGTCTTGTGCTGTTCTTGATACAGAACAGATAAAATCAGCAACAAAACACTTGTTAAATGCCTCAGAAATTGATTCCATTGTAACAACTTCGGCGTTAAGCCCTGAGCGGTTTGTTTGAGATGCTGTCCAAAGAGGACATTGAAACATTTGAGCCATTCCGCGTAATTCTTCGTATATGTTCTCCAAGTCATGTCTTTTCTCCCTAGTCATACTCACTGGCTTAAGCAAATCGGCATAATCTACGATGATCATACCTACCTCAACTCCTCTTTTCTTCAACTTCTCTAAGTGATTTCTTAGAGTTTGAGTTGACGCAGATTTAGTTGGATATTCTTTAATTATGAGTGATCCATCTAATTGACTAATTTCGTCATAAACTTGTTCCTTAAAACTGTTCAAATCAGACAATGGGACATTTGTGATACAAGAGTCATATCGTCTTCCTATGACTTTGTCTGAAAGTTCCATAGTATAGTGTACAATAGTTTTACCTGCTTTGACTGCTTCTGCGCCCAAGGCAGTAAGAACCATAGATTTTCCTGCCCCTGTTGGAGCCACAACGACTCCTAACTCGCCTATTCCAAGTCCACCACCTGTTATATCATCAATGTGCTCCCACCCTGTAGACTGTGGATTGCGAGCCTTTAAAGTGTATCTTTCTTCGAAATCTGTAAGGTACTCATAGCCTGCTTCATTTCCTAGTCCTAGGGACAAAGCATTATTGATAATCTTACTGATCTCATCAAATGATGACGATTGCATTAACTCAACTGTTTCCATTAACGCACCTTTCAGTTTTTGCTTTCTACAGAAATCTAGACTGACTCCTATGATATACTCAGAATCTTCAACCTCAGATCCGTGAATACGTGCAAAGTACTCTTTAACTTGTCTTTGTAACGCTTCGTTCTCACTTTCCAATTCTGTTCTTAATATGGTAATCATCGTTTTGTAAGATGGATGTACCTTGTATTTCTCTCTATATCCCAAGATTTTAGACACGAATGTCTGTAAGTAAGATAACTCAAAGAAATTGATATCTAGAACCTCTGTGATTTGATCGCAGTAGTTTCTATCCTCCAACATTAGTTGAACCATCGATTCTTGAAAATGTTTCCCAAATCTGGAAAAATCTTCTGGCATTTTTCTCATATTCATTAACCCTCCTTGTTTGTTTTATTATACGTTTGTGTTGCCTGTTTTATTCAGAGATTATTCTTCTCATTGTTTGTTCTAAGACTTCCCATTTCAATGACATAAAGCCATCTTCCGATAGCATCAATTTAAACCCTGTAAGATTAAAGTGCTTATCTCTATCAGTTAGACAATTCTCAACCATTTGACGTCTCTGATAAGATACAGAAGGTTGATACAATTGCATGATTTTGTAGTTTTCATGAATCACATCTTTGTGCTCTAGAACTGCTTCTAGATACTTGCTCTTCTTTTCTTTTAAGAGATCATTGGTAGCCTTAAATAGATCTTGTGCACTATATTCTTCGTCTTCAGACAAGAAAGGAAAGAACTTTACTACTCTTCCAAACCCTATGCCCGGAACTCCGGGAAGGTTATCAGATGCATCGCCGACAAGTGCTCTAGCCAATGCCATATTCTTAGGGTGGATCTTTAGATCTTCTAAGATTCTCTTTGTGTTCAATATTTCCCAAGGCTTTTTAGCAGGACGCATTAAGATAGTTGTCTCATCGCACAACTGCATAAAATCCTTATCATTAGACATAATAATCTTTTGATCTTCTGCGACACCTTTAGCCTGAACAATCGCTGAGATGATATCATCAGCCTCAATGTCTTCAAACATAAATTGGCAAATTGGAAGATGCTCCAGATATTCTAGCAGTCTTGCCTGTTGCCAAACTTTGTTGTCCTTCTCTTGTTGCAAGGAGAAGTCATATCCCATGTCTTTAGGTAGATGGACAACCTTTCTACCTGCCTTATAGTTAGCGTTTATTTGTCGTCTCTTTCTAGATCCGCCACTGCCATCCCAGACGATTACAACGTCATCTGGCTTTGTTAGTCTTATGGACTTCTGTAAAGACTTCAGAAAGCCAATACAGCCACCTGCAGGGTTACCTTGTATACTTATACTTGGATCCCTAGCGTAGCACCTAAAAAACATATTAAGTGCATCAATAATTAAAATTTTTCTCATATTCCCTCCGTATATATTATACGTTTGAGGGAACAATCTTATTCATACTTTCTTTTCACCATTTATTTTTAAACTGACACCAAAGCCTTGTGCTTGCAATTGCTTTGCTAACGACGTCATGGTATCTTCAATTTCTTCAGATGACATATTCTTGCGTGGTACTGAAGATTTGCTTGGAGACGGAGAACGTTCTTTGCTTCTCATATGCTTTTCCAATGCTTCTTCTCCAGCCAGAATATCATCTTTGTACCTAGTCTCGTCCAGTGCCTCTTTTACTAGTTGTTTGATGTAAGTTTTGTCGATTTTCATAATATGCTCTCCCATTTTGATATAAATAGTCACAAAAAAAACTCCCTACCAAATAAATGATAGGGAGCCACAACACAAACAAACAAAGGAGTCATTTCGTACTACTTCTATGTTTCATTATCTTCGTAGTACTGGGATGCCTCGCCCAATCTTTTGTCAAACTTCATGATGACTTCTTCATCAATGATGTCTAATACAATTCTTTTAAATTCTTCATCTTCTCGAACTATGTCGGCAAACTTTGACTTTTGAAACTTCTTTTCATATCCATCCTTTTTCAAAGTAAACCAAGCACCGCTATTGTTGATACATTCTGATGATGCAATGGCATCAAACCAAGACTCTTCATCTTGAATACCTACATCGTCACCCCATAAAATCTTGAAGTTACACATTCTTCCGTGGGTTCCGAAGCGAGACTTCTCTAACTTACACTTAACTTCGGAACCGATTCTATATCCTTTATCGTCAGTAACAAATGATGCTTTTGCCTTTCTCCCTGTAAGCCAAATTCGGAGGGAATATGAATAAATTAGTGCTTTTCCACCGGGAGTAAAGTAAGGCGTAGTCATTGCTTCTGAAGGGCTACGTGTGATATTGTCTTTCAACTGGTTTAGTACCAACAATGCGGAGTTGGAGTTCGAAATTGGCTGAAGTAATTTAGCCAATCCTTTAGACAGAATACGTGGCTTGACTGCCATAGTACTCTGTGGGTTAAAATCGCCTTCTAAATCGGCAATAGCAGGGGTAAGAGCCAAACTGTCCCAGACGAACAGATTATTTTCTTCTCCTGAATTTAAGATCGTTTCAATTGTTTCCAAAACGAACTCAACGTTCTGAGCCTGAATGTATATGAAGTCTCCGTAATCCTCTTCATTCTCTGTGTCTAACAGACAACCACATTCTTCCAAAAAATCAGAACTAATAGCCGACTCTGAGTCGAAATAATAAACGTTGTAGCCTTTCTTTTGAGCATTACCAGATATCTGAGCAGCCATATAAGACTTTCCAGTACCACTTAGTCCTGCTAGTTCAGAAATCCTACCAATTGGAATTCCTGCTTTCTTTCCCCTACAGACAATAGAGTCTAGCCAAGTAGATCCTGTTGGGATCCAGTCGTATACATCTGTTGGGTTTTCTTGTGTCAAGTCGTGTGCTACGTCACCACCTGCCAGTTTATTAATCATTTTTAATTTGTCCTTAAAGGACAGTTTGCCACTAACGGGCTTAATACTTTTTTTACGGGGCATTCTTTCTCCATTGTTTGTTAAATAAGGCATCTGTAAACCCATGCCTACCTGCGGTTTTTACTCGTTATATATGACAGTTTTTGAAGAGAACTGACAAACTCACATATCACAGGAGATATCTTATGATAATAACTCTTTGAAGGCTGCATCGACATCTGATGTCTCTGAATTAGAGTACTTGGTAGTACCAACAGAGTTGTCAGCAGTTGATGTGCCTGCTTCGGCATTCAAGAATTCAGAAAGCATAGTTTCTATTTCTTGTGTAGTTTTTGTGTTAAAGTTCTCCATGAATGAAGGCATCGAGTCCATGATTCGAACCGTGTCTTCGGAGGCTTCTGCCAAAGCACTAGGGCGGCGACGTGGAGTGATTTTAGTTACTGGGAACTGTGCTCCGGGTGGCTTACCATAATTAATAGACAGATCAGTTCCGCCATCAATATCAGTAATATCACCGTAGTCGGGATTAGTTACCAGTCCGATCAATTCGCCATAAGCCGTCTTACCATAGCCCCACAATTTAATACCTTGATCTTCTTCACCTCGAACTACGACAGGTGAGAAAAAGCGTTCTTTCGCAAACAAGGTTTTACAGAACTTAAGTGTTTCAGTATCACCTGCCTTTTTTGCATCATTATAAGTGCTCCAAGCAAAGTTGCAAACAGGGCAGTCTTCGCCGTGCATCTTTTTAGGACACAAAAATCCGGGATTCTTACCTACATTGTAGTGAAAGAAAAATTGCTTGAACGGATCTCCGTCTTCGGGACAAACAATGCGAATTGTTTGATCTCCATCTTGTGGTTTCCAAAATGCGTTTTGGGTTGAGTTTCCATTGCCGTTTCCTTGCAATGCGTTGAGTTTTTGTCTCATTTTATTAAAATCTATAGCCATAATATTTCTCCTTTGTTTGAATTTTGACTTTTTGTCTAAAGTAGAGATGATTGATCTATCATCCCTCTATAGTATTATACGTTTGAGTTGTTGAAATTATTCAAAATTTCTTGATTTCCTTCAAAAGAAACTACTTCATCAGTATCAGCAGTACGCCAATTGAAGGTACGCCATCCTTGAGCCTGAAGATCCCACACGGTTTCTAAGCCTTCTTTAAGGGTGCGTTGCTTACCTGTACCTTTTGTATTGGTTTCTACAAAAGTGGTAGGTAAATCCTTTGATCTTACAAAGAACATTGTTCGAAGTTCTCCGTTTGATTTGGAAAAAGTTCCACGATAGTATTTAATGTTTGTCATGTTATCTCCTTTTGTTGACACTTATTATACGTCTGAAGATGTCATTTTATTCAGATTGAATTTCAGATGATGTCTTCAGAGCAAAAGAGAAGCCTTGATCTAGATCTGTCGGATAAACTCCAAAAGATATTGACTTGTCTTCTGAGTCTGAGGAAGAGATATTAGATAGTTTCTCAAACAACTCTTCATCGTTCTCTATTCTTATACGGTTAACGCCAAAGAAATATTCAATCTGATTATGTTTTTTTATCTCATAACAATCTTTAGTCTGAGATTCATCAATGTTTACAATACTCATAGTACCAATCCTAGAACTGATATATTTTTCTCTAAATGTGTCAAACACTGGATCTGTGTTCGTGTATATATTATACCAATGTATAGATGTAGCCACTAATCTGTTGATATTAGGATAGAAGTTTAGAATCGACGTCTTCCCAATTATCTCAGACATACTGTTATTGTCAAATATCAACATTTTCTCAAATACACCTGATCTAGTATATTCCTGAAGTATGTGAAGGTGAGCCCTATTTCTAAGAATAGAATTCTTATCTAGTGTGGATACATCTGGTTTAATATAGACTATACTAACCTTTCTATGACTCACTTGTTGTAAAACCCACAAAGAGCATGCCGATATCTTTCCTGATCCGCAGACAATAAAATATACCTCCTCGTCATCATCGAGTGACTTTACAAGTTTTGTTAATTGTATTACATTTGCATCGTAAAGTTCTGCTGATTGTTGTCGAGGTATATGAAAACAGTTTTTCTTTCTTTTATACTTATCATCTGAATCAAGTAAAAAGACAGTATACTGAGGATATTCTTTAAATAGTTGTGCTATTTTACATCCTGCTTTTCCTAATCCTATAATATTCATTTTATTTCTTATCTCCTTATTTCTAATTGTTTTAGTTTATTTATAATATATTTTACAATTCTTATTATAACTTTTCTTAATACTAAAAATATTTAATATTATTATTAATATATTAACATTTATTTAATTTATATTAATATTTTATTTAAATTATATAAATCCTTTCCTGCTGAAACAGTAGCAACAAATCTGCCCAATTTGGTGTTTCTGAATTCTTCAATAATCGGCTTTATAAGTTCCTTATCTTCGGAAGCAAAGTCCAAGATGACGCTGTCGTGAAGAGTGAACGCTATGTAACTCTTTCTGCCCTTCAAGAGTTCATAGATCGCCACCATTCTTTCTAGCACCAAGTCTGCACATGTACTTTGAATAAGGTAGTTTAAAGCATGATAATCATCACATTGTATTTTTCTTTTGAATATATTCTCAACTGAACCGTATAGATAATATCTGCCTAATATTAAATCTCTATCATACTGCCCACTAGAGACTGTATCATCTGAATTTGGATTATACAACCAAGCAAAGAATCTTTTCTTCGCTTCGTCTCTAGTACTATGATAGAGATTTTTTGCGTTATAGTCGTGTATATCTTCATCTGGCTGATCTAATCCGAGTAGAGCAAGTACGACTCTTGCCTCTGCTGCATTGTAATCTAGTTCAATAAAGAAATCATTGTTAGGCTTAATACAAGCCCTGTGTTCCTTCTTCATGTTCATTAAGGGTAGGGAATCGCCCGAAAGGCTCAGCCTACCCGTTTTAGAGCCAAATAAATTATAATCACAGTAGGCATCTCTGCCTGTAAATTTCTTGTAAAGAAGTTTTGCTTTTGGATCTGTCCAAAAGTCTTGCAATACTTTGGTATCTAGATTTACTCTACGATACTTAATATCAGACAATACTTGCTGCACTTGCAACAAATGATTGTAGTTATTTGGGCGAGAATATTTATCAAATACCCACTCACAGATTTCATTTCTGATATTGCAGTATTCTTTGAGAAATCTCTCTGGCGTTAAGTCAAAAAAACAATTCTCTGCTAGATTAACTTTTGCTAGTTGATTTGAACGAATGAAAGCCTTGAGTTTGTTTGTGATCCTTTCCCAATCCTCTAAAAGGTGAGACGGACATACATCATCAAGACTTTTTCCATTGACATAAAGTTGAGCATAGTCGATAGGCATTCCATATAAAAAGTTTGAATAGCCCCAAGTCTTAGATAGCCCATCTGGAATATCTTTGAAATGAAGTTCACCACTGGAATACACACCGACACACTCTGATTTATCATCGAGTGTTTGAAACAGCATATTTCCTCCTATAATTTGATTGTAAATGTCTTCTTTCTATACGGTTGATGAGTAGAGAATATTCGATAATTTTCTTCTTTTTTCGTTCGAACGCCGTAGTTTGCTCCATCCCCAACGATTAAACATGTTTTGTCGTGAATATGATGCAGACACTCAGTTAGTCCGTAATGTTGAAATACCTCAAACGACTCTTCAACTGATAAATCAAAGTAATCCTGATTCCATTCTTTTTTCGCTTCTTTCGCTCTGATAAAGTAATATAGTTCTATTAATTTTCTATCTGTAAAATCTGTCTCTGTTCTTTTCTTTCTAAATGTTAGTTTAGACTTAGATCCCTGCCCACATACTTTTGTTTCAGTATAATATGGATAAGCCTCTACGTAACTGTCATAGAACGACAGCATATATTTTTTAAGTGCACTAATTTCGAAAAAGTGAGTTTGGTAATAGCACTTATTGAACATGTCTTGTAGGTTCTCATATCCCTTTTCGTTCATTCTTTCTAGCATCTGCTGGGACTCCAAATCGGCAATAAACCTCCAAGGTGCGTTCTTGTCTACCATGAACCCAAAAGCATTTGCTATCTTTTGTATTTGTAGGAAGTGTTCGTCTAGGATAAAAGAGGTGTATTTATTTTTGTCGTCATCGTGCTTTGCAGTTGATATTTCAAATACCACACCACTCATTGCTGGATTTGCAGCACGTCTTAATTGGAGATTACTCCTAGTCATAGGGAATACAGGTAACAAGACATTTAGAAATAGTGTAAACTCTTTTATATAGTCTCTGTAATCTTTGATCCTGCTTGATCCTTGTTTGGCGTATTTGTTTATGAATCCTTTAAATATCGATTCCATTGTTTCATGATGATCAGCCAAACTATCACTCCAGCCAGTCTTTACTTTAAAAGAGTAGTAAGCACTCTTTTTCTTGAGTTTCTTGATTTCTTTCATTCTGTTGATCTTATCTAGCATGTCTATCAGAGCCTCACAAACGAAATCTAATAGCAGAACGTTGTCTGTCCCCGGTACAAGTCTAAGGAACTTGCTAGAGGGGTATACAGGGCGATTGTGGGTGTCTATACGCCCATATAGCATCTTTTCATGTATGAAGTCTATTGACTGGAATTCGGGAAAAACATTTCTAGATTCACCTTGATATTCTGACATGTCATCCACTGCATCACCAGTGATTGAATCTTGGGATTCTGGCTTAAAGCCTTTAGGGAATGCATGTTCGTAATAATACCGTTTGTTGTGATATAGATCTTTTGTTCCTTGACTGTTTCTCCCTAAAGGGATTATTTCCGGATTAAAAGGCTCTAAAACATCAGAAGGTATAGAATTTTTGACAATCTCTTCAATAATGCCATTTATTTCTTTTTCGCTAAATGGCTCTGGATTGTCCATTGCGTCACGAAACCTCTTGTTAAGGCTATCTAAAACCTTTTCTTTAATTTTATATTTTCTATGATTAATCATTCGTTACCTCCCGAAGAGAAAGGGTTTACTGAATCTAATGCCGAGCCTATAACATTAGTAACTCGTTCAGTTACTGGTATATCTCTCGCTGGCTTGTTGCCGTCGCCAAACCTTTCGCACCTAGCCTCGATTGAATCCAATGTTCCTCCGGATTGTGCAAATATGCAATTCAGTGTTGTTTCATATTGTCCGCCCCTAGATATCGTTGAATCAATTGAAATTATGTCATAGTATCCGCCAATACCCAATAAATTAGCCAAAGATCCATAATTAGCAGGCACAATGTTGTCTCCAATATTTCTTCCAGCATCCCCATCATCTTGAGGACGTCCGAAGCCCATTGGAGCGTTTAAGAATACCTTCATTCCCGGATAAAATAGTGTGTTGCCAACTAATTTAACCGAAGCGTTGTATACATCTCTGATTTGTCCCAGATTTCTTGCATCTGCTTGACGTGCCTCTCTAAGCCCTTCGACATCAGTTCTAGAATAGTCAATTGATTTCACAATTCCAGTCTCCGCTCCAATATAAAAATGATATATTCCTTTGTTCATGTCCTCATCCGGATTTGCCCTTAATTCAGATGCTTTATAGTTTATAGCGTGAAACAATAGGCAATTTACCATTGGCTCTCCCTCTACAGGATCTCCTACAGTCTCAAATGTGTTGCTAATGTCAATTCTCTTAGTGGGGAATGAATAGTTAACATTTAGTCCGTTCTGTGTTGCCATATACTTGCTAATTGTGAAATTGTTCATTGCGATATTTATTGTTCTTTTCTCTTTCCCAACATCAAAGCATTCTGGTGGTTGTAATACTTTTTTAACCAATCTTTCTAATATGTCTTTAAAGAACTGCTTAAGTGGATAACTGGCGATTTGCTTTCTAACCACTGTTTCTAGGAAGAAAGCCTGAAAGTCGTTATAAGATATTGGAATATCAGCAAGATTGATTTGAAATTTGCCACCTCTAGGATGATGAATCACTACTGGGCCGCTAATAATTGCAGAATCTCCCATACTTTTGTTTAGATGCGGATTCATCACTGTGCATGCTGCATTAAGTATATCTCCTAAATATATAAACTGTATATAGCCCTTAGATGGATCTTGTTGTGCTTCTCCAGACTCTTTTGTAACTTCTTCTAGTTTTTCTGTATCTCCATCAGCGGCTTCTTTTATTGCTTCCTCGGCTTCATCAGCATTTTTAACCTCTTCTTCTCCAAAATCTTTGAATGTACCATCTTCATTAAATAGTCCATCAATTTTTGGACGAGCAGAGTCTAATGTTATACTCTCAAGCCAATCTTCAATTTCAGATTCGCTTAGTTCTATTGTCTGTACTTCTTCGTTGAGGGCTGTGAGGAATTGCTTATAGATTTCTTCCCTTTGTCCGGACAAAATCTCTTCTACTTCTTCTTCTCCGTTTTTTATCTCTGCTTCAAGTGATTCAACATTATCTTTGTATTTATGAGCCTCTTCGTCATCTGGATTATCAAGCCTTAGACAGTCAATGTACTCATTCATATCTGCTATTCTCTGTCTTTTAAGTTCAAAAGAATCTTCTTGATTTGATATTAAGGCAGAATTCTTTACTCGATCCAAAATAGCCAATATATTTGCATCGTTTCCGTTGATCGAAGACTCTAAAGCGCCTTGGTATTCAACCGTAAGAGAAATTGCACCATTTTCTTTGATATCGAAGGAGTGGCTAACCAAATTTAAAATTAGAGACATGTTTTGTTTACGAAGTTCTGATTTCAATTCTCTAGTCGCCTGATCAGGTGGAGTATTGCGAATATTTCTTTCTTGGATTTCTAATCCCGGCAGTACACCACCAACTATATCTGTATTCGCCCACCCTACATCGAGTCTAATTCTGTAAAATTTCGGAACGTATTGTCCCCTTTGTCCTGCAATTCTAGCAGAAACCCCTTGAGAGTCTTTGAAAGTAGGTGGATGTAAGATTAAATCAATGAAATTAGCCTGCATATCTAATGTATCTGTTGTTAGTCCGTTTTCATCTAGGGCAATATTGTTCAAAGTCCCATCAGTAGCGTTAAACCTACCTCCTAAAAGATCTGCTGCAGTTTGAAATTCAAACTTCATGCTCACATCAATGACTTTGTCAGATTCAGCAGGATTTTTACCGTTAAGATTGAAACTAACTTCTGAGATACCTGCGCCTCCGATCCTTTTAAACGTTTCGGCGTTAAATATGTCATCAATATTTTTTCTAGAGTAAAAATCGTCAAATATAAACTCCGGAGATGCAATTGGGTTTCTAGAATCTTCAGATCCATATATTAGTTTAAACAACCTAACTTTTGGTTGCAGGGCTGCCAAAGTAGCCGGTTTTATATTTAAAAACCTCTCCTGTCCGTTTCTAGAAGTCAACTTTGAAATAATCTCATAAGCGCCACCGCCAGTTTCAGGATCTGTGTCAACTACACTAAAATTAGAGAAACCCAATGGGTTTTTGTTTTTTCCATACGCTGACAGATGATCGATATAGTCCATCA
>Ga0181394_1000095_pt1 | contig 33220 bp, 53 predicted proteins | sample 17SPOviralmetaG_FD_130123 | JGI IMG/M metagenome (GOLD analysis project Ga0181394, IMG submission 130123) | Marine viral communities from the oligotrophic San Pedro Time Series (SPOT) site, San Pedro Channel, CA, USA - 17 SPOT_SRF_2010-11-23 | ecosystem: Environmental > Aquatic > Marine > Strait...
ACGTTGACGCAGACGGCAATGAGGTTGAGGCAGATGCTGAAGGTGCTATTGCCAAGAACCGCAAGGGCATCCGATACCCTGAGTTGCTGGCGTTTGTGGGTGCAGCTACTGAACAGCGGCTGGCTGACATTGAGACACGTCTGACCGCATTGGAGACAGCATAATGGCAAAAGATAAGCTCACTGATTACGATGCCACCGCGTCCAACAACACGGATGTTGGCGGTATATCTGTAGCTGAAGGGATGCTGCCCAGTGGCGTGAACAACGCCATCCGGGAGCAGATGAGCCATCTCGCTGACTTTGCGGCTGGCACCAGCGGTGTGGACGTTCTGAAGCTACAGGACAACACCGACACAAACAGCATCAAGCTGCAAGCGCCAGCAAGCGTGACCACTACTGTGACGCTTACACTGCCTGACGGTGATGGTACAACGGGACAGACTATTGTAACTGATGGCGCTGGTACGTTAAGCTGGGGTTCTGGCGGTGGCGGGTCATTCTTAGGTGATAGTGGTGGCGGTACGGCTGACATCATTCGTGTGCATGAAAAGCAATTAGACACGAGTGTAACAGTATCCGCCACAGACAATGGTCTTTGCGCTGGGCCGCTCACTTTGGCAACGGGCGTGGTTTTGACAGTCGCAACAGGCGGCACGATGGTGATAGCATGAGCGAGTTAAGAGCAGACACAATCACAGGCAGTGATGGCACAGGCCCAGTCACGCTGACTAAGCAGAGTGCGGCAAAGGCGTGGGCGAATTACGCTCATGCTACTGGATTGAGAGAAAGTTTTAATATCTCAACATTTACCGATAACGGAACGGGGGACTACTCTCTTTCTTTAACAAGTAGTTTTAGCAATGCAAACTATGCGGTAGGCGGAATATCTATAAGTGGTGGAGATAGAACTGTCGTTCTTGATACAGCATCTACCGCATCTATTATAAGAACAAACAACTACGATACAAGCGCTGGAAGCGCCATTGATGGAGAATCGTCTTTCTCAGCACACGGAGACCTAGCCTGATGTCTGAACTCAAAGTAGATACCCTCACTGGCAAGACCACCGCCAACGACATCACCGTGACTGTTGGTGCTAGTGCTACTATGTCTCTGGAACAGGGGTTGGCGAAGGCTTGGGTTAACTTTAATGGAACGGGAACGATTGTTTCTCGTGATTCACTGAACGTGTCTGGGTTGGTAGATAATGGAACGGGTTGGTATTCAGTTAATTTTGCCAATTCTATGGATAGTTCCGACTATTCTTCTACGGGTGCAGGCGGCGGGACAAGCGGCATACCGTTAACTAAAATTCCACCAACTAATGTTGTTTACAACACCTCTGGGTTTCAGCTTCAGACTTTAAATACTGCGTCTCAGGCAACTCTTGATACACAAATTATAGGAACACAAAACTTCGGAGACTTAGCATAATGGCTGGAAAAATTGTAGCAGATTTGCTGGAACACAGCACCGCTGGGTCAATCGCCACGAACTATGTTGTCGAGGGTAGTGCGAAGGCTTATTGGAGAAGTGCTACTACTTACACACTAGGCGCATCCTTGAATGTTTCATCAATGACGGACAATAGCACGGGTAATTATGACGTTTCTTTTTCTAGTGCATTTGCTTCCAGCACTGACATAGTTAACACCTTTGGAAACGTTTCTAGCGTCTCAAGAACGTATGGCGGCTATGTTCTATCAGCTTCTCAAGTTTCTTGCAGAATGTTTAACTCTAGCGGAACAGCCAATGACACTAATGCAACGGGCAATGTTCACGGAGACCTAGCCTAATGAACACACCATCATTCAAAGGCACACACCTGTTTGACCGCCTATGCTGGGCAAAGGAAAACCTAGACGGTGTGCAGTCAGACTATCGTGTTGTTTATGAGGACAGCATTGATGAGTGCGCCAAGATACTTGTGCCTGACCCCAACTGGATGGCGTGTGCATTGCAGGGCGGTATCCTGCCGCCAGTGTGGGTCTACTGGGAACTGGCAAAAGACGAAGCGCAGCCTGACTTCAAAAAACATACGCGCGGCTACCTGCTGCACGAGACTGAGCCAATGCCAGCGATGACAGAAGAAGAAGCAATCGAATACCTAATTCAGAAGGATATCCCTCAGTCTGTCTGGCAGAATTGGGATGAGGGCAACCGCCCGACTATGGTAATATGTAAAAAGCAACAATTACCGCAGACAAGAGAATGGCGCAATTCGTGGCGCATATCTGATGAACTAAACTTAGCCGCTTAGGAGATTATAATGGCTGTTTCAACTTATATCGTGGATAAGGACGGTAATCAGATTGATGCCTCAACTGCTACCGTTCCAGCAAATCGTGACTTTCGTGGTGCTTGGTCACTGTCAGGCTCAGTGATTTCTGAGGACTTGGCAAAGGCAAAGGAAATCTTTGCCGACAAGGTGCGTGAAGCCCGTGGCCCACTGCTTGAAGCGTTAGACACAGATTATATGAAAGCACTGGAAACAAGCGCAGACACAACACAGATTGTGGCTGACAAGCAAGCACTGCGTGATGCACCGATTGCTGGCAACAGCGCATCGACTATTGCTGAGTTAAAGGCCGCTTGGCCTTCTTGCTGTGGTGTTAGCCCTTACGCATAAGGACGCAAAAATGGAAATGACCAGCCTCATAGACATGCTACTTGGCCTTGTTGTGGCTGGTGTTGCGTGGTTCCTGTCTGAGCAAAACAGAGAGCAGAAGCGGCTCAACATTTTGCTGAACAAGACCCGCGAGGAGTACGCCACACGGGCTGAAATGCGTGACGACATGCGTCAGGTTATGGAAGCCCTGCACCGTGTCGAGGACAAGCTCGACAAGGTGCTTGGTCGTTCCTAATGTTTAAGGTTATAGTCCTAGCTTGTAGCGTAGTCGTGCCAGAGCAATGCTATGAGTATCACGACACACGCGGCCCGTACAAAGACCGCGAGAAATGCGTATCCCGCGCGCATGAGATGGGTAACGCTATAGCTCAGATAAACAAGGGCGCAATCATGCCTCAAAAATACAGATGTAAACAACTGACGCCGGGGCGGCTGACCTAATGGTAGTCGCAGAGGCGTTGGCCGGGATTGCGCTTGTGAAGGCGGCGGTCGACGGCATCAAAAGCACAATCGGCACCGCGAAAGATATTTCGACCATTGCGTCTGACATCGACGCGCTGTTTCAAGGGTCGGACGAGGTTCAGAAGAAGGCGTCGAAAAAATCAGGCGTGAGGCTGGGTGATCAGTTTGGTGTTGATACCGTGGCAAAAGAGATTATTGACCAACGCCTTGCGGCGGAGGCGCTCAGGGAAGTTGCGGCGATGTGTGACCTGCGCTTCGGACACGGCACTTGGGCTTCAATACTTGCCGAACGGCAAAAGCGTATCCAAGAGCAGCGAGAGGCAGCGGCGAAGGCGCGAAAGGAAGCTCAGATTAAACACGATGAGATGATTGAAGGGCTAAAGGCTGCGCTAATAATATCCGGCACAATCGCGGTGGCCGTTGGGCTGTTTGTTTTCTTTATGGTGTCGGTAGCCGGGGCAATCGGGATAGCGTGATTAGCCACACCGCCACCGGCTTGATGGGCGAGTACGTCGCCGCCTCGGCTGTGTTACAGTTTGGGTATCGCGTCTCGATGGCGCAGCAAGATAAAATTGACCTAGTATGCTGGGGTGACGATAATGAATTTTATCGCGTACAAGTTAAGACTAGCCACTTGGTTAAGAATGAGAGGCGTCGCAGCCCGGTGTATCATTTCCAGCTTAGCAGTGGATGCAAGACTAAACATTTACCGAGCGAGGAAGACTATGACCTATTATGCCTTGTGGGCGCTGAGCATAGGCGCACGTTGTGGTTGCCAATCTGGTCAGTGCGCCAATATACGAAGCGCGTGTCGGCCAAGCTATTTGATGAGGCTGAGGCGGAGCGTGCGTCGTTTTTTAAGGCGATTGAAATTGTCAGGGAAATGAGACGATGAACAAAGACAGACTGCGTGAAGAACTGGCCGACGACGAGGGCTGCAAGTACGAAATATATCTCGACCACCTCGGGCTGCCGACGTTTGGTCTCGGCGCGCTTATAAAAGAAGGCGACCCAGAATACGGTCAGCCAGTCGGCACGCCAGTGTCAGAAGAGCGCGTGCGGCAGCGCTTCGCCTTAGACATAGCTGTGACGATCGAGGACTGCCACCGCCTGTACAGCGACTTCGACGAGCTGCCGGAAGAGGCGCAGCTCGTAATCGCCAACATGTGCTTTAACCTCGGGTATCCCCGGCTGTCCAAATTCAAGAACATGAAGGCCGCAGTCGACGCACGGGATTGGAACGAGGCCGCCGATCAGATGGTAGACAGCCGCTGGCACGATCAGGTCCCGAACCGGGCGAAGCGTCTGGTCGGACGCATAAGGAACTTGGTCAATGGCTGAGATTACGATGGAACGGTTTTTGCGTTGGAAGCTGTTACCGCGAGGCATGATGCTATTGAGCAGCCTGCTCGTGTGGGAAACGTCGAGCTGGTTTATGTATGACCTCGGCGCTGAGGCGACGACCCAGCAGACCGCGTTTGTCAGCACGATATGCGGCTGCTTCAGCGGCATGTTCGCAGTTTGGTTAAATCACGAGACGGTGAAAAAATGATAGCAGCACTAATACCGGCCGTTAGCGGCATCCTCGATAAATTTGTCCCCGACGCCGACACAAAGAACAAGCTGGCGCACGATCTCGCCACAATGGCCGAGAAACACGCTCAGGAGCTTGCTCTGGCGCAGATAGAGGTTCTCAAGGCAGATGCCAAGGGTAACTGGTTCCAAGCGAGCTGGCGCCCCCTCATAGGCTGGATATGCGGCCTGTCGCTGGGCATCAACTATATGGTGTCGCCTATTGCGGCTGGGTTTGGCGTCGCAATCCCGCAGGCTGACATGTCGGTGATGATGCCGCTAATGTTTGGCATGCTAGGCATCGGCGGCATGCGGTCATTCGACAAGGCGAAGAAGACCGACACAAAGTAAAACCCCCCGCCGAAGCGAGGGGTCAGGGAGAAGCTATTTAACAGGGCTTTTCTTTCTGATCTTGAGCATCATGCTCTTGCTCGTGGTTGGCCTGTTAGTCCGACCCAGCCGGTCAACCGGTGGCTTTGCGGCTGGTATTGCGAGCGCCTTTTTTAATTCGTCAATCGTTGGTGTCTTCATTTTCTACCCCTGTTCTGTAGCGCCGGTAATACCGGTCGCCGGTCTGCATGTTCTCAAAAGTAACGCTGTAACCGTCGCCTAGCTCTTCGATGTGGCGCGCCAGCACGCTGATCTGCTGGCCTCGATCGTCGATGATCCACGCCCATTCGTTAACTTTAAATGAAATCTCACTCATATTGTCACCTCTGAAAAGAACCCCCAGCCGAAGCCGGGGGCAAGGTAGCGTCGGGACGGGAGGAATACCCGACGCCAATTACAGTAGTCTAAAGCCGTGGGCGATGCCAGCGGTTTTCTCTGCGGCGCCTCGCTTGACCAGCGCGTTCATATATCTGGCGCACTGCGTCATCGACTTGCCGCTTTTTTCGGACAGCTCACGGATCGACGGGTAGTAGCCGTATTTGCGGTGGAACCGCGCTATCACCAGCCGGATGTGATGCTGCTTCGGGGTCAACGTAACCTCAGTCATCACGCACCTCTTTTACCGTCAGCGTGTTCTGGCGCACCGTGCGGGCTGGCTTGCCCGGCGTGGCTGGCTTGGGCGGCTGTGCCTTAAACTGCCGCATCGGCCAGCGCACCGCGTATTTGGTGTTGCCGACGACGCCGGTTGCGGCCTCGTGGCTGCCCATAAATTCCTTTAGCGCCGCCTCAGCCTCGTCTATGTCCGCCTCGGCTGCCTTCTTGGCGTCCTTGGCGTTGACGAGCTGTGCGAGCCACTCAGCCTCGGTGGCGGGCAGATCCAGCGGCGGGGCGCCGTCGTCGACCCGCGGGTAGGCGGTGTTGCCGTCCGAGGATGACAGCACCGGATACCACTCGATGTCGCGCTTGCGGCGCTCGAAGTCCTCGATGGCGTCGATTATCTTTGCCTGCACTGCCGCGTCGGCTTGGTACAGGAAGATGCGTAGCTCTACACCGCCGTATAGCACGCACACAGCGCCCCAAGTGGCTTTGCTGACCAGTAACTGCCCCTGTAGCTGTAGGACACCCCTGTGAGCCGCTGGCGCCTCTTCTGGCTTAGCGCTAGTCAGCTTGCTCTCCAGCACGCCCGTGCCGGTCACAAACACCCGGCCGTTGGGGCAGATGATGCCCTTGTCATAATCGGTGTCGACCCAGCCACCGACACCGGCATCTGCGGTGCCATCGAGCGACGCCGCAAACGGTATCTTGTCGTAGAACAGCGCGTCGTGTTCGAGCTTCAAGTCGTCGAGGCCGAGGCGCTCGGTTGCGGTAAGCAGTATGACCGGCTCAAGTGTGTCGCCCCAATCGCATGCCTCGTTGCCGTTAAACGGCTTCGGGTCGGGTTTGCCCTCGATGTCTGCCAGCACGCTTGCCAGCAGATCGTTGGGTGTGTCGTAGGGCGACGCGTTCATCAGAGCCGGTATGCGGCTCGCGGTGATGATGTGATTTGGTGTTTTTTTACCGACCATTTTAACTACTCCACTTGTTAGATTTACGCAGGTTTTCTTCAGCCGTGATTACCTGCAAATTCCACGGCACATGTAGACCGCATATGTCGTTACCTTGAAGCGGCACGATGTGGTCTAAATGAAATTTGATAAAGCCAGCTTGCTTATTCATGCCCCTGACTTTTCTCACCAGCCGGTCAAGCTCGCGCCTGTCGCACCACCTTGGCGTCGCCCAGCGCAAAGCCTTCTGACGTTTGAACGAGGCCAGCCGCATTGACGGCGACTGCTTGCGCCTCTCTCGCTTTGTCTTCTCAAACACAAGGCGGCGCGTTTCTGGCACAAACCGAATGATGTGCTTGACCGTGCGAAACTTCGGCGTCTTATGCGTCTTGACGCAGACGATGTCCGAGCTGACGTCGTAGTCACCGTTGAAGTAAGTTTTCTGGGTGCGGTGCTTCGCCAGCACAAGGTAGCAGGACGCGTCGGCTGGCATGCCGACAGATGTGGGGTAAACGACTGTGCCAACTTCTGGCGCGTATATCGAGCCATTCACCTCGACTGGGCGGTTGGGGTCATAGAAGTGATCGAACACGATGTAGCCGTCTGGAAGCTCGACCTTCATGCCGTCAGCCTCAAAGGCTCTGACGACGCTCTCATGCCCGCGTATGTCTGAGGCGGTAGTAAATGCGTGTATCATCACTGCACCCCTAACTTGACCATCAAAGCCCACACGTTCCACTTAGTCGTCACGATGTTGGTACACATCACCACCGCAAACGACACCAAAAACAACATTCCGATTATGTCTTTAATCATTGTGATCTCCATCAGGCGGGGCTGTTAGGCCACGCCAAATTCGATTGCGGCATCTGCGTGCATGCAGGCCATTTCCTCGTCAGCCAGATCGGCGCGGTACTGATCGTCGCCAGTCAAGCGATCACGCTGTGCCTCGGTCATCCACAAAAGATGCAGGTCAAGGTCGTGACAAATGTCACCGTCGGCATTGCGCTCGATTGCGTCAAACTCTGCGTCGGTGTATTTGTCTTCGCGGTTCCAATCAATCTTAGTCATTTTAGTCTCCCTTGCAATTTACCTGTTTTGTGCCTCTCGACTATTTGAATATGGACTTTATATTCATAAAACACAACCCCTATAGCTAAATAATTTTGAGGTGATATCAAATGTCTGAAATCAAGCCAGTATTGCTGAGGCTCAGAACCTCGACCATCGAGGCGCTCAAGGGCGAGCTAGAATTATCGGCTCACCGTAGCCAGTCGTCGCTGGCGGATGAGATGCTTGCGGCGCAGATTGCCAGCAAGATCCGGCAGCGCAATGTTCAGTCGTCGCTCGACGGTCAGGCTGGGCGTGCCGGTTTGGAGAAGCTGGGCTGATGCGCGCCGGTGGTGGACGTTCTAAGGGGGCGACCTTCGAGCGCGAAATAGCCAAGCTGGTTGAGCAGGCCACATCTCGCAAATTACGAAGACGCCTATCGCAATATCAGGAGAAGGATCTGAGCGATCTGGAACCTGCCGACGGCAAGCCGTTCCCGTTCCTGATCGAGTGCAAGCGGTACGCGAGCGGTGTGTCGCCGAAGTGGTGGGATCAAATCGTCACGGCGGCACGGTCTGCGGCTAACGTCGATGACGCCCTGCCGTGCCTGATATATAAGCTCGATCGCCAGCCGATACAGGTGAGGCTGCCGGTGCAGGCGCTGGTGATGCTGGGCGCACCGTTGGCCGGTGACTTGGCTGAGGCGTATGACTGGCGCTACACGGTAACGATGGACTGGGACACATTCGAGATGGTGCTGCGAGAGCATCTGGCGGGGGTAGTATGAAGTATTGGCTGATATTAGTGGTGATGACTAGCGACACGTCGGGTAAGGTCGACGTCATATCGAAGCACGAGACGATCAGCGAGTGTCACGTCGCAATGACAGCGCGCGGCTTTGAGCAGGTTGAGAACACCTACTGCTTAATTACCGAAGATGGCGTCGATTGGAAAATCAAGTGACCCGGCCGAAGTATGAGACGCAGGGCGACCTAGACAACGAGCAGCGCGTCGCTGACATGCTAGAGCTGCACGGGTACGAGCTTTGCAAGCTGCCGGTGCGTTATGAGCTGGACTTCGCCATACACGACCTGCGCGACGGCGGCTCGGTCTGCGGCTTCGGTGAGGTCAAGGCGCGCCGGGTAAAACACGACGCATACCCGTCGGTGATGATCAGCTTATCAAAAGTTTTGAAGGCAAGGCAGTTGACAGACACGACTGGTTTGCCGTCTTATCTCATAATTCTCTACCTCGACTGTCTGGCGCGTTTGGACTTTGCCAGCGACTTCGAGGTGCGGAAGGGTGGTAGGTCAGACCGAGGCGACCCACAGGACGCCGACGTCTGTGCCTACTACCAACTAAGCGACCTGCGAGTAATCAGGTCATTTTAATAACTAATGTTGATGTTAAGGAGCAAATCGTTATGGCATTAGGTTTTTCTACAGAAGCCCGCAGCAGCGGGGACATTTTACCGATCATCAAATTCGATGCGAAGGGTGGTGACTGGATCAAGCAAGACCGCGTCCAAGGCGCGGACGGCACTTGGCAAAAGAACGAAGAGGACATTGCGCCGGGTTTCAAATTCGCCGCAGACTTGGACGCGATGGAAGTGGGCTGGCTGAGCTTTGCCTCGGGTGCGCCTGACTTTCATATGGTCAAGATCGGCGACGCGATGATGGCGAAGCCAAGCGAAGAGCATAAGCAGGCGTTTCGTATGCGTATCGTTATCAGCGGCGAGAGCGGCCCGCGGGAGTTTAGCCACAGCGCGAAGACTGTGCTGCGGGTGGTCGACAAGCTGCACGACCAGTTTATGGCCGAGCGTAATGCGAACCCCGGCAAGATACCGGTGATCGAGGCTGGCACGCCCGAGACGATTAAGATGCAGTCGCCACAGGGCGAGTTGCGTTTCAAGGCGCCGGTATTGAGCATCGTCAACTGGGTCGATCGTCCAGCAGCAATGGATGGGGCAGGCAGCACGCCTGCGTCACAAGAACACGCACCAGCACCGGTAGCGCCGCCCGTAGCGGCTACACCACCGGCCGCTGCAAGCGCAGGCAGCGACCTGTTCTAGTGCGTGGGTGGGCGGCGTTTTCCCTTGGCGTCGCCCACCACCTCAAGGGAACAGGGGTCGAGGGTTTATTATGAGTAATATCGCATCGTATATAGAGACGGTCGCCAAGGCGTACTGGGGCGAGCCTAACCAGAAGCGCGGACACACGCTGCGCTGGGGTACGCACGGCTCAAGGGAAGTCGACCTGCGGAAAGGCACTTGGTTTGACTTCGAGGCAAACGAGGGCGGGGGTGTCGTCGATCTTGTGCGCGCGAATGAGGGCGCCACAATAATGGGTAGCATCCCGGACATACTCGAAAAGAAATTTGGCATACAAAAGCAGGCGCAGGTGAAGTTGCAACCGGCGCGGTTTATGAGCGCGGTGTATGATTACACAGACGCTGACGGCGTCGTGCAGTATCAGGTGAGGCGTTACGAGCCGAAGACGTTTAGGGCTGTCAGGCCAGACGGTAACGGCGGCTGGCTGCACAACCTCGACGGCGTGACGCCGTTGCCGTACCGCCTGCACGACATGCTGGCACGCCCGGACATGCCGGTGTTTATCGTCGAGGGTGAGAAGGCGGCCGACCGTTTGGCGCGGCACGGCATCGTCGCCACAACGAATAACGGCGGGGCGAAGAATTGGAAGCCCGAGCTGAACCAGTGGTTCGCGGGTCGCAATGTCGTGATCCTGCCTGACAACGACGACGCGGGCAGGGCGCACGCCGACACGGTCGTCGCCAATATCTTCGACGGTGCGGCGGCGGTCAAGGTCGTCGAGCTGTCGGGGCTGGCAGACAAGGGCGACGTCGTCGACTACCTCGCCGGCGGTCGGGATATTGAGGACATGCTGTCGGAAGTTAAGGCGGCAGAGATGCTGGGCGAGGCGCCGGCGGTCGACGTGGCGGCGGACAACGACAATGCGGGTGAGCCGGACGTCGATTACTTCGACTTCGTTGGCGCCAGCTACATACGAAACATGCCGCCGATAGACTGGGTCATTGGCGATGGCGATAGTGGCATCATTACGCAGCACGGCCTCAGCGTTATGTATGGCGCGCCGGGTGCGGGCAAGTCGTTTATCGCGCTAGATATGGCGCTGTCGATTGCTGAGGGCATCCCGTGGCAGGGCATGCAGACGCGGCAGGGTAAGGTGCTGTACATAGCGGGCGAGGGCGTTGGCGGGCTGGGTAAGCGCCTCAAGGCGTGGGAAGCGCACAACGGCCGTCAGGTGGGCGAGAACCTGCACGTCTTGCAGGTGGCGGTGAATTTTCGTGAACAAAGCGACGTCGAGAAGCTGATGCGCTCGATCGACCGTGAGGGTGACGGCTGGACGTGCGTGTTCGTCGACACGGTGGCGCGGTCACTGGTCGGGGCGGACGAGAACAGCGCGACCGAGCTGGGGCTGTGGGTTGCCGCGGCGGATAGCCTCAAGGCGCACTGCAAGTGCGCGTTGGTGGGTATACACCACAGCGGCAAGGACAGCACGAGAGGCATGCGCGGCTCCAGCGCGCTTCTGGGCGCCGTAGATACGTCGCTGGTGGTCGCAAAGGACGAGAGCCTCGTATATATGCGGTGCGAGAAGCAGAAGGACGCCGAGCCAGTCGATGAGCAGGTGTTCGAGATGACCGAGGTGGCGCTGATCGACGGGTCGTCCATTGTGTTGACGCGTCTGGACGGCGATGAGGTGCCGAAGAAGCGCAAGTCGGGCGGCCTGTCGGTTAATCAGCAGATGGCGCTTGAGGCGCTGCAAAACGTGATTATCGAGACGGGTAATCAGGCCGTCGCGTCGTCACTTTGGCACGAGGCGCATAAGGCAAAATGCCCCGATTTAGCGCGTCAGAGAGCCGGTGAGGCGCGCCACAAGCTAATGGAGAAGAGAATTGTGGCGTCCGACGGCAATCGGGTGTGGATAGTAAATGAAAACAATTAGTTGGAAGAAAATGTCCGGTGTCCGCCGGACGCTGTCACGGTTGGCGGACGGTGTCACGTCCTGTCCGGTTTTCCTTAGGAACCGGACGGACACCGTGACGCTCGGACGTTACAAGGGAAAAAGGAGTTAATTATGGTGGCTAAGAAGCGTGTGGCGAGAGGTAAGCCGAAGACGGATAAGGTGTACTATCAACCGAGCCAAGCGGCTATGAGGCGTCAGCAACAGAGCCTGCACAAATACGATGACGAGGTTAACCGGCTGGAGCGGAAGTGGGGCATCGACAGACTGCCTTGGCTTGTGCCGCTGCAATTGCGTGAGCGTTTTTACGAGCAGCTCGACAAGCTCAACGCGGCGATCGACAAGTGTGAGGGCGTTGACCACGAGGTCGAGGTGACGCTCAGGGGTTGTGCCGCCATCGAGCGTGCAGCTATCGAGGGTGGCGCCGAGCCGCTAACCGGCGAGTACATCGAGGGCAGGATGCCGGACGGCAGGGTGCTGGCGATAACGGCCAACGGGTATGAGGCGGGTAAGGTGAAACAGGACAACCGCGAGATGAAGGTGTTTACGGTTGACGAGGTGGGCGTCGTTCTGGAAAAGTGGCTGGAAGAGAACAAGGCGAAGACGCTGGTCGATGAGGCGAAAAATGTTTTCCCCGGCGCGGTGGTTGAGAGTATAGTGAAAAACCAGTTGCTGCTGGATGACGAGGTGCCGTTCTGATGGAATACGAAACCGAGCGTGATGACGTACTGAAAGACCGCGAGTACATGCTGCTCGGTAAGTCGACGTGGATCGACATACGCAATCTCACAGTGAACGTGCAGCGCACTGAGGCGGGTGTTACGGTCGACGTGTGGCCGAGAGAGCTGATGCGGGGATACGCGCCCATAGCGACGCTCTCGGTGCCATTCAGCGAGGGAAGCGATGTCGAAGATTGAGCAGGGTGACGGGTCAATGGCTAGGCTGCTGTCGCAGCAGCGTTGTCCGAGGTGCCGGTCGTTGATGCTGATACAGAGCGACGACGGGTACAAAAAGAAATACGATTGCATAGTGTGTGGTTTGAAAGTAGTTGACGTAAAGGATAGCGAATAATGAAACGAGCGGACTGTTTGGATACGGCTAAGGCATATGTTACGAAGGATCGGGCAAACGATCACGGCGATATGGAAGACAACTTTAGGACGATTGCGACCTACTGGTCGACGCATCTGGGTCACAAGATCGAGCCGCAAGATGTTGGCGTGATGATGGCGCTGCTGAAGATGGCGCGGGTAAAGAGCAATCCATTCCACGAGGACAACTACGTTGACGGTGCCGGGTATCTGGCGTGCGCTGCGGAATGCGTTGACGTCGATGGCTGACATAATAAAATTCGGCGAGCGTCACGTCGTCCACTTCTTCACCGACCCAGTGACGTGCGACTGGTGTGACGAGGAAACGAAAGGCTTTGTGTACGAGGGCATGCAGTCGATCGTGTGCAGCCTGTGCAAGCAGCCGCTGCTCATTATCGAAGACAAGCCGACGCTGATTGTGACTTTAGAAAATGATGATTACGACGAGGACGACGATGTCAGCTAAGACGCCACAGGAAGTGTTGAACAAGTTTTTAGAGCGTGTCGCCAGTGGTGAGCCGGTGAGTAAGGTTTGCAAAGACCCATCTATGCCTGCTTGGGTGACGATATCGACACGCATAGCGGCTGACCCTGAGTTTGAACAACAGTATCGGCTGGCGTTAGAGTTTCGCGGGATGGTGCTTGCTGACGAGCTTGACGACATAAAGCGCGAGGCAAAGACCGGGTTGATCGACCCAGCAAGCGCACGCGTCGCTGCTGATATACTCAAGTGGCAAGCGGCTCGCATGACGCCGAAGATGTATGGTGATAGGCAGCAGGTCGATGTGCAGGCGGTGAAGGGCGGCAGCTACCTTGAGCTGCTAACGAAGGTCAATGATGCGGCTAAGGACAGATTGATCGAAAGCAAAGAAGACACACAACCCGATAGACTACGCGCGCGCGATGAAGTTAACCAAAATCCGGTTAACAAGAAGTTGCACAAAAAAAAGGCAAAACAGCGCAAATGACGGTAAAGTTATCCACAGGCAGCGTAAGTCATTGTTTTTGCACAACAACGAAATTCCATAATCAACGTTATGCGACATTTTCTGCAATTATGCCGAAAAATAACCAAAATCTGGTTACCCCCCCCCGGTCGATCACACGCGGGGGGCGGGAAGAAAAATATATACCCCTTACCACCCCACACCCCCCGTCGGAGCTGACGCATGACTGACACCCACGCCACCGTCGAAGCAATCGCCGCGCTGCGCGAAGACCCCGCCCTATTCGTTGAGACGGTACTGCAAGCCACGCCGCAGCGCTGGCAGGCTCAGGCGCTCGACGCCATAGCAAAGCACGACCGCGTCGCCATAAAATCCGGCCACGGCGTCGGAAAAACCGCATTTGAGAGTTGGGTCGTGCTGTGGTGGCTGATGACGCACTACCCCTGCAAGGTCGCCGTGACGGCGAACAGCGCGCACCAGCTATCCGACGTGCTGTGGACAGAGATAGACCGCTGGGCGCGCAACATGCCCCAAGCGTTCAAAGACCTGCTCGAATTTAAGTCGGACAAAATATCGCTCAAGGGCGCAACCGACAGCTTCGCCGTGGCGCGTACATCGAGGCGCGAGAACCCGGAGAGCTTGGCGGGCTTTCACTCGCCGCACATGCTGTTTGTGGTCGAAGAGGCGTCCGGCGTGCCTAACGTGATATTTGAGACGGCCAGCGGCGCGCTATCCACCCCCGGCGCGAAGATAATTATGTGCGGCAACCCCACGCGGTCCGACGGGTACTTTTACGACGCGTTCCACGGCGACCGCGACAAGTGGCGCTGCATCACTGTGTCGTGCGAAGAGGGCGAGTACGTCGACCCGAAGTTTATCGCCGAGATGGCCGAGAAATACGGCGACGAAAGCAACGTGTTTAAGGTGCGCGTGCTGGGCGAGTTTCCGACGCAATCCGACGACGTGCTGCTGCCGCTGCACCTGATCGAGGACGCGGTGACGCGCGACGTCGAGGCCGGGCCTACCACCCCCGTCGTCTGGGGGCTGGACGTCGCGCGCTTTGGCGGCGACCGGTCGGCACTGGCGAAGCGTCAGGGCAACGTGCTGATTGAGCCGATCAAGACGTGGCAGAACAAAGACCTGATGGAGCTTGCCGGTATCGTGCTGAGCGAATACGACGCCGTGCCGTACAGCCAGCGGCCGCAGGCCATATACATTGACGCGATTGGCTTGGGCGCCGGGCTGGCTGACCGACTGCGCGAGCTGGACATGCCCGCCGTCGCTGTGTCGGTATCCGAGACTGCGTCGCTGAAGGATCGCTTCAACCGGCTGCGTGATGAGCTGTTCTGGGGCGCCCGCGAGTGGTTTGAGGCGCGAGACTGCCACATACCGGACGACGGCACGCTGATGGCGGAATTGTCGGGCATACGGTACAAGTACCTGTCGACCGGCAAGCTGAAGGTCGAGAGCAAGGACGAGATGAAGCGACGCGGCCAGCGCAGCCCCGACGTGGCCGACGCGTTTGTGCTGACCTTCGCGGGGCAGGGTGCGGTTGCTGGCGGCTACTCAAGGGGTTATAATCACAATCGCACACTGAAACCGAAGACGAACTGGGTGGTTTGATGAACGGCTTACTGTCTCCCGACGACATGATGATGGCAGGCGCTCAGGGTACGCCGAATAACTCAGACGCCCTGATGCAGTCGCTGTACGGTATGGGCGATTATGCCGACGCTGGCATGATCCTGCCATACGCGATCACACCGCAGGGCGAGCGCGTTTTGTCATTCCCTGCACCTGTTCAGTCGGTTGCGCGCACTGTGGCGCGTGGTATGGGCGCTATGCCATTAGAAACCGACCCATATACCGGCATGCTGTCCGAAAACGTGCTTGCAGACGCCGCTGAGGCTGCTGGGCTGTTTACTGGCGCCGGACTACTGGCACCCAAACCAGCGGGCGCTATCGGCATGTCTGGAGGCGGTGGCGGCGTAACACGCACAATACCGCCGCGCCAAATCGACGATCTTGGCTTTTACAGTCAGGCGTTAGAAACGGCTGCGCGTTTGCCGCAGGCAAAAGGCACAGGCCAGCAGATGGAAGCTATGCTGACCAAGGGTGGCGTAAAGCCTGACGAGATAGCGTTTACACCCGGCCTACGCGGCTTGCTAGATCAGCCGCAGGTTACACGCGAAGAGCTGGTTGGCTTATTGCAGGAAAAGCAGATTAGGCCGCAGGAAACGGTGCTTGAAAGTGCGAAGTTTGAAAGTTTGAATTTTCCGGCTAGGCCAGATGTCGTAACCCCCGAAGAATACTTTGACCCCGTTGATCTTCAAGAAGAAATTGTAGACGCTCTGCACCTCAACACCGACGCTTATGTTGAGGCGGCGTTTGGCGGTAAAAAAACAGAAAAAGAAATAGAAGATTTAATTGAAAAAATAGATGAAGTCGGGTTTCCCACGGCTGACGATATTGGTCAGGAAACGCTTGATGCGCTGTATTCGGTGGCTAGGGATCAGATTTTTGAAGAATACAACATGAACCCGACTTATCGCCTTGTTGATCCTGACACTGGATTTAAGATAATGGGAAATGACGTTGAAGGCTTTGATATTTTTGACGCAGATGGCGACAGAATTGCGGCCTTTGAAGATTCTATTGCTGAGGCACGCGTGCGCGCGCACGATTTGGCTTCCGATTTTGGTATTGTATCTGGCGGGTTTGATGACGTTAGGTTTAATCAGCCGGATATGGTCGAAGAAGGCGGCACAAATTATCGCGAAAATCTTTTGCAGATACCGGAATACGAGGGTATGACGCGTGAGTTTTATAAACAAGGCCATTTTGACGAGCCTAATATTGCTGTCCATACTCGCACAACAGACCGCAATACCGAGAGTGGCGTCAACGATGTTTTGTACGCTGAAGAGTTGCAATCAGATTGGGGCCAAAGCGGTAGAAAATATGGATTTGACACACCAAAAGACAGAGAAAAATTAGCTCAAATAAAAAAGCAGGTAGAGCCGATACAGCAAAAACTAAACGATGCTGTAGATAAAAGAGACGCTTTTTATAGGGACTTTATGAACAAAATCGCTGAAAAAGTTGGCGGTGTAAAAATAACAAAGGACGAATTTGATAAAGATTATGCTATGGCAGGTTTGGCTATAAAAGCAAAAGACGGTTCAGAGCTTCTCAGCCGCTCCGAGGTAAACGCGCTTATGAGAGGCACAGACCAAGTTGCACTAACTGCTGATGGCCGAGAGCTTCCGATTGATCCGTCAAATTTTGACGGCGTAGATATTGCCACAAAGATGGGCGATTTTGATTTTAGGATAAGAAGCGCCAGAGATGAGCTTGACAATACTAGGGGCGAATTTGGGGCTGACATACCTATAGGCCCGCTTGTTGGCAACACAGAAAAATTTGTTGAGGCGGGCATCAAGCGCCTTTTGATACAGGCCGCAAACGAAGGCAAAAGGTATGTGTCGTTTTCTCCGGGTGATTTGCAGGCTGATCGGTGGAATAACCCCGGACTTGTTGTTCACTACGACCAGATCATTCCTAGTGTCGGAAAAAAAATAGCCAAACGCTTCGACAAAGATGCGTTTACCGGCAACAAATATATCGAAGAGCTGGGCGACCGCTTTACCATCGAAATCACGCCTAAAATGCGCGCGGCGATACAAGAGGGCGTGCCGTTGTTTGCCGCTGGCGGTCAGGGCTTGCTCGCCGCAGGCGAAGGCATGCGCCAACAGCCACAACAAGGAATATTGTACTAATGCCCGCCCGCAAAAAGAAAAACGTGAGCCTGTCAGTCGGTCGCGGCGAAAAGCAGTCGGTTAAGGCTGGCGGTGGACTTACGGCCAAGGGTCGTGCAAAATACAAACGAGCCACCGGCTCGAAGTTAAAGGCGCCCGTGACCGGCAAAGTAAAGCCGGGCAGTAAGGACGCAAAGCGGCGCAAGAGTTTCTGCGCCAGATCGAGGAGCTGGACTAGCCCGCGCGGCAAGGCGGCTCGACGCAGATGGAAGTGTTAGGAGAAAAACATGCCCGGACATTACGGTAAGAAAAAAGGCAAAGGCAAAGGTAAAGGCATCAACATGCAGACCGGTAAATACTGCAAGTAATGGCCTCACCGAAACCCAAAAATCCCTCGCTTTGGTCTCGCGTAAAGTCTGAGGCGAGGAAAAAATTTGACGTGTACCCGTCCGCCTATGCTAATGCTTGGGCGTCGAAAGAGTACAAGCGTCGCGGCGGGACTTGGTCAGGCCCCGACAACCGTGTTAAGAGGACGAAGAAACGTGGCAGCAAAGCGAAAGCCTAAGGCTGGCCTCGGCAAGTGGTTTGGCGAGAAGTGGGTCGACGTTAAAACCGGCAAGCCCTGCGGGCGCAAGGCCGGTGAGAAGCGCGGCTACCCTGCTTGTCGTCCAAAGAAGGTCGCCAAGCGCGTGACCAAAAAAGAGGCGCAGAAGAAGACCGGCCCGGCAAGGGTAAAGTGGTCGGTTACGGCGTCTGGAAAGAAGAGGAAGAAATGATTGTATGTGATAATTGCCCGTACCGTGGGCGTTGTGAGAATATGGCGCGTTGCATCCAAGGTAAAAATCCGCCGGTCGAAGTCGTGGCTACGCCTCGCCCACCAAAAACTGTGGCGACGACATTCGGACACACCGAGACAGCCGCAAAAATAGGTGCGACGATTAAGCCTGCCAAGGGCGCGAAAAAGAAGACGCGCAAGGTGACAATGCAATGATGGTGCGGCGCCCTATAGTTGGCCGCATACGCCGCGTTCAGCCCCCGCTGGAAGAAAAGCCGGAACTGTGTAATAATAGCGTAGCGGATAAAGCTAAACCCGCGCCAAGACGCGTGGCTAAAGGTGCGAAGAAAAATGGCTAAAATGGACGACTACCAGCTCGGCTCGATTGTGTCAGGTGAAATCACCGACGCACTAAATCACTTCGACAGCGAATACACCGAGGAGCGGCTGCGCGCCCTCGACTTTTACTTGGGTGAGCCGCTGGGCAACGAGGTTGAGGGTCGGTCGTCTGTAGTCGCCACTGAAGTCGCCGACACGGTTGAGGCTATTATGCCTAACCTGATGCGGGTGTTTACGTCCAACGACAAATACGTCCGCTTCGCGCCGCGTAACGCTGAGGACGTCGAGGCAGCCGAGCAGGCGTCCGATTACGTCAACTACATCATCAATCAAAGAAATGATGGCTATAAATTACTGCACACGTTTTTCAAAGACGCGCTTTTATTTCGTATGGGCGTCATAAAATTTTTCTACGAAGAAAAAGAGCAGGTAGACGAAGAAGAATACAACGGCTTGTCCGAGGACGAGCTGGTCATGCTGATGAACGACCCCGACGTCGAAATCGTCGAGCAGGACGAAACCGTAATGGAGAGCATGTACAGCGAGGAAACTGGCGAGACTGTGCCGCTTCGCTCTGAGTACGACCTGACCGTCCGCGTCACACGCAAAGAGGGCGAGATCAAGGTCATCAACGTGCCGCCCGAGGAATTTCTGGTGTCACGCCACGCGACCGGCAATCTGGAAGACGCACACTTTATGGCGCACCGCACGTCGCTGACTGTGTCCGAGCTTGTGGCTATGGGTTACGACCGCGACATTGTCGAGAAGCACGCCGGAGAGAATGAGCTGGACGTCGACCGCGAGGTAAGCAATCGCTTTCAAGATTTAGAGGCTGCCACCGGCGTTGACCCGGCCGACCCAACTTTGCGCTCGGTCATTTACCACGAGTGCATTATGAACGTAGACTTCGACGGCGACGGCATCGCCGAGCGTCGGCGCATCTGCGCGATTGGCTCCGACGGCGCCGAGATACTGCACAACGAGCCGTGGGATCACATCCCGTTTGCGGTTGCGTCGCCCATCCTGATGCCGCACCGGCTGGTCGGCCGCTCGATCTACGACATGACCGAGGACTTGCAGGTCATTAAGACCACGCTGATGCGCCAGTATCTGGACAGCGTCTACAGCTCGACACTGCCGCGCATAGCGGCCGTCGAAGGTGCCGTAAATCTCGACGACCTGCTAGATGCACAGGCTGGCGGGGTGATCCGGGTTCGCCAACCGGGCATGATACAGCCACTAGCTGGCGCGTCTGTGGGTAGCGAAATACGCCCGCTGATGGATTATTTGGACACGGTAAAAGAGCAGCGCACCGGCATGAGCCGCGCGTCTCAGGGTCTGGACGCCAATAGCTTGCAGTCGTCTACAGCGTCAGCCGTCAGCGCGACGGTACGCGGCGCGCAGGTCAAGCTGGAAAGCTACGCGCGCACAATGGCTGAGACGGGCGTGAAGGATCTGTTCAAGGGCATCTTGGCGCTTGTGCTAAAACACGACACCAATGAGAAGATGATGCGCCTCAACAACAGCTTTGTGCCGATTAACCCGGCCGAGTGGAAGTCGCAGTTTGACACCATCGTGCAGGTCGGGCTTGGCACCACAGACGACGAAACCAAGATTGCGTTCCTGACGCAGATTGCGGCGAAGCAGGAGCAGATCCTGATGCAGCTTGGCGCCGACAACCCGCTGGTGTCAGCGCCGCAGTATGTGAACACGCTGCGCTCGATTGCCGAGATTGGCGGCTTTAAGGATGCCGATCAATTCTTCAACCCGCCGCAAGTTGTCGCCCAGACGCTGGCAATGCAGAAGCAGCAGGCCGCGCAGCAGCAGCCGCAGCAAGACCCGGCGATTGTCGCGGCACAGCAAAAAGCGCAGATGGACATGCAGCTTGCACAGCAGAAGGCTGAGGCTGAGATCGCGTTGAAGCGCGAGCGTATGCAGGCCGAGCTAGAGCTTGAGCGCGAGAAGATGATTATGGAAATGGACATGCGGAGACAAGAGCTGGAAGCCGAGGCGCAACTACGCGTGGCTAAGGCTGTGACCGACGCCGAAATATCAACCAACCTGCCGAGGGCATGACGATGGCTATGAAGAACCCACCACGCCGCACCACGATCAGAGGTCAGAAGCACCTGCTGGCTTACATCACGCCGGAAGAGGCGCAACTGCTTATGGACAATGGTGGCTCTGGTGAGCCGGGGCCAATGGGCATACCGTCATTTCCGCCATCTGAGCGTGACAGTTCTGGTAGAAACACTGGTAGCGGAAGAGAAGGCGGTTCTAGTCGCGGTGGCTCTAGTGGTCGCAGTGGCCCTCGCGGCGGTCGCGGTGGTGGTCGTGCAAGCGCCGGTATGGATACAGCGCGAGGACGTGGTAGAAGTGAAGACAGAGATGCGGCGCAAGCTGCTAGAGATACGGCCGCTGATAGAGCAAGAGAAGCAGCACAAGACGCTATTGACCAAGACATAGCCGAACCAGAGGCTATTCGCCCGGATCAAGAGCAAATGTCCGCTGAATTGGCGTCTCGTCCGGCGGCTGGTTTAAGTCGCGCTCAATACAATGCAATGCCCGGATATATGAGGGCTGTTTACGATCAAACAGGCGCTTATAACTTTGATATTGACCCAGTAACAGGAAGGGTCACTGGTTTTACAGGGCCAAGCGTTCTTGGTTTTACGCCCGGTATTGCTGGATTGCTTACTAGCCTTATGCCAGAACCCACAACAGAGGCAGAGCTTGGTGGCGTTTATACTGGCTTTGGGCGTATGGGAGAAGACCGAGAATTTATGGGCGGCACTGGACGCGAGGATGTTGTCGAGGCGCAAACAAATCCTGTTACCGGCCAGCAAAACCAATGTCCAGAAGGCTACGTCTTCGACGAGGACTTGCAGGCGTGTCGTATGGGTGGCGGTACGCCGGGCTTCGGCACACCAGTCACCGGCGCTGGCCCGTATGAGGCTGGCGACTACGCGCGTATGGGCTTGCTTGACGTTGCGCCTATGGGTACGGGTATGTTCGCAGAACGGTATGGTGCGGGCTTTGGCACGCCGCAGGACTTCAGCGCGGCCAACTTGGCGTTTCGGCGTGGTGCGGCGACGCGCCCGCAGTATTTCCAGCAAGCGCCTGACCTGACAGGATACACACTTTTAGCGTAGGGAAAAATGGACAAACACAAACTAAGGGACAAGCAGGCGCGGGCAGAAAAGGCCGCCAGCCTGCTAAGGCATGAGCTTTTTGTTGAGGCGTTTGATTACCTTGACACGCAGTTTATTGAGGCTTGGAAGTCGAGCGACGTTAAGGACGCAGAGGCACGCGAGCGTATTTATAACCTAAGCCAAGCACTTAGCGCCCTGAGGGGGTATTTTCAAAGTGTGGTAGAGGATGGTAAGTTAGCCGAAGCGCAACTGCAAGATTTGCAGAGGCGTACCATTTTTAACAAAATAAGGTGATGACATTATGGTCGATAATCCGAGTGGAACCGACGCCCTTTCAATGAATGACGCATTAAGCCTTCTGAGCAATCCCCCAGCGGATACTGCGGCAGAAGAGCGGACTGAAGCTGACGAAGAGCAGCTTCAACAGCCCGAAGCCGAGGCACTAGATGCCGCCACCGACAACGCCGACGAGGCGCCGGATGACGACATCGAAGATGATGAGGCTAGTGACGGCGAAGATGACTACTACGATGATGACGACGACGAAGTTGTCGAGGAGCCTCAGCAGACCTACAAAGTCAAAATTGACGGCGAAGAGGTAGAGGTAGACCTAGACGAACTGCGAAACGGTTATCAACGGCAGCAGTCATTTACTAGGAAGTCGATGGAACTTGCTGAGCAACGCAAAGCCTTTGAGCAAGAGGCAGCCGAGACCAAGCAACTCCGAGACGCCTACGCGCAGCAACTTGATCAGTTGAGCGCCCAAATCCAACAGACAGTCCAGCAGGAACCTGATTGGAGAGCCTTGTCAGAAACAATGAGCGAGCGTGACTTGTTCCTAGCTAAGACCGAATGGGATCAGTATAAGGAACAGCAGAAAAACGTCGACGCCGAGAGGCAGCGCGTCGCTCAGGAACAGATGCACGATCATCAGCGCAATCTGGAGAAGCACTTGCAACACCAGCGCGCCGATATGATGCAACGCATACCCGACTGGCAGAATGACGATGTGCGGGAGACCGAGCGTCAGGAAGTCATAAAGTATGCACAGCGTCGCATTGGGTTTAGTGAAGAAGAGATCGCCAACGCGTCTGACGCGCGGGCTATCGAATTGCTTTACAAGGCGTGGAAGTGGGACAATCTTCAGTCGAAGAAACCCGCCGCCAAAAAACGCACCCGGCAGGCGCCAAAGATGGCTAAGGCAGGACGCCCGAAGACCAAGCGAGAAGTTGCTACCCGTTCTCAGCGTGAGGCAAAAAAGCGTTTTGAAAGCGCCGGAACTGTCGACGCTGCCGTTAATTATCTAATGGGCAGATAGCCCGAGGAGTACGACTATGACTGTGTTTTCAACACAAGCGGCTGTCGGCGAAAAGGAACAGCTCGCCGATATTATTTACCGCATTAGATAGGGTAGGTGCGGTCTAAACCGGATGAACTGCTGGAACCCTAAGGCGAAAGCTATGGCAATCAGCATCCAAGCCGTCGGTACACCGGCGGAAGGTTCAGAGACTACCTGAGGGGTGAAGCCCCCTTAATAACAGGCTAGAGCGTCCGGCACCCCAAACCGGGGTGATGATATAGTCCACTCCCACCGAAAGGCTGGGGTATAAGGCGACCCTGCTGAAACACCGATTTTCAGCAACGTAAAAAAAGAGACCAGCAATGGTATCTTTACTGAGTGGCAGGTCCAAGAATTGGCTTCAGCATCTGCTACCAACTACCATAACGAAGGTGCGACGACTTCTACAGCCGCCGCAACTCCAACATCACGCGTGGGCAACTACCACCAGATTTCCAAGAAGGTATTTGCTACCTCAGGCACTCTGGACGCAGTTGACACAGCAGGCCGTGAGCGGGAACACAACTACCAGAAGGTGTTGAAGGCTCTCGAACTGCGCCGCGATATAGAGAAGGCAATCGGTGACACCGACGTTGCCCGCTCTGGTAACGACCCACGCAAGTCAGCGTCTTTGACTTGCTGGATCACAAACGGCTCAGTCGGCGCGACTGCCGGTGCCTTCGCCACAGGCGACGGAACCGACACGATCACCGGCGGAGACGACCGTGCGTTGACGCTTGCCCTCATCGAAGACGGCATGCAGGATGCGTGGACCGACGGCGGCAATCCCCGCCTGATGATTGCGTCTGCAACTAACCGCGCTAACTTCTCAGACCTGTCAGCGTCTGGCAACTTGGTGTCTAACGACGTGAACATGACTGCCGCTAAGGAAGTCACATACGTCGGTTCGACTTCAGTGTTCCTGACTGACTTCGGTACTGTTGAGGCGGTTCCATCACGTCTACTTGGTAACGACCGGGTGTTCTTGGTTGACCCAGACTTTGTGTCAATCTGCACCCTCAATGGCCGTAACTTCCTTGAGGAAGACTTGGCTAAAGACGGCGATGCTCAAACAAGCCACCTTGTGGTTGAGTGGGCGCTCAAGCCGACCGCGCCAAAAGCGCATGCAATGATTATGGACTTGAACGGTTCGTAATTGTTAAACGATTGAGGGGGCGGGCGACTGCCCCCTCTCTTCTAATTCATAGGTGGTAATATGAAACGCGTTTTATACACAGACCCGTACACACAAAAAGAAGTGTACATGCACCAGAACAATGACGGCACGTCTTACATCGAGCAGAAGCAGAGCTTTGAGGGTCTGGTAAAGCTCAACCGTCAGATGAACAACGACTACCAAAAGGGCAACATGATCGGCAACACGCAGCGCCACATGCAGCATGTAGCGGAAATCCCAAACGTCGTGTATAATCACCTGATTGAGACGCTTGGCACGCCGCAAGAAAACCCGAAGGGTTGGAAGGCGTGGCTAAACGACAACCAGAACCGTGATTTTAGAACAGGCGGCGGAAACATATAATGGCAGTCGACACTTACACCAACCTGCAAACAGCGATTGCCAACTTCTTGGCGCGTGACGACTTAACGGCGCAGATACCGGATTTCATCACAATGGCTGAGGCGCGCATGAGCCGCGAGCTTGAGACGCGCAGTCAGGAAAAGCGCGTCACTGCGGCAACGGTTGCGAACAACGAATACCTCGCCCTGCCGGTTGACTTGCGTGAGGTGCGCGAGGTGAAGTTAAACACCACGCCGCTGACTGTGTTGAGTTACTACAGCCCGTCAGCTCTCGACACCAAGTTTTCGTCGGGAGGTGCTGGCAAGCCGCTGGGCTACAGCATCATCGGCGACGAGATCAAGCTGCGGCCGATACCGGACACAGCCTACACGGTTGAGATTGTCTACATCGGCACGATCGAGGCACTGTCAGCCACAAACCAGACAAACAACATCCTGAGCCGGTCGCCCGACGCCTACCTTTACGGCGCACTGGCCGAGGCGTATGCTTACCTGTTAGATGAGACGCGTGCGTCGCAGTACCTGCAACGGTTCAACCTTGCGCTTGAGGAGATCAAGGTTGATGAGCAGCGCTCGCATTACGGCACCGGGTCGTTGTTTATCAGCAGTGTGTATCAACGACAAAATTCAGCAGTGGAGAGCTAAGCTATGTCCAGTCTATCTGACTACCTTGAGAATGAAATTCTCGACCACATCTTAGGCACCGGCGCCTACACGATGCCAACAGCCGTATATGTCGGTCTGTCGACTGGGTCGTTTAACGACGACAACAGCGGCACCGAGTTGACTGGCAGCAACTACGCCCGCGTGGCGGCTACGTTTAGCGCGGCGGCTAGTGGCACAACGTCAAACAGCGCGGCTATCGAGTTTAATGCGGCCACCGGCTCTTGGGGCTTGATATCTCACTTCGGCATTTTTGATGCCGCCAGCTCTGGCAACCTGCTTATCCACGGCGCGTTCACCACAGCCAAAACAATCGCGTCAGGCGACATCTTGAAGATACCCACAGGTGATCTCGACATCACCGCAGCTTAGAGGCGGTAATGGCAACAGGAACCCCTAGCCTAGACAACTTTACGTCAAGTATTGACGCGCTACCCTATTCGCTGGATAGCGCGTTACTGCTAACTAAGGTCGATTGGTCAAACCCCACTCTCGAACAGCTCGATAACTGGGGTACGCTTGAGCAGCTAGATACGTTTGGCACGCTTGAGCAGATGGCCGACCTTGAGGTTTTGGCGTTTGAGGGTTCCGCATCTGTCGCGCTAACAGCCACCGGCGCTGTGCAGTTTGCTATTGAGATAGCAGGCACCGCAAACGTCGCGGTCACAGCAACAGCCACGCCACAGCATGTGCAGGTTACTGACGGTGCCGCGTCTATTGCGGCAACTGTCACAGCCTCAGCCAACCGCGTGCAGCCTTTTGCGGCATCGGTAACTGGTGCGGCGAGCGCCACTGCAAGCGCAATATTTATTGCGTCTTACGGCGGCAGCGCCACAGTCGCCTTTAACGCCACGGCTCAGGCGTTTTTGGTTTACGCATTTGAGGGCGAGGCGGAAGTAGCCGCCACAGCCACAGCGTCACCGGTCGCCGAGTTTGCTATGGTCGGGGCGGCAGAGCCAGAAATTACTGCTACAATCAGCGGCAGCATATTGGGCGAAGAGTGGTCAGCGATTGCGCCTACCACACCGTCTTGGGCGGCGGCTTCGGCTGGCGCGCCTAGCATTTGGTCTAACGCCCCAGCGGCGGCAACAGGGAATTGGTTGGGACAATGATACAGTTTGGCGAATGGCTACCGGATCAGCCTGACTTTACCAACGCAGGCGTCATTGAGGCGACAAACGTGGTGCCGGCATATAATGGCTATCGCAGTTTTAATCAGTTTGTCGATTATTCAAACGCGGCGTCTAACACACTGCTAAACGTGTTTGCGGCTAAAGATAATGACGGCACCGTGCGCCTGTTTGCCGGTGACGCGTCAAAGCTGTACTTGTTTAACGCTGGCACGACAAACCTAGACGACATCAGTAAGGCTGGCTCACCGGCGTATGATTTGGAGAGCAACGAGCGTTGGCGATTTGTGCAGTTTGGCGACACGGTTATCGCGTCCGGCGGTATTGGCGAAGAGTTGCAGAAGTTTCAGCTTGGCACCGACACCGCGTTTTCTAACTTGTCCGGCACACCGCCAAAGGCAGATTTTATTACGGTTGTGCGTGACTTTGTGTGGACGGCCAACATCGACGAAGGCTCAGGCCGCGTGCCGTATAAGGTGTATTGGTCAGGCTTTAACGACGCAACGAGCTGGACGGCTGGCACGGATCAGTCTGACTTTCAAGAGATACCAGACGCTGGAGCCATTACCGGGATGATCGGCGGAGAATACTGCACGATCCTGATGGAACGCGCCATCGTGCGAGCCACTTACTCAGGCCCGCCGCTTATCTTCCAGTTTGACAAAGTCGAGACTGCCAGAGGCTGTCAGGTGCCGGGGTCGGTTTGTAACATCGGCCACAACATATTCTACCTGTCGGATGACGGTTTTTACATGTTCGACGGGGCGCGCTCACAGCCGATCGGAGCTGAGAAAGTGGATCGGTTTTTCCTGACGCAAGATTTCAATTTCTCGTATAAGGACAAGATGACGTCTACCGTTGACCCGCAAAATCAGCTCGCTGTGTGGTCGTATGTGTCAAACAGCTCTCTCGATGACCAGCCCGACACATTGTTGATATTCAACTACGCTCTGGGTCGCTGGTCTTTGGTGAGGGTCAAGAACGACTTAGTGGCACCGTTCTTTACGGCTGGTTATTCACTAGAGCAACTGGATAACATCAACACCAGCCTAGACGCCCTCCCGGCCTCACTCGATAGCGCGCTGTACAAGGGCGGCCAATATCTGTTTGGCGGCGCAAACGGCGCAAAGATAGCGGCGTTTTCCGGCGACCCAATGGAAGGCACGATTGTCACCGGCGAGGCAGCAGTCAAGGTCGGTAATCATTCAATCGTCACGCGCCTGTACCCGTACCACGAGGGCGGCACGGTTAACCTGTCGATTGGCCTTAGAGGCACGCCCACAGACACAGTAAACTTCCAAAATGGCGGCACGACAAACGCCGCAGGCTTTGTGCCGTTTAGGGCGCACGACCGTTACCACCGCGTGAAGATGTTGCTAAGTGGTCAGTGGTCATACGCGCACGGCGTTGACGTTGACGTAAGGCCAGTGGGGCGCAGATGACAACAGCACAGCGCAGCACAAATTTTCGCACGTTAAACCCTGTCACAGCCACAACAAGGGAAGTGTCAGAGGTATTAAACAGGACTATTGATGGCGGATTAAATAGTATTGGGTACGCCACGCTTACAGCAAGCTCCACCACCACCACTGTAAACGACCCGCGATATGGGGTAGAGAGTATCGTATTTTTTACCGGCTACAACAAAACGCTAGAACACAGTTTGCCTTTTGTTAAAAGCACTAGCACCAATGGGACGATGATAATTGAACACAAAAATCACGGACATGACGTCGACGTCGCCTACCTTATTATCGGCTGAAGACCGACTTGGCGCTCAGTGGGAACGGTGCCACAAGTGGATTAGCGACGCGCTGAAGTATGCTGGCGAAACGCACACTATGGAAGACGTCCACCACGCTGTGGCTACCGGCAAGGCACAGTTACATCCGCTAGAGAAGTCTGCTATTATCACAGAAATAGTGGACTACCCACAGCGGTCTATATGCCGCATCTGGCTTGCGGGCGGAGACTTGAGCGAGCTGACTGAGGCGGAGAAGTCCATATCGGTTTGGGCTAAGTCACTCGGATGTGACGCGATGGAGATTATTGGCAGGAAGGGCTGGCAACGGCACCTCAAAGATTACACCGCGACGGCGGTTATTTTGGCGAAGGATTTGAACGATGAGTAAAGGCGGCGGATCAACACGCACAATCACCCAGACGCAAGGGCCACCAGAATACGCCAAACCGTTTATCGAATACGGTATGGGTCAGGCCAAACAGCTTTACACAGGCGGCACCGGCCAGCAGTATTACCCCGGCCAGACGGTTGTGGGTTACTCGCCGGAAAGCGAGATGGCATTAGCAGGTCAGCGTCAGATGGCGACTACCGGCTCGCCGCTTATTCCAATGACACAGGCCGTTGTGGCGCAAAACCTAGCAGGCACAAACCCACTACAGTCGGCTGCGTTCCGCCCAGCTATCGAGGCGGTGCAGGCTGAGGCGGCCAAGTCTGGACGCTACGGCTCAGGCTACCAGCAGGCGGCACTTGGTCAGGCGCTGGCGCCACTAGCGTATCAGGCGCAACAGGAAGCACTGGCACAGGCGCCGGGCGCGTATGAGTTTGGTTTCCGAGACTTGCAGAAGCTGGCCGAAGTCGGCGCGGCGCGTGAGGCGCAGTCTCAGGCCGAGCTGCAAGCTGACATGCAACGCTTCCAATTTGAGCAAGAGGCACCGGGTCAGGCGTTGGCTAATTATATGGCGATGGTACAGGGCGGAACGGTAGGCGGCACGTCGTCACAGCCGGTATTCCGCCAGCCGGTTGGCTCGGCGCTGTCAGGCGCACTTGGCGGCGCACAGATGATTGGTTCGTTTGCACCCGGATACGCTGGCTTAGGTGCGGCGGCTGGCGGCTTAGCGGGATTGTTGGGGGCTTAGTATGGCGCAGATGACACCGGCACAGCGATTTCTAATGATGACGCAGGGGCGTCAGCCACGCCCCGTTGCTAACATGATGCGACAGTATCAGACGCCTGCCGGGATTACCCCGCGTATGGCGTTGCAACGCCCACAGCCACCGGCACCAGCTATGCCAGCGGCAGCTCGTCTATCGCCAATGATGCAGCGCGTCGCGCAACAGGCCGCTATGCCGCGCATGACGCCGCCTGTGGCTGGCGCGGGTGCGACAACACCCCCGGCGACCACAACGCCAGCAGGCGGCCAACCTAGCGGGTTTATGAGTGCGTTTAGCCAGCCGTTGACGTCACCGGTCGGTCAGGCGATTAGCCAAGCCGCGATTGCGGGTGCGCGCGCCAGCGACTACTCGCCTACACCGGTATCGCTCGGCCGTGTATTAGCTGAGATGGGTGCGGCGGCTTCTGGCGGGTATATGGCAGGCGAAGAACGTGAACGTCAAATTAAAGCTGACGAGCGCGCAGCGAGACTGGCGAATTTACAGGCTATGACCGCTTATGCGAAGGCCGCACGCGGCGAAAAGCCAACGATGAAAATGCTGCCCGTAGAGGGTGGCGGTACGCAGTTGACTATGATCGACCCATACACTGGGGAGGAGCTACAAAAAATTGGCGGAGTTAAGCCGCCGTCAGGTATGAGGTTGGAATTTGATCCAGAAACGGGGCAAATGACTTTTGTGCAAGGTGCTGGCAGCGATTTAGAAAAAGGCACAAAAAAGGATCTGGAAGCCGACATATCAAACCTTACCGGTCAACTATCTATGCTAGATCAGGCGGCGGCCACGTTTGATCCAGAGCTTTTGACCTATGGCGCAGAGCTTGAGAGTTTGTATGGGACAACCTTAGCAAAGATAAACCCGTCTATGCTTAGTGCAGAACAAAAAGATAAATTAACTCGGCGCACGCAATTTGTTCGCGGCATTCAGCAAACATTTTCTACATTGCTTAATCAACTGTCTGGTGCGGCCGTGTCTAATTTTGAGCTTGGCAACGCTAGAAAATACAGCGTCAATCCAAATGACGACCCAATATCATTTGAAGCTAAACTAAGGGATCAGCGTGGCTTTGCAAACGCGGCTCTGTTTAGGGCGCAACAAATTTTGGGTGGCGAGTCTATTACCACTAATCTCGCTCAAAAGTATCCAATCTCGATCACCGGCAAGAACAGCCAAGGCGAGACAAAGACTTTATACATGCACGAGTTTGTAAACAAGTATATGGCTGCAAATGACGCGGATCAGGCGACTGCTATTGCGGCGTATGCCGAGGCGGCAAAGAAGGCTAGACAGTAATGGCTGACAATGTTTTTGACTTAGCAGACGACCGCACAATTAGCCCGGCGCCTATGCGTATGCCAGTCGCATCCGGCACGGCTGGCGCGGCGTCAATACCTACCGTTGCGGCGGCATCCCTAATTCAAGAGCCAGAGGCGCGCATACGTTACTACTCACAGCGGATGGGTATACCGGCGGAAAAGTTTGGCATTGCTGATGGCAACATCGTTTACCAGACGCCAGAGGGTGCGCTGCAACGCGTGTCACCCGGATTTGCGCGTGAAGTCGCCAAGGGGCTTGGCCCGTCTCTTCCGGCCGCAGGTAGCGCGTTAGGCACGCTGCCCGGTTTGCTTATGTCCGCGACACCGGCGGCGCCTGCCGCTATCCCGACCGCTATTGCTGGCGGCACGACTGGCGCGATGGGCGGTCAGTATATTAGAGAGCTTCTGGCAAGGCAAATGGCCGGGCAAAGAATAAGCCCAATTCGCGTTGCCACAGAAGGCGCCATAGATATGGCGGCGTCACTTACCGGCGCGCTAATAGGCAAGGGGCTTACCCGTGCGGCGGCCACTCAGGCGGCGAAGCAATTCAAGCAGGCGTTAAAGACAAGCGCAGGCGATGCGTCTCGCGCACTTCGTCAGACTTTGGCAAACGTCAACGCGCAGTACGGCACAAAAATATCGCTGACGCCAGCAGAGCTTACCGGCTCGGCAGACTTAATTGCGGCGCAAAAGGCGCTGACAGGAGACCCGCGCACTGGCGAGACAATGGCGCAATTTGCTCAAGAGCGCGGCGAGCAGATTGGTGTTGCGGCTTCTCAGATGCTGGAAAGCCTCGCGCCGAAAGCTGGCACGCAAGAGGCAACAGGAAGCGCATTGGCACAGGCTGCCGGTGAGGCGGTGACGCAGTTATCGAAGCAAAGGTCAGCAGCGGCAGCGCCAGCATACGCTAAGGCTTGGGAAGCCGGAAGCTCTGTAAACCTTCAGCCGTTTGACGCTTTGTTGACAGAGACGTCAGACAAATTTCAGCCGCTGAAAAACACGCTCAAAAGAATACGGGCAAACTACACAAAGCCCGCCAAAGTTAATGGCGAGACAAGGCCAGTAATTAGAGATGACGTAAACCTTGAGTATGTGCAGGATAACATCAAAGAGGTTTTGGATGATGAGATCAGCATTGCAATAAGATCAGGCGCAAACAAAAAAGCCCTCAGACTTCAAGAGTTACAGGGCAAGCTGTTGCAGGAAATGGATCGTCAGGTGCCGGAGTATGCGGGCGCTAGAAAAATCTGGGGTGACCTGAGCCGACCAATAGACGAAGTTGAGGGCGGTATACTGCCTATTCTGGCAAACAAAAACATCCGCGACTTTGAGTATATGGGCGCTAGGTTTTTGACCAGCTCAAGCCCGGCCGCTATCGCGCAGGCAAAACAAAATATACTGAAGGTCGAGGGCGGGCAGGACGTTTGGGATGCCACTGTTAGAGGCGCGCTAGAGCGTCAGTGGGAAAAAGCAAACAAGGTTCCAATGTCATACATATCACGCCCAGACTTAGTGGCAGCCAGAGCGCCTGCGGTGTTTTGGTCAAATATGGTTGGCAACAAAGAGCAATTAGACCGTCTGAAAGCCGCTATGTCGCCACAGCAGATTGAGGCGTTTACTAACCTAACCAAAATTATGGAAGCCGCCAGCCGCGCTATGTATACCGGATCAGATACTTCGGCAAAAGAGAGCGCTAAAGAACTGCTAGATGAAACAACTATGGCTGGCACCGCAATGAAATACGCGCTGGCGCCTTGGGCAATACCGGGCGCGGCAAAAGACGCCGCTGGACGGGCTATGTCAGACGCTAATGTTAAAAAGCTGGCTAACGTCCTAACAAGCTCTGACGCCGTTGAGGCGCTTGCGGCATTACGAGCTGGTCAGGGTGGCAAGTGGTTCAACGAGCGCAACATGATGATCGCTGGCCGCTCATTAGCTCAAGCCGCAATGATTGGCGGCGAGCTTGTGACTGACTTTGAGGATCGCCCGCCCAAGTCGATATTATCAGGCGGGGCGCCCAGCATGACGCAGGGTATGATCAACCCGTTTGATATGTAGGTGCCACTGACGCGGGCGCGCAAATATGCTATAAACTAGCAGAGGATTTGAGATATGAGCGTAAGAGATTACAACACCACCCCGTCCAGTAACACGACGATTGCGTCTATCGACATCTCGGAAGGCTGTAGCCCGGCGGGTATCAATAACGCGATACGCCAGCAGATGGCTGACATTGCGTCGGTGGTAGCCGGCACCGACGGGCTGGACGTGTTGAGCCTTGCAGACGACGACAACAGCGCACAGATCAAGATACAAGCGCCCAGTGCGGTAACGACCACGACCACGCTTACTCTGCCAGATGGTGACGGCACTGACGGCCAGACACTACTCACTGACGGCGCTGGCACACTTAGCTGGGGGCTAGGCGGCGGTGGCTCGTTCTTGGGCGAAGCTGGCGGCGGTCTGGGCGATATTATTCGCGTCCACGAAGAGCAGATCGACACAGATGTGACGGTTGCGGCTAATACAAACGGTTTGGCGGCGGGGCCACTTATTGTAAACGCCACGATAACCATTAACGGCAACCTGACGGTGGTTTGATATGAG
>Ga0181394_1000096_pt1 | contig 33185 bp, 30 predicted proteins | sample 17SPOviralmetaG_FD_130123 | JGI IMG/M metagenome (GOLD analysis project Ga0181394, IMG submission 130123) | Marine viral communities from the oligotrophic San Pedro Time Series (SPOT) site, San Pedro Channel, CA, USA - 17 SPOT_SRF_2010-11-23 | ecosystem: Environmental > Aquatic > Marine > Strait...
AAGTGATATAGGATGTGCTTATATCATAATATTAACAAAATTTATAGGAGATGGTGTTATGACCACAGCTACTTTCGGCGAGGTAGCGAAGCTCATAGGAACCAATGTTGATAGACTAAGAGAGAACGACAAAGTTTGTCTAATCTGCGATGCGATTCAATTAGTAGCGATAATGATAGCTCCGTTACTTTTGCCAATAGGAATAATTTATGCAAGCTGGCAAGGAGGTCTTACTTAATGAAGACTTTCAAGCAAGGCATGCAGTATGGAACGACTTTATTTTATATGTCACCTGCAATAGGTGTCATGTATGTTATGGTACAGTTCTATATATGGACCAGTTAATCTAACTCATAGATCGGAAAGGGCGTCTTTTAGGCGCCCTTTTTTGTGCCTGATGTTATATATAGTAATGTTATTAATGGAGATTAAAATGAAGCAGATCGTTGCTTTATTAATTGTAACAGGCTTTTTAGCAGGATGTGGAGCGCAAGTATCTTTAACAGCTTCTGTACCAGCTGGTAAAGACTTAGATGTTACAATTAAAACCTCAGAAACACCGGGAAACTAATAACTCAACGGCAAGGCCCTTATGTTGAGTTTCCAACCGGGCAATTAAAATAATATATGGTCCTCTAAGGCCTTGTAATCTACTCCCTACGAAAGTATAATAAATACTATTATGCGTAAAAAGAAACTAAAAATCAGGAATCCTGTAGCCCGTTATGCTAAGCTGTTTAACAAGGCCACAGTCGTACCGGATAAAACTAAGTACAATCGAAAGAAGGATAAGAAAGTTTCTGAAGATATAGATTAATAAAGGAGGAACCATATGAAAAAATTATGGATAACATTACCAATATTATTTTTTGTAATGTATGCTCAGAGTATAGAAGCTAAACAAAAAGAGATAGAATGTTTAGCACAAAATATATACCACGAAGCAAGGAGTGAGTCTACAGCAGGAAGAATGGCTGTGGCTCTTGTAACACTTAATAGAGTGAAGGATGAAAGATTTCCTAACACTATATGTGGTGTTGTAAAACAAACAAAGTATTATCCTAGTGGAAGAATAGATCTCCACTCATGCCAGTTCAGTTGGTATTGTGATGGAAAACCTGACACTATTAAGGATATTACTTGTTATCATGATATACTTTTAATCGCAGAAGTTATGTATGAATATGAAACACAAGATTTTACAGAAGGAGCCCTGTGGTATCACAGCCCTAAAGTAAAACCTAAATGGGCTTTAGTATATAATAAAACAGTAAAGATAGATAACCATATCTTCTATAAAGATGTTGACTAAAGCAATCAAAGATCATATAATTAGCACATGTTAACAGACAAACCTAATATTATAGTTACAGGTGGTTGTGGATTTATTGGTTCACACTTAACCAAACGATTATTAGAAAATGGTTTTGCTGTTACAGTAGTTGATGACAACAGAACAGGAAATGTTTTCTACGAGCACGAAGCTGTAGAATATTGGAAATCAGATGTTAAGGATTTTAATCCTCACAAATCTCATATAGAGCCTCCAGTAGCTATATTTCATTTAGCAAATAGTCCTAGAGTAAGACGCTCTTTAGAGTATCCTACAGAAACTATTGTTAATAATATAGCTTCAACATGTGCAGTTTCAGATTGGGCGAGAACTTTTAATATAAAATTATTCTTTGCTACCTCTTCTAGTACGCAATATGTAGAATCTAGAGGCAACCCATATACATTTAGCAAACTTGTTTGTGAAGAAACATTAAATTTATATAGAACATTATATTCATTGGATTATGTTCTTATGTATTTTTATAATGTATATGGTCCTGGAGAAGCAGACTATGGAGAATATAGTACTGTCGTTAGAAAATATAAAAATGATTATCTAGCAGGAAAACCTTTAACAATATTTGGCACAGGAAAGAAGGAAAGAGATTTTACACATGTTGATGATGTGGTGCAAGGATTAATACAACTCTTGGCAGATCCTAGTTTACCATCAACAGCACATTTTGGCAAAGGCGATCCTAAAACAATCTCATCTATTGCAGATGCGTTTGATCACCATGTCGTACATTCATTTGATAGGAAAGGAGAAGCACAACAAACCCTCTGCAAAAATCCTTACATAGAATGTCATAATGATGTGCATGATTATATTAAAAAATGGGTTAAGGAGAACAAAAGTGATGTCACCAAGAATAGTAGTGGATAACACAATAGAGATGACTAAAGAAAAAATATCAGATATATTTTTAGTAACCAAAGAGTTTCATACCTCTACGGAGTTTTCTCAGTTTATAGAAAAAATGGCCTTTAATTCTAATTCACCTTGTATGGATATGGTAGTAGACTATTGTATTAAGAAAGAGATTGAAATAGAGAGTATTGGAAAGTTTTTAACATCTAATCTAAAAGCAAAAATTAAAGAAGAAGCATTAGATTTAAATTTGCTTAAGGAAAAGAAAAAGAGTAAGTTACCTTTGTAATGGACCCATTTGACGTCTATAAAATTTACCTAGCATTAAAACTACATTTTACGACAGAATCTTATGATATAACAAAACATAAGTTTGCTGCTAAAGGTAAAAGAGAAACTTTTCTAAAAAGAAAGGATTTAATAGTTCTAAGAAAACTAGCTAGAGATTTTGATAGACAAACTATAATAGACATTCTTGTTGCTAATTTTGTAACAGGAGATCGTTGGGGAGGTATGTTTGATACTGAGGCAATGAAAACATATGAAAAATGGAAAGCAAGACAACAAAGAATGGGCTATACATTTGAAGCAGATCTCAATACCATTCAGACAAGAATGGAAATTGAAAAAATAGAAGATGCAACAGTTGATACTCAGCATCCTCTTATTTTAAAAATGTTATTAGGAAGACAAATAACATTAGAAACAGTAGTTATAATGAATAAAGGATTGAACTTTTGTAATGATTACAATGATGATCTAATACTAAAAGACACTTGTTTATTGGTTAATAAGTACACACCTTTTATAGGTAAGAGTACCAAAAACTTATATCTAAAGCATCAAGATCTTATAAATATAATTGCTAGGACTAGAAATAGTTCTAATACATCGTAAATAAACCGTAATACAACGCAATACAGGAGAATATATATGTCGTTTAATACACTTTCAGAACTTCGCAATTCACGCGGAAAATTCGACAACTTAATGAAGGAAGTCGATAAAATCTCAAACCCTAAATCTAACTTTCAGAAAGATGAAAGGGAATGGAAACCCACAGTAGACAAAGCAGGAAACGGTTATGCCGTTATCAGGTTTTTGCCTGCACCACAAGGCGAGGATATGCCATGGGTTAGAATTTTCAATCATGGTTTTCAAGGCCCTGGTGGAAAATGGTATATCGAGAACTCTCTTACTACGCTAAACAAACAAGATCCAGTTTCAGAATTAAACTCTGAACTATGGAACTCTGGTGTTGAAGCTAACAAAGAAATAGCTCGTAAGCAAAAGAGACGCTTAAATTATTATGCTAACATCTTAGTCGTTGAAGACTCTGGCAACCCAGACGCTGTAGGTCAAGTTTACCTATACAAGTTTGGTAAAAAGATCTTTGATAAAATTAAAGATGTTATGCAGCCTCAATTTGAAGATGAGAATCCAGTTAATCCTTTTGATTTCTGGGAAGGTGCTAACTTCAAATTAAAAATTAGACAGGTAGAAGGATATCGTAATTATGATAAAAGTGAATTTGATAGCCCAAGCCCGGTAGCAGATGATGATGCTAAAATTGAAGGTCTATGGCAAACACAACATTCCTTAGCGGGTGTTGTAGCTCCAGACCAATTTAAATCTTATGAGGAGTTAAAAGCTAAATTGGACTTAGTCCTAAAAGGCCAGACAGCTCCAACAGCAGAGTCTATATCAGCTACTACTAATGATGCAGAAGACGATCATTTTATGGAAAAAGTGAAAAGCGTCCAAGCAGCGCCAGCAGTATCAGCTCCTGAGTCATCAGATTCAGAAGAGGATGATACACTATCTTACTTCAAGTCCCTTGCAGAAGATAGCTAAACTTTCATAGTTTTGGAGCCCTCTTAAGAGGGCTTCTTTTTGTCTGATATAAATAAAAGTATGACAGACTATTTTCAACTACCGATTTATCACGAATCCAATATAGCAATGGATTTAATTCCTCGGCTATCAGAAGATATACAAAAAGAATATGACAATAGATCTAATTATTTAGAAACTGTTGGTCCTATTAAAGGTAGATATTTTAGAAAACTTTCTTGTTATGATGAGAACGGAATACATTGTGCTGTTTCTAAGAAAGACTCTATGGTTAATATACAAGACAGCAAGGAACTACATAATATTTGCAGAGGACATGCAATTAAATATTTAGAACAATTATGTGATTATCCATATAAAGAAAACTTAGAAAAATATTGGCAAACATTTTCATGGTGGTCTTGCTTTGATTCTAAAGATAGTTATGCTTGGCACAATCATGCACAGTTTTTATTTTCAGCAACATACTATGTAGACATAGGAGAAGAACATACACCAATAGCATTTAGAAATCCTATGGGTAGTATATTACAAGGTTGGTTGCCAGGCAAAATTAATTCAGGACTACAAGAAGAAATTGTTATAAAACCTAAACCTGGAGATTTACTTATATGGCCTGGTTGGTTAGAACATTATGTATACAACAAATCTATATGGGACTTGGAAACTATTAGTTCACGAATGTTTCCAAACGAAATGACTGATAGAGAACATAAGTTAAACTATCAAAAAGAAGCAGCAGGGGAACCTGCAGATTATGAACTTCCTAGGGAGGGTGAATACGAGGTAATGCGTAAGAGTATTACTATAAACTACATGAAGCCGGCCGATGTATTCGGAGCACTGGCTAAAAAAACATTGGAAACAATTTAAATGAACAGAAATAGCATTTACGAACAATTAAAAATAGACGAAGGTGTCGTGTATGAAATATACAAAGATCATCTAGGATATCCTACATTTGGTGTAGGACATTTAATACTGGAAACGGACGAAGAATATAACAAATCCTCAGGTTGGAAAATATCTGAAGAAAGAGTTAAAGAGTGTTTTGAAAAAGATTTGGATATAGCAATATCAGAATGTAAGGCATTGTTTAAAGAACATTGGGAAGAGTATCCAGGCGAACTACAAGAGATTCTTGTTAACATGATGTTCAACTTAGGTAGAACAAGACTAGGCAAATTTAAAAAATTTATAGGTGCCATCAATGAAGGTGATTGGGAAAAGGCAGCTATTGAAATGATGGATAGTCGTTGGGCTACACAGGTAGGATCAAGAGCTAATAGATTAAGAGATAGAGTTATTAGTCTAAAGTTTAGAGTTTAAGCAGTAGCAATTAAATTTCTTTTGTTTAACCAACTTAAACTATTATCGTTGGTTTGCGGACCTTCAACTAAAAAGGCTTCACCTTTTTCTATGGTTGTAGTTTTAATACTATTGTCATCTTTGCTAACATTTATTGTTTTAGCTTCTTGCATTGTAGCATCTGCTAAAGTTTCCGTTGTATTTCCTATTGCATCGCTTGTTGGTAAAATTGCAGCTGCCAGATCTTGAGTAACTTCTTGTTCAATTAGCGTCTGTCCCTGAGGATTTATTGCTGTTGTTCCTCCTCTGCTCATTAATTCTTCCTGTACAAGCGCTGTATCTAATTCATTTAAATCATTGTGCCTTAATATAGCTTGTAATTGTGGTGTAGGTGCTTCTGCTAGCATAGATTTGTCTAGTATACTAGGACCAATGACTTCCCAATTATATAAACCAGAATCTCTTGCTGCAGACAAATCGTCATCCATATTATTTTTTATCATTCCATAGCCCAATTCCGCTGTTTCCGAACCAGCTGCATAACCTATAAGACCACCGGCAGCCCATCCTATTGCTCCACCTATAGGACCGCCTATTGCTGTTCCTGCTATTGCACCGCCTTTTGAAAAAAGCGCAGCTGTAGCCATACCTCCAGCAAACCTACTGCCAGATTCACCGACTTCATGGGCTATTTCTTTGTTTACATTGTGGCCATCATCCATCAATGCTTTAGTTCCAAGAAATCCTTCTGACCCTTTAGCTAAATATCCCTCATCCTCTGGACCTAATATTTCAGATCTTTCTATAGCAACTCCACTATCCGCATATGCATCGTAACCTTCCAAACCAGCTGTTACCCATGGCATTGCCTTTGATGCAAAACCCAGACCTTTACTAAAAAATCCTTTGGTTGTATTTAATGCTCTCTGAAATCTGCTCTTTGGTGGTCCTTTCATGGTTTCTATCATGTTAGCTTGGGGTGATCCTCTAGGAAATACATTGCCATTTTGGGCTGTAACTCCATTTCCATTTTTTAATAAATTCTTTGCCTCTACTGAACCTGGAGTAAATCCTCCTTTAGGATAATTTCCTCCCTTAGGTGAATTTGTAGGATTTGTAATCGTTGTCCTGTTCGGATTTTTGCCTCCTGGTAAGATCCCTAGGCCTCCTCCTCCTCCTCCGGGGTTCATCATATACTCGTTATACCATTTTTCTAATAATTCATATATGTCAACAAGAACTTCATTATTTTTTTCAGGTACTGTTTCTATATCTACACCTGATCTAGCTTTTTTGCCAGGTTTTGTTAATCTACCTTCCTGTGCCATGGTTCTAAAATTTTTAAATGCCTTACCTCGTTCTTTTATATCTTCATCTAAAATAGGTGAGAACAATTCATTCCATTTAGTTTTTGTGTCTACATTAATGTTTGCTTTTTCTAATATAGGGCTATTCTTGAAAACTTCTTTGGCTTCAGCTAAATCTTTTGGTATATCTTTAGACTTGCCTTGGGAAACATTAGAAGCTTTATTTAATGCAGACAATAAATCTCGTTTGTCTTGGTTACCTGATTTCTCTATCTCAACAACTAACCGTTCTATATCTTGAGACCCACCACTTGCAAAAGACGCTAACATTTTATTAGCATTAAATTCATTTCTATTGTTACCTTGTCCTGCACTACCTGCCATTTTTGAAAAGACTTGTTTTAATTTTTCTGTTTGAGTCTCTCTGGGTTCATCTCCTCCCAGCATTTCTTAAATGTCTTTTATGCCACCTTCAATTCTAGATCTAGATGCTACAGCTCCAGCTTGATGCTTTAAAACTTTTTTCCTTGAAGTATTAGTCTCTTCTGCTAGTTCTCTAACCTCATCATCTCTTTTAAGGTTTCTCGCCATATCAGCAACTTGTAATATGTTTAGAAGTTTATTTGTTTTACCATGCTCTTCGACGGCACTCATGCTAGAAACAATTTCATCTTTATGCGTACCAAAATTATCATTGACTTCTTTAAAAGCCTGATCTATATTTTGTCTGCCTAAAGCTTCTTTTATTGATCTATCTATTGTTGGTTTATCTACCATTAGTATCTCTCTTTTTCTTTAAGTTTATCAGTCTTCTTTTGAAGATGTTCTATAAGCATAGCAATATAAATCTCTCTTTCCCAAGGCATCATATTTTCTAACTCTGTTAAACTATATTGATGCTCTTGCATTAATAAGAAGTTCGTCTTGTAAAAATTTTCAAGACGCTCCTGAGAAAGAGTTAGCCGAAAAAATGTTCGTATCCATTAATAGATATACGATTATCAAATCCACATTCTTCTTTGTGGCATTTATATTCGACAACATGTTCTACACGAGGCATTTTACTAAAAAACTCTTGTATTTTTTCAAATACATCTAATGGCAGATTGTCAACAAATTCATTAATATTCTCAGGTGTTTCATCTTTAATATATAAAATTTCTTCACCACTGAAAACTTTAACTAAACAATGATTTACAATAGCAGTATCATCACCGTCTTGTTCTAAATTTAATATGACTCTAGCATTAGGATATTGCAATTCAATAGCAACATCGTCGTTAATTTTAATAATCTTATCAGGCCTTTCATCTAAACCATGAACTTTAACATCTGCTAATTGTAAAGTATAATTTATCTGTTCTTTACAACCTCCACACACCAAAGTAAATTCCTGAGTATCTCCTGTAGATTTCTCTTTTAATCTCATAAATAAATGCTGTAAATCAAATACACTTAATTCACTAACATCTATATCTTCCAACGAACAATTAGATACTATCTGCTCACAAGCAGATATCATATCTTTATATTCGCCTCCTTCACTTGCCAACATAAGAACTTTTTCTTCCTTAACAAGAAACGGTCTAAATTTTTTAACCTCTCCTGTAGAAGGAATACTAAAATCAAATGTTGGTGTTTCAATTTTTGGTAACATAATTTCTCCTATAATTAACCTGTACCTTCACCTGCACCTTTAGTTTCATTTTTATTTACTCCCTTAACTTTACCTTCAGGAGCTCCCATATCAACTTCAATATAATTAGAATCCCAATAAGTAGCTGATACTATTAATGTGGTTCTTACTACTCCTACAGAGCCCATACTCATAGGCTGTAAGTTTAGAACCTTTGGCGTAACTTCATGTAATACCCATGAACGCCTATAATTGTCTTGTAAGTCCATTGCATTAATACTAATTGTTCCCCAGGTATCATTAGGCCAATAAGATTGTTTTGAAGTAGGATCTACTGTCATAGCAAACCAATTTTCAAATAGTTCTCTTAATTCCCAATTAGTATCTGTATAAAATGTAAAGTTAATTTCTTGACCCAAGAATTGTAAATTTGTATTTCTGTAATGTGTCCATGGACCTACATTATATTCTTTATTTGCCATTGCCATGCCTGGTATTTGTACTTCCTCACACATTATAGTAGCATTTTCTGCAATTCTACTATTATGAAAAGAAGTTCTTACAGCGTGTGGAAAATTAAATTGACACTCAAATCTTTCTGTTCGAGCAAGTTGATTGTTGAATATTGTTTGTAAAAAACTTTTTGGCGCTGAGCTAAGAATGGGCTGGTTATTTTTATCCAGTTTTGGCTTTCTGTATTGATGATCTAATTGCGATAGTGGTCCATCTGTTAAAAACTTATTAGGATGCGTTGCACCTTTTTTGGGCCTGGCTGCATTTCTTCTAGACTTGCCGTATGCTCCTCTTAATATGCTTCTTAAAGTAAAAGCCATTACATCATTCTCCTTTTACGCTCGGGCTTAGTCATTGTATCTCTATATACTTTTTGTGCTGAAGCTCCTTGAAATTGTTGTACAGGTAAAAATACTGCTGACTTCCAATGCTGTGAATTTATTTCAAACAGCCTGCCTCTTACCTGCGTACTTAAATATCTTTTTACAGAGTTTCTTACCTCTGGAAATCTACTGAAGTTTTTTATGAACTGCCAGTTAGATCTCATAACTGCCTTATCGTCTAATGTAGTTCCTTCTTTGGAATCTGCGACAGGCTCCATAAGTCTTTCTACTAATTCTGCTCTTACTAAAGGACTTAGATAATGTAAGTTGATACCACTAAAGCCTGTTGGTAAGGGTTCACTTATAACGACTAACGGCAATTCGTCCCAATAAGGCAAGTCTGCTTTTGTTAAAGGATCGTAATTAAATAGGTACATTTTTCCTACTGTTAATTGTGTTGCAAACTTTCCTATATCAGAGCCTGTAACTTCCTGAAAGGAGTTTATGCCTGTAGCATAATCTCTTACAGTTCTTTGATACCAACGAGCAGATTTCTCTACACCGCCTGTTCTAGAATATATATCGTTAAAAGGTTTTTGGTCCATACATGTATTTATACTAGATACCGAGCTCTTTCTCAGTAACTATTCTAAATTTCATGCCTTGTTTCTTACAAAATGCTCGAGCTGTATTCCATTTAGCTTCGTTAACAGCATAATTTGCTATCTCTTGTAAGTATCTCTTTGTTTTTCTTTTGCCTGCGGGAGGCGCTTTTGTAAATCTTTGAGGTTTTACTTCTATTAAATAACGCTCTTTGCCCTTTTCGCTTTTAACTTCCATATAAAAATCTACAAAATATCTATGCACTTTATTATCTATAGGACTACGATAAGGAATAGCAACCTCTTCAGAATTCCAACCTATTATAGAGTCATTTAAATCACACCAGTTCATAAACTTTAATTCATAACTTGATCTATAGACAATAGAAGTATGATCTCCTAAGTATTTAGAAGTATTTCTAGGAATAAACTTTCCTTTATAAATTTCTTTGGCATAAACCATATAAATAAGACTACAATGTTAAATAACTATTTATATCGAGGATTATAAATGCCAATAAAAGATAAAAACATTGGACCAGATGAATATCATCAGTCCAATCAAGGTTACTTGGATGCCTTAGGTATTGAAAGTAACAAGGACAAACGGGAAGAGCAGGCGACACATAATAGAGATACCTATAATAAAATGTTTGGCAACGACAAACCTGTTTTACAATATCCTTCAGACCTATTTCAGGCAAATCAAGTAAACGGTGTTTGTTTCTTTGTTAAAGTTAGAAATAATAGTGTAGCAAGCCAAAATTCATCAGCTCCAGATGATAAAGCCAAAGATAGAATAGACGTATTTAAAAGCACTCATTCAGAAATGTCAACACAAATGAACAGATCCTCAGTAGAACAACAAGCAACAGTTATGAGAACTTCTGGTGGTTTAATTTTAGGCGGAGCCGCTTTAAAAGCTGGAGTAAATATGCTGAATAGTTCAGCCACTGGTTTATGGGATAAAGCTCTATCAATTGGTGGTGGAGTAGGAGCTACAGCAGCACTTGCTGGAGCAGGTATAGTAGCAACAGAATTAGCAAGAACTGCTAATGAAGCAGGCTTTAATAATAAAGAAGGCGAGTACTCTACAGGAACAAAGTTCTTAAATAAAGTAATACAATTACATGTTCCTCAATCTATTATATCACAATACCAAGCAGATTGGAATGAAACAGAATTAGGTATGGCAGGTATATTAGCAAGTAGAAGATTTGATCAAGCAGGCATACAGGATGTTAGTGAAGCAGCAGGAAGAGGACTTATACAAGCAGCAGCAAGCTTGCCTAAAGCATTGGGTGTTGATGCAGATTTAGGTGCAGCAATAGAATCAACGAGTAGGAAAACAACAAACCCGTATAAAGAACAATTATTTAAAAGTATGGGTTTTAGATCTTTTGCATTTCAATATGTTTTCAATCCTAAGAGTATAGAGGAATATATAAATGTTAGAGCTATTATTAATACATTTAAATATCATATGCACCCAGAGATTTCACCTGGCCAAGCATTTCTAATTTATCCTTCAGAATTTAATATAGAATTTTATCACGCTAAAGATGGAGGAGTTAAACCTAATCCTCATCTACCTAAAATTTCAGACTGTGCATTAAAAGATGTAAAGGTTACATATGGTCCTGACGGATTCTTTAATACAGTAGCAGAAACAGATGGTATTCCTTCAGAAATAACAATGGAACTAAATTTTACAGAACTAGAAACAATGACAGCAAACAGAATAGCAGACGGATACTAATATGTACTTTAAACCTTTTCCTAAATTATTTTACCCAACAGGCAAGACTAAAACTATTGTACCTGATATTTTTCGTAGAGTACATTTAGATAAATTCTTTGCTAATAGAACAAATTTAACACCATATTATATTTCAGACGGACAACCACCTGAATATGTTGCACTTGATGTTTATGGTTCAACAAAATATCATTGGTTAGTGTTAATAACAAACGAAATTATAGATGTTCAAAGAGAGTGGCCCAAATCCCAAGAAGATTTAATTCTTTATGTAAAGGATAAATATGGAGCAAATAATAGTTCTGATATACATCACTATGTCTTAACAGCAGATAAATCTATTGTTGTAGATTGGGACGCTGCCAAAGCTAGCGACGGAACCTATACAGCTCTTACAAACTTACAATACGAAGAAGAAATTAATGAAGAAAAAAGACAAATAAAAGTTTTGAATCCTATATATTTGAGCTCAATTACAAAACAGTTTACCAAACTAATGAAATAGGATCTAAATTATTATGGCAGAAGAACAATTAAATAAAGGTCAAGGAAATTTAGAAATAGATGATTTATCTATTGTTTCTTTAGATGGTGTCAGTCAAGATTTAATTAAGTATTATACAGAAATAAGAATATTCGAATCTATATTTATTCCTACACTTACAGCAGATGTTGTTGTTCGAGACCCAGAAAACATAATAGAACTCTTACCCATTGTAGGTGGAGAAACACTTCACATGAAATTAAGAACTTCTACATTTCCTGACAACCCTGGAACATGTATTCAAAGATCTTTTGCTGTCGCAGAAATTCGTAATAGGGGATTGGATAATGATAGACAACAAGTTTATACTTTAAAACTTGTATCTCCTGAAATGATGAATGATGTCTCTGGCACATTAACAAAAGCAATACCAGGAACAGGTGGAGATACAAATACAGAAGCAATTGCACAACAAATTTTTAACAACCATATAGTTCGAGAAGGTAGATATTTACCTGAACAAGATGAAAACAATCTTACAATATTAGGAACACCTCACAAATCTTCGATACAATATATTTCAAATGGTTGGTCTCCTTTTGAGAATATGAATTATATATGTAAAAAAATACAAGCCTCAGATATAGAAGGTTGTGATTTTTTCTTTTATGAATCTAATAAAAATTATTATTTAACTAGTTTACAACATTTAATACGGCAAGGAAAACAATCTTATTTTGAAGAATATGTTTACAAACAAAGTTCGTTACCTGCGAAAGGAAGAGAAGAAGGAAATTATTTTGGTGTACAACTGCCTGATTACTTTAATAGAATTGAAACAATAAGTATTCCTAGAACGATTTCAATAATTGAAGGTATTTTAGATGGAGCATACGCTTCTAATATACAAGCATATGATATGTTTAATAAAAAATTTAAAAATTTTCACTTAGATATTATTAAAGATTCCCCTAAATATGAAAGAACAGATTTAAATTCTCCTATACCAAGGGGAATACCTAGGTCTATAAATTCTTATACATCTGTTAAGATATTAAATTCCTATACATGGAATAATGCAGAACAATCTCAAGGTCTTAATGAAGACGCTTTACAAACACATTTTACAAGCGATACTGTTAGAAAACAATATATAAATAGTTTTAATGATTACCAGTTCTTAATTGAAGTACCTGGTAGAACCGACATAGAAGTAGGAGTAAGTATTAAATTGAAATATCCTCAACCTAAAGCAAAATCATCTGGAGATGAAGATACAGAAGATAAAATTTTAAGTGGACAATATGTTGTAACAGAAATAAAACATAAAATAAATCCAGTAGATTATGGAATGACTTTAAGAATTACAAAAAATGGTGTAGGTAAAGATCTCGGAGGTAGTGATGAATAATTATAGTATGGATATACCACCTTTTATTTGGTGGATGGGCATAGTAGAAGATAGAATAGACCCTGCAGAAACTGGTAGAGTACGAGTAAGAATCTTTGGATATCATAGTCCAAGTACAGCAGAACTACCTACATCTGAATTACCTTATGCTACTATTATGAATCCAGTTACTAGTTCGGGTATGAACGGCATAATGGAAATGCCAAATATTGTAAAAGGATCTACAGTAGTAGGTTTCTTTACAGACGCAGATCAACAAGTTCCTATTATAATGGGAACCATTGCAGGCAAACCTACAGAAAGAAACTTCCCAGAAGGAGAGGGTTTTTACGACCCTAAACATGTTTATCCTAAAGAACCTAAAAATGGTTATTCGGGTATTGGAGAGTCTGATATATCAAGACTTGCCAGAGGTGAAGCAGCAGAAGAACATTTCTCATTAACAAATTTAAGAGAAAAGAGAGATGTAGGCATACCTGTAGCAGCAGCAGGTAGTGTTGCTGGTATATTGGATGATAAAGACACCATCGATTACCTCACCGATAAAAAAGAAAAACAAAAAACATGGGACGAACCACACCCAAGAGGCGTATCTAAAGATGACGCAGTATACTACAACATAAAAGAAAAATTAAAATCTGGGGAACCACCTACAGGAGAAGAAACATCTCTTTATCCTTACAACTTAGTTAAAGAAACAGAAGCAGGTATCGTACAAGAATTAGACAATACACCAGGCAATATTAGAATACATGAATTCCATCCATCAGGAACAAATAGAGAAATACAAAATGATGGAACCAGAGTAACGAATATCGTAGGTTCAGACTATGAAATAATAGTTAATGATAAAAATGTTCTTGTAAGAGGAGCAGCTAATGTAACTATTGAAGGTGATGCTAAATTAAGAATAGATGGAAATTATTATACAGAGGTAAAGAACGATTGGAATATTGTTGTTGGTGGAGATAAGATAGAAACCATTAATGGTAATCATGCCATGAACATAGGAACAGATCAGATGGCTAATATTAGTGGTAGTCGTTATGTTGACATAGCATCAGGTGATGATAAAAAAGGAGGAGACTTTGAAACAATAGTAGGAAGTCAAACAACAAGCATTGGTGCAGTACAGAAAGTTCAAGTAGGTGGTGATGGAGCTATTACTATTAAAGGAAATCTTAATTTAAATGTAGGTAAAACATTTAAAGAGACAGTGGGTTCAGATGGAAAAGTTGGTGGTGGTAAAATATCAGCAGTTAGAGACAATTACATCATAAAACAAACATCAGATGTAAATGTAAATGGAGTCGAGAACTTTTTCATTATAGAAAGTAAAGGAACACAAAATATAATGTCATATAAGGAACAACATTTAACAGTAGGAACAGCACAAACATTAACTGTTGGTAATGTAGATGAATCAGGTATACCTACACCTATAGAAAACACAACTTTAGGTAGACAAATGGTAACAGTAAAAGAAAACCAAGTAGAAGGAATAACAGGAACAAAAACAGATACCATTGGTGGTACATTAACATCTACCATTGGAGGTACACATACATTAACATCTCCTACAGCAGCTATTACATACAATGCAGGAGAAATTACAGTCAATAGCATAACACAAACAGCACATACGCATCCACAGAACAATGGTAATGATGCAGGTGGTGGTACAAGTACAAGTGGACCTGAAGGATAATAGGAGGAGTATATGAGTTGCGGACCTAGTAAAGCATTAGCATCATTAGCAGAAAAGGTAGATCTTGCTAACGAAAAAATTGATGAGCTTATATTACAACCTACGATTGGTAAACTTGATGATATAAAACAACAAGCAGAAGATGAACTCAACGGTGTATTAGGAGACTTAGAGGAAATGATTCCTGAAATAAATTTAGGTATTGAAATACCTGAGGAATTAAAGTCATTACAAGACGACTTCAAAGATGTAGGCAACTTCTTATTACTAGGTCTTGCTAAGAAAGATGCACTTGTAAGCAAAATGAAACAAATAGAAAGTAAATGGTCTAGTGTGGATTTAGGAGACTTTAAAGATCTAAATGATGTTTCAAAAGCTCTTATGTCAGGTGCAGCAGATTTAGACGCACTTTGTAAATTATTGCCTAATGCACAAATAAAACAAAAAGAATATATTGTTAAATCAGGAGATACTTTAACAGCAATAGCAGCAGCTGAAGGAGTTAAAATACAAGAAATACTGGATAAGAATCCTAGTATTGTAGATCCTAATCTAATACTAGTAGGACAAAAGATCATAATACCAGGCAGACCAGGTGAAGCATTACAAATTTCTATAAAAGGAACACCTTTATCATTCCCTAATTTTGATTTAGGGGCTATTATATTAGGTGACGATATTCCTTCAGTTAGAAAATCTAAATTTGACTTAGATGTAAAAGTACTTCAAAAAAATGCACAAGAAGATTTCTTTAATTTCAAGCTCGGCAACTTTGACTTTTAAGTATAAATACTAATATGGCACTACAAAAACTTAAAATATCTAGAATATATAAAGACATAGATTTGTCGTTTACAGCCAATGCTTTGTCAGGAGATATAGGAAAGAAATTTGATGTTAATGCAGTAAAGCAATCAGTTAAGAGCTTATTATTAACCAAGCCCAATGAAAAATTTTTTCATCCTGAAAGAGGATCTGGTTTACAAAAATACTTATTTGAGCCAATGTCCCCTGGGATAGAGATATCCTTAAAAAAGACAATAGAATTATTAATAGAAAACTATGAACCTAGATGTGAGATAATAGATTTATATTGCTCTCCAAATTATGATTTAAATTATTATGCAATAACTCTTAGATTTAGAGTAATTGGCACAAACCAACCACAAGAATTAACAGTAAACCTTACGAGGTTGAGATAGGAACATGGCACAATTAAATGTATCAGAATTAGACTTTGATAATATCAAAGCAAACTTAAAAACTTTTTTAAAGTCTCAAACAGAATTTTCAGACTACAATTTTGAAGGATCGGGTATGAATGTTATACTAGATCTTTTAGCATATAATACACATTATAATGGCATGTTAGCACACATGCTTGCTAATGAAAATTTTATTGATACAGCAGTTAAAAGAGAATCAGTAGTTTCAATAGCAAAAGCATTAGGATATTCTCCCAGATCACGAAGAGGAGCAATAGCAAAAGTCAATCTTTCAATTGAACCTTCTGAAGGTTTTACAAGTACAACATTAGAAATATCTAGAGATAAACCATTTTCAACAACTGTGGAAGGAACTTCGTTTACATTTTATCCAACACAAGCCACAACGGTTAATGCTACAACATCAGGCGGCGTTGGGCCTTATTATCTGTATGGAACCTGTGTATTGCCTTCAACAGCAACAGATAAACAAGGATTTTATTATCCTGTTTATTTAACAGAAACAGCAGCAGTCTCAGCAGACACAGGTGGAACAGGGGCAACAACATATACATTTAAAGAATATTCAGGCATAAGTTTTTATATGCCTAACAGTAGCATTAATGCTCATAAAGAAACATTAGGGACAGTTACTACAAACTATGGTGGCGTAACAGTAGAAAGTGGTTTAGCATATGGTAGATATACAGGACAAACCTCTGACTCGTCTATTAAAACACAATTTAATTTTAATTTATTAGAAATAAAAGAAGGAACACGAGTAGAAAATAAATTTGTAGTAGAAACAGCAAATCTACAAGGTCCATTTGTTCTGCCTAATATAGCAGCAGATACAGACACTTTAAGAGTAAGAATACAAAATTCAGCATCTGATTTGACTCTGATTTCATATACAAAATCTGATAAATTATTAGATATACAAGCAGACACTAAAACATATTGGTGTGAAGAAGGCGCAGATGGTTTATATCAAATAAGATTTGGAGACGATAAGGTAGGCAAAAAATTAGCAACAGGTAATATTGTTATTGTTGATTACATTGTTTCTAACGCATCATCAGCTAACTTTGCTAAAACATTTACATTAAGTTCAGCAGTTTCAGCATCTGGAGAAATAAGAACATTGGACACAGCTATAGCAGGATATGGTGGCTCATCAAAAGAAAGCGTTGATGAGATTAGATTTAATGCTCCTAGATTTAACGCTACAAAAGAAAGAGCAGTAACATCATCAGATTACGAAGCACTTATATTACAGAGTAATAGCAATATACAATCTGTTTCCGTTTGGGGAGGAGAGAAAAACGATCCTCCTATATATGGTAAAGTTTTTATATCGTTAAATCCTGTAATAGGTTCAATTATAACAGAAGCGGATAAAGATAATATTAAAACTTCTATTATTGATCCTAAAACACCTGTAGCTATTATTCCCGAATTTGTAGATCCAGACTTTGTTCATATAGGATTAGATATAAATTTAGCATACAATCCTAAACTTACAACACTAAGTAAAGGCGAATTAGAAAATGCTACAAGAACAATAGTAGATTTATACTTTAATACAGAATTAAATAAACTAAACAAAAGTTTCTATAATACAAGATTACATGATAATATTAAAGAAGCATCAGAAGCTATTATTGCTATAAACATTACAAGCAGATTACAAAAAAGAATAGCACCTGTATTAACAATAGCAAAGAATTATTCAATACAATTTAATCAAAGACTACAACCTAGAGAATTGTCTAGTTCATATTTTAATATAACATCTGGAGGCGCAACTTACAAAGTGTCATTAGCAGATGTACCAGCAAGTTCAGTAGTTCCCCCATTATATAGTGGAACAGGAACAGTTAATGCAATTAAAACAGATGGAACAATAATAGAAGCAGTAGGAACTGTTGATTATGATTCCGGTACAATTACAATACCGTCTATGATAGTTACATCTTTATTTGATACAGAAACAAAATTAAGAATTAATGCAGTAACACAAAGAGATGTTAGAGATATTACAACACAAGCTCTAGTTAGAACATCAGACACTTCAACAGCAGCAGTGGTTGCTAAACCAAGTAGAAATGTTGTTTTAACCTTAGATGATAGTGTAACAAATTCTATTATTAATACAAAAGTAGGACTAAATATTTCAGCAACCCCTGAAGTCGAAGAGATCTAATGACAGATTATATTCCATCAAATTATAGATTTGTATCATCTATAACACTAACAGCCGGAGGAACAGGATATAATAATATCCCTACGGTTACTATTAGTGGTGGAGGAGGAACGGGAGCACAAGCTACTGCAACAGTATATAGTGGTTCAGTCACAACAATTACAGTTACAAATATTGGCTCAGGATATACATCTACACCTACTGTTACAATAACACCTGATGCTAGTGATACAACAGCAACAGGAGCAACAGCATCCGCTATTTTAGATGCTGCACAAGGCACAACTTTATCAGAAAAAAGAAATACTTCTTACAATGTTAGCAATCAAATACCTGAATGGGTAAGAGATGAAAGTCCTAACCTTGTTACATTTTTAGAAAAATATTATAATTTTATGGATACAGACGGCAACGCCGGTTCAGAAATTTTAAATTATTCTAATGATATAGATTATGCAGAAGAGAAATTTTTAGAAAAATGGCGTAAAGCATTAGTACATGATTTTCCTACTACTACACAAATAGATAAAAAGTTTTTCTACAAACGAGCTAAAGATGTATATGAATCTAAAGGTAGTAGACGAGCTATAGAACTATTTTTTAGATTAATGTATGGTGAAGAAGTTACAGTACAATATCCAGGACAATTTACACTCAAACCTTCAGACGGTGTCTACAATATAGAGCGTGCTCTTAAATTACAAGAGTCAGAACATGGTGGTGTAAGAGAACCATTAGAACTTACAGGTAGAAAAATTGATATTCGTTACTACGAAACAACGGGTTCAGTAACAATTTTAAAAACTCTTGGAGCAACAGTAAAAAGAGTAGAAAAGAATACATATCAAACAAACGGATTAACATTACAACGATTTGAATTAATTGTAGATTTTGATACAACCACAACAAATGTAACAGGTCCTGGAGCAGGAGCTACAGCAACTGCAGCAGTAAGTGGTGGTGGAGCAGTTACAGGATTTACAATATCAGATGCAGGTGGAGGTTATGAATCTGCACCAGCAGTAACAATATATCACGAATCAGGCACCGGCGCAGCAGGAACAGCAACAGTAGCTAATGGAGTAATAACAGGTATTACTTTAACAGCAGGTGGATCTGGTTATTCATCAGCCCCTACTGTAGAATTTGATACAGACCATCTTAAAACTTATGTTGTAGATGATGGTGCAGCAAATAACACAGCAGATATTTACGGATATCTTGTTAGAGTATTAACAAAAGTATCATATAAATCTTACTCTGGTTCAGCAGCAGATGCTGGATTTAAAGTAGGTCAAATTTATTTAATAAACGAAACAGGAGATGACGGTAGAGGATATGCAGTAACTGGTTATTTTGCCGAAGACTACACATTTAAAGGTGGAGCCAACGATGCTTATGTAAGAGTTACAGCTATAGACACAGCAGGCAAACCAACAGCATTTACAGTTATCAACCCTGGTTCAACATTCTTAAAAGCATCAACAGATATTCTACTTACATCTCCAAGAGGAGAACAAGTAACAGTTACTATTACAACAGGTTATTTATTTGAATATGAAGGCAAATGGAAAGATGATAGAGGTAAACTATCAGATGTAAATAGAGTTCAAGACAATAAAAGATATCAACCATATGCTTATATCATTAAATCTAATGTTGCACAAACAACATGGGATAGAAGTTTAAGAGACACAATTCATCCAGCAGGTATGGAAGTGTTTGGTGATCTTATTATTAAGAGTGAAATACTCTTTAACCCAGAATTTATAGTAGAAACCACAGGAACTATATTCTATAAATTTATAGCTACAGATATTGTATCTACTTCTGAGACAATAGCAAAACAATTTGCAAGTATTGAAACAGATTCAAGTACAGTATCAGAGTCTCACGCAATTTCATTCTCACAAGGAGCACACACCGAATTATTATCAGCCTCAGATCAAGGGAATCAACCTTATGTTGTTGATGGATATTGGAATGATAGTTCTGACGGCACAGTCGCAGATAACTATTGTTTAGGTGATGAGCAATTTGATTGGATAATGACTAAGGGACTAGCAGATTCTGCAACAACATCAGACAGTATAGCTACTGGTGCAAGTTACAATAGGGCATTTGCTGATAACCCTACTGTTTCAGAAACATTCCTCGTAGGACAAACTAGGGAATTCTCAGAATCAATAACAGCAGCACAAACTTTCGCAGTATTGGCATCAATTACGAAAACAGAAACAATTTCAGTAAGTGATTCTAATATATTAGAAAATAATAAAGCAGTTTCGGAAGGATTAAATGCTTCTGAAGCTCTAGACAGTATAAATACAAGTAAAGGAATAACTGATACAGGTAGTATCACAGAGTCCGTAGCACAAGCACTAAGTAAACCAGCAGTAGCTGATAGTGCAACGGCAACAGACGTAGGAATAGGATCAATGCAAGATTATGTAGATCCTACATACCTAAGTGAAGACTATGTTGGTATTGGTTGGAACATTACATAAACATAATTAGGAGATAACAATGTTTAAAATAGACGAAACTAAAGCTACAGGTAAGCTTACAGTTGAAATCAAAGACAAAGACGGCAAAGTCAAAGACACTAGGGAATTAACAAACCTAGTAGTAAGCGATGGCCTAGATTTCATAGCATCTAGAATGAAAGATGCTACAGCAACAGCTATGTCTCACATGGCTATTGGAACAGGTTCCACAGCAGCAGCTTCTGGAGACTCAGCTCTAGGAACTGAAGCAGCACGTCAAGCTCTTACAAGCACAACAGTTAATAACAACGCTGTTTCTTATGTTGCATCTTTTGCAGCAGGAACAGGTACTGGAGCTATTACAGAAGCAGGCGTTTTAAACGCAGCTTCAAGTGGTACACTACTATGTAGAACAGTATTTTCAGTAGTTAACAAAGGTGCAAGTGATTCAATGACAATTACTTGGACAATTACTATTTCTTAAGGGAAATAAATGGCATTAATACTTCGTAGATTAGGCAGAGTAGAATTAGCTCGTTCGTTCCATAGGGACATTAAAAACAATAACGACTATTTCCACTTTGCCGTTGGTAGGACAAGCGCATGGACAGATGATACTGTTCCAGAGTCTCCTATTGATTCAGATTCTTACATCTCAGAGTTTAGACGAAGTATGATGTTTACTCAAAGAATAGATTCATCGGATGTGTGTCTGCTTGCCAAGAGAAGAAATTGGACAAGTGGCACCGTCTATGATCAATATGATGATAACTATTCATCTACAATACAATCTAATTCTGGAGCAACAACATTAGCAGATGCAACATTCTTTGTTATAACAGACGAATTTAAAGTCTACAAATGTATTAGTAATAACTTTAATGGAACTTCAACAGTTAAACCTACAAGTACAGGAACATCTGTATTTGAATTATCAGACAAATATAATTGGAAATTCATGTTCCAAATCTCAGCATCAGATCAAACAAAATTTTTAGATGCAGAATATATTCCTGTTAGAAAATTAACAGGCAATCCACTTCACGATGTTACAGGAGAAGTAGACAGCATTACAATAGACGCTGGAGGCTCTGGTTATACATCAGCACCAACAGTAGTTATATCAGGTGATGGAGATGGTTTAGCAACAGGTACTGCCTCAGTAAGTGGTGGAGCGGTTACAGGTGTTACAATTAATACATCAGGTTCTGGATTTAGTTTTGCTTTTGTAACATTCACAGGTGGTGGAGGTTCAGGAGCAACAGGAACAATTAATTTAGGAGATGCAGACTCACTTCCAGCATTACAAAGTGCTGTAGAAGGAGCAGCTATATCAGGAACATTAGATAAAGTTATTGTAACTAATGCGGGTAAAGACTACGCACAAGGAGATGTTCAAATATCAGTAACAGGAGATGGCTCTGGAGCAGAAGCTTCTGCTTATGTTAACGCAGCAACAGGAGCATTAACAGAGATAAGAGTTACAAATCCAGGCACAGGATATTCATACGCAAACATAGTTATTACAAATACATCGGCACCAGGAACAAACGCAGCAGGAAGAGCTATCATTTCTCCTCAAGGCGGACATGGTTCTAATGCAGTTAGAGAATTATTTGCACACAATTTAGGAATTACAGTAAGTTTCTCAGATAACGACAATAGAGATTTAATATTAGGCAACGACTTTAGACAGATTGGTTTAATTAAAAACATTACTAATCCAAGTGATGTTGTCTATACAACGAACACAGCTACTGCATGTTACATTATAAATGTAGCATCAGGACAAACAGGCAATTACGCAGCAGACGACGAAATTATAACAGATGATGGAGGTAAATTTAAAGTCATACAAATAGACGAAACAAATAGAAATATTTACATGACATCAGAAATTCCTCTCATAACAGATTCATCAACATTAACAAATTCTACTCAAAGTATCAGCAGTCTGAGTATAAATAGTTTTACAGCGCCGGAAGTTAAGAACTCTTCAGGTGAAATTATATATTTAGATAACAGATCGCCAATCATAAGATCGGCAGACCAAGTAGAACAAGTAAAGGCATTAATTAGGTTTTAACAAATGGCACTAAATTTAAACGCATCACCATACTACGACGATTTTAGCGATAGTAAAAACTTCCACAGGGTTTTATTTAAACCAGGTGTAGCCGTACAAGCAAGAGAACTTACACAATTACAAACACTATTACAAGATCAAATGACAAAAGGTTTTGGTTTTGTTTTACAAGAAGGAGCTGTTGTTAGTGGTTGCTCAGAAACACAATTAGTTAGAGATTGGGTAAAAATATTTGATACAGATAACTCCTCGGTTGCTGTTGATAACAATACACTATCTAATTATGTTGGAGATACATTAACAGGAGGAACCAGTGGACTAACAGCAACGCTAACAAATGTTGCAACAGGTACACAAGCCGCTTCTCCTGATCTTAAAAAATTATATTTTAATTATACAAATGGAAGTGCTACATATACTAGTTTTCAAGAGTCAGAAGTTCTAACAGTTACTTCAACAGACTCTGGTAGAAATGGAGATACTTTTGTTGTATATACAGGAACATCAGCAACTAGCCCTAAAGATAATTATTCAGGACAAACTGTAGAATATGTTTTAGATCCTGGTATTATATATGCTCGTGGTAATTTTATTAAAACAACTAAAATTAGAACCTTAGCAAATAGATATACAGAACTAGCAAATGCAGAAATAGGTTTTGTAGTAACAGAAGCAACAGTAGGCTCAGCAACAGACACAACTTTACTAGATCCAGCACAGGGCTCATTTAACTACAACGCACCTGGAGCAGACAGACTACAATTTACAGTAACATTAGCTTCTTATGAAGACACAGACACAAAACCAGAAAATTTCTATCTTTATGTTAAACATGAAAATGGAGGAGCTATTAGATCTAGAACAAAAGATAATCCATTATCAGGTATAGGACAAGTTATAGCAAATAGAACTTATGACGAGTCAGGAAATTATACAGTCAAAGGAAATAAAATAGATCTTAGAGAACATTTACAAAACGCAACAAATACAAACGGTGGTGTATTTACAAGTGCTAAAGGTGGTTTATCCTCAGCTCTTGTTTTAGGTGTTGAGCCTGGTATAAGTTATGTAGGCGGATTTAAAAGAGAACTACAATCAACAAAAAGAATTAACATACAAAAACCAAATGATTTTGTAACAAGAGAATCTATTCCTATTTCAACATCTTTTGGTAACTACATTAACATAACTGTAGCCTCAGGTATATGGGATATAGATGGTGGCGGTTCCATAGATTTATATGACACAGTACAAAACGGAGCAGCCTCAGCAGCAGGGACAAAAATAGGAACAGCAAAAGCTAGACATATAGTTTATTCTAGTGGCACACCAGGAGCTACAGCAGCACAATACAAACTTTATATTTACGATATACAAATGATAGGAAGTGATTTCCAATCTGTTAAAGGTGTTAGATATGAAAATACAGCAGCAGATGGTATTGGTGATCTTGTATTAGAAAGTAGCGTAGCAGTATTAAAAGAAACAAAACAAAATAAATTATTGTTTGCAATGCCAAACAATAACATTAAGACATTAGCATCTGACACAGGTAACACATACGATCATACTTTCCAATACACAAAAGAATATGATGTATCATTAGATGCAAGTGCAGGTAATGTTACAATAACCACAACGGGAGATGAGACATTCCCGTATGATACTACAGGCACAGAACTAACAGACACAATTAAAAAAGCTAATATTATAGTTATATCAAAAGATGGATATGGACAAAATAGTGCAACAATAGCAGCAGGGCAATTTATAGATTTAACAGCAGGAACATCTTCAGTTACTTGTGCTTCAGCTACTTCAATGACAATAGATTTAGGCGGAGCAATAGACATAACAGCAGCAGGTACTTCATTAGATGTTAGAGTTTATGTAAATGTTTTAAAAACAGACGCATCTCCTGTAGCAAAAGCACTTGTTAAAGATAGACTTATAAAAATAGACACAAGCTCACATGTAAATTCAACAACTGGAATTTATAACTTAGGACTTTGTGATGGTTACGAATTGCAATCAGTAACAGCAGGCACCAATTCAGACTATACAACAGGACAAGTAGATTACACAGATCAATTTAGATTTATTAATGGACAACAAGATAACTTCGTAGGGCAGGCAAAGATAGCATTAAAGAGTACAAGTACATTAAATGTAACCACAAACAAATATATTGTCGTTAAGGTTTCTCACTTTACACAAACAATATCTTCAGCAACATTCAATTGTGTAGATAGTTATCCAGTAGATGACTCTACAAGTCCAGCAGCTAACACAATTAGAACAGAAAATATTCCAATTTATAGATCTAATATTCATGGAGATTTCGATTTAAGAAATACAATTGATTTTAGACCTAGGGTAGTAGACACAGCAACATCAACATCAACATTGGGTAGTGCATCTGTAAATCCTTCAACCAACGAAACTATTGACAGACCAGGTAATGGTTTAACTAATCCGGTACCAGTAAAAACATTTACAACAGATTACAACTATTACAGAGGTAAAAATATACGAATTGTTTTAGATAACGATGGAGCATTTAGAGTTATAGAAGGAGCATACTCAGACGATCCTACTTATCCAGCAGAGCCAGAAAAATGTATGACATTGGCAACAGCAGAATTAAAACCACATCCAAGTTTATCTCCTGTAGAAGCTAAAAGAGTAGGTAGGCCAGATCTAGGTTGTACTATACAACAAGTGGCACAGAAACGCTTTACAATGAAAGACATTGGTGTATTAGAACAACGAATTAAAAACTTAGAATATTACGCATCATTAAATTTATTAGAAAACTTTGCTAAAGATCAAACTATTGTAAACGCTAATGGTGTTGATAGATTTAAAAACGGAATCTTAGTAGACGGATTTACAGGACATAATGTAGGAGCAGTATTAGATCCAGATTATCATATTGCTATAGATCCTAAATTAAAACACGCTAGGCCTTTCTTTAAAATGGAAAGTATTCCTTTAGATGTTCATTCAGATATAGGAAATAACGCAGCTACATCAACACTATCAAGAACAGGTTCTTTTATTACAGTACCTTATAATACACAATTATATAGAGCACAACCTAACGCTTCTCAAACTATTAACTTAGCAGAAGAATTAACATTCCATTATAGTGGTAACATGTCATTGACACCAGATGTAGATAACTTTGTTGCTACAGATGTTCAACCAGCAGTTACTAAAAACTTTGATGGTAACTATGATGCATGGGAAAATATGTCCAATGCTTGGGGAACGCAATGGGGTTCATGGGAAGATGTAGGTGCAGCACAAGTTACCAGCAATACGCAGTCGTTACAAACAGTAGGAACAAATAATTCTGGAACAGGAACAAGTAATGCCTCATTGTTTACAACCACAACAACACAACAAAATCAAACAAGACAAGGTGTTTCAATAGATATTAGTGCTACTACAGAGTCTCAAAGTTTAGGTGAAAAGGTAATTGATATATCTTTTGCACCGTTTATGAGATCTAGATTAGTAGAGTTTACAGCTTGGAGATTAAAACCAGGAACAGTAGTATATCCTTTCTTCGATGGAGAAGATGTATCAGCACATTGTTTACAAATAGGAAGCGATGGTTTGGCTGGAGCTTATGGTGGCGCATTAACAACAAATTCAGATGGTAGAATACTTGGTAGATTTAGAATACCTACAGGACAATTTAAAACAGGTGTTAAGGTATTTAAATTAACTGATAGTTCTACAAATGGTAAAGATGGAAAAACATCCGTTGTAGCAAATTACGAGTCAGCAGGTTTAAGACAAAAAACACAGGACACAATATTAGCTCTTAAGACAGCCAATGTTGCTTCAAATGATTTTAGTGAAGATAGAGTAAATACAGATACAAGTATTGAAGTTTCAATTGGAGCAGGAACACCTTTGCCAGCACCACCTGCACCTGTTATTAATAACATCACAAATATTACAAACAATACAACGGTAGTAGAAACACCACCAGCATCTACAGAAGTATCTACTTCAGTTACTACAGCTACAGCAGCAACAACAGCTACAACAGATAACTCGGCAGCAGCTACAACAACAGGTACTACCTCAGGTGGAAACCCAGAACCGGACACAGGGACAGTAATTGACGTGGTTGCAGAGGTACCAGCGGAAGGCGACAACCCTATTGAACAACAAGTTATTAATGTAGTTAACCCTATGGGTATGAATATAGATTTAACAGCAATTAGAAGAGCAGTTGGTAGATTTGGAATACGAATGGGAAGAGGTGGCGATCCATTAGCTCAAACATTTAAAGTTGAACAAGCAGATGGTGGTATATTTGTTACAGACGTCCAGCTATATTTTAAAAACAAACCAGCATCGGGTAACAATGGTGTTACATTAGAAATTAGAGAAGTTATTAATGGTGTACCTGGACCTAAAGTAGTTCCAGGAGGCGTACTACATAAAGCTAGAACAACTATAAATGTATCAACAACAACAGATGGAGTTACATCTTTTTTACCGACAATATTTGCATTCCGTAATCCTGTTTATTTAAAGAACGAAACAGAGTATTGCTTTGTTCCTAAACCAGAGAATGATGACACAGGATATGATCTTTGGATTTCAGAGTTAGGCGAAAATCAATTTGGTACAACAAATAGAATAGATAAACAACCAGCAGCAGGTATGTTGTTTACATCGGCTAATGATAGATCTTGGACTCCTCATCAAAATAAAGATATAATGTTTAACATTAGACGAGCAGTATTCAAAACAAATACAAAATACTCTGGAACAGTAGTAAACAAAAAAATAGATTGGATGAATCTAACTTGGCCAGCAGCAGGTAGTTTAGATACAGCACAGAAATTTAATCCAGGGGATTATATTGTAGGACATACACCAGCAATTACAGCAGGTGGAGCAGGATATAGTGGTGCACCAACTGTTACAGTAGCTAGAGGCTCAGGCGATACAACAGGAACAGGACTAGCAATAACAGCAACAGTCTCAGGTGGAGCAGTAACAGCATTAACAGTTACCAATCCTGGACATAGTTATACAGCGAACCCTACTATTACAATAGCAAACACAGGTTCAACACAAGCAACAGGAACAGTAACACTTAATAAAGGTGTTGTAGATAACTGGAACGACTTAGACAAACAAAGTTTAACTAGATTAACAGGTGGCAAATTTACAACAGGAATGCTTGTAGGCTCATCAGATGGTTATGGCGAAATAGCATCGTTTACAGATAAGAAAATTAATGAATTAGCATTAAGTTTCGCTACACTACAACCAGGCACAGGAACAACAATCAAAGCAGAGTCGGCACTTACAACAACAGGAGCAGCAAGCGCTAATTCAGCTACTTTTGTTCCAGTTAATTTGAATTCTACAAACAGTTTAGCAGCAGAAAAAACTGTTTACAGTAATAGCAATGAACAAACTACATACTCAGATACAAGAACAGGAAGACTTAAAGTTACATTAAGCACACCTTCTAATAATATATCTCCTGTAATTGATTTAGAACAATCAGAGTTCCTAGCAGTATGTAATGATATTAATAACGATTCAACAAACGAAACAGGTAGAACAGGAGGTAACGCACTGTCTAAGTATATAACAAGACGAGTTATATTAGAAGAAGGACAGGATGCTGAGGATCTACAAGTTTGGTTAGACGCAGCTATACCTACACAGAGTTCATTGAAAGTGTATGGTAAGTTTCAGAACGCAGCAGATCCAGGCAACTTCCAAGAAGATTTAAATTGGACAGAACTTACATCTAACTCAACACCATCAGAAACAACAGAAGACTTTGCAGAATACAGCTTTAGTATTCCAGCAAAATCAGGTGGAGTAGGAACAAATGGAACTGGAGAATTAGAGTATGATGTTAGTGTTGTAGCAAGTATAGCAGTAGGCGGAAGTATGTCTAGTTATACAAGTGCACCAACAGTAACAATTACTGGAGGCGGTGGATTTGGAGCTACAGCAACTGCCACAGTTTCAGGTGGAGTAGTAACAGCAATTACAGTTACAAATCCAGGAAGAAATTACAGTTCAACACCAACAGTCACTATAACAGGCGGTGGCGGAACAGGTGCTACGGGAACAGCAACAACAGGCACCGTAACATATACAGGCTATAAAACATTTGCTGTTAAGGTTGTACCTTTAAGTACAAGCACAGTTCATGTTCCTAAGTTTAAAGACTTAAGAGCTATAGCATTACAGGTTTAAGATGAGTGAGTTTAAAAAAGACATTATAAATATTGACGGGGATAGAAACTTAGTAAGGGATAAGAATTCTAAAGCTTTATTAAGTAGAAATCATGAGGGTTTAAAGGCATATAAAATTCAAAGAAATAGAAATAATAAAATTCTAGAGTATGAAAATGATATAAATACTTTAAAGAAAGACGTAACCGAAATTCGTACAGCATTAGAAACTTTGGTTAACAAATTAACATAGGCAGGAATTAAATGGCAACTATTACACTAAGATCAGCAAAAGGAAGTCCGCTTACCAACAACGAGGTAGACGCTAACTTCTCTAATCTTAATACAGCCAAATATGAAGCAAATGACAATATATCTGTCGGAACTATCGCAGGTAGCACACTTACCCTAACAGGGAATGCTACATTCCAGGGAACGACAACATTAAGTGCTTCAGCGGCAGTATCGGGTGCAGGTTCAACACAAGGAGCGGCAACAGCGCTGACAGCCTCGTATAACATTGTAACCACAGCTACAGCAGGATCGGCAGAAGGAGTTAAACTTCCAGATACTGCAGCAGGATTAGAAACTTTTATATTAAACGACACAGCAGTATCTATTAAGATATATCCTAGTACAGGAGAATCTATCGATGGCGGTTCAGCAAATGCAAGTGTTTCGTTAGCAGCAGGGCATTCACTTAAATTAGTGGGTGTATCATCAACAAAATGGAACAGGCTAAGCCCTGTAATCATTTACAACTCTTCAGGGACACGAGTAAACTAAAATGAGACCTCTAAAAATCAAAGCATCATCTTACCCTGTTAGTTCTTCAAACTTCGAAGGTTTGCAAGAAATGACAGATACTGAAATAGAACAATATTATAGTGCAACATTATTAAAAGACTTTTCAGACAATACAGATGGTACTGGTACTGGAGAACTTAATGTTACAACAGACGGCTCAGGAGCAGGAACTACAATTGGTACTGTTACAGATACAAAGAGAAATGACGCTGTAGGAACTCACCCAACAGCAGGCGCTACAACTAATGTTAATGTATATACGGCAAAACAAGTTAACGGAGCAGCATCAGAAAGTATTACAAATAGACCTTTAGGATATGAGTCCTCAGGTACAATAGGAATACATGAGTTTACAGATGCAGAACTTGATACAGATATTTTAGATAAAGTTTTAGGCGACTTAGTAGCACAAGGAAACTATGTTACAGGTCAATATAGTTTAGCAGCAAGTGCACCAGCAGGTGGCACATGGACTTCTAGATATACAATAGTAGATACTCAGGTAGACGAAACAAAACAAACTATGTATATTTGGCAAAAAACAGCAGCAACAACAGCAGCAGTAGACAATTACAAACCATGTAAATTAGATGGTACATCAGTTAAAGAAATGTCAGTAGCTGAAATAGAACAAATTGTTCCTAACATGAGAAACAGAATTACAGATTCAACAATCGGAACATACGCACTACAATCAGGAGCCCCAGCATCAGGTACTTGGGTACAACAAGGCGACGCAGGTGGGTTTACAGACACAAGACATGAAGTAGGTTCACAAACTTATGAAGGTAACTATTCAGGCAACTATACAGGCGGTTACACAGGAGCTAAAACTTATGCAGGCTCTTATTCAGGTGACTATACTGGAGCTTATACAGGCAACTATGTAGGAACATCAGGATATGCAGGTAACTATACAGGAGATTATTCCGGAACTTACGCAGCAGACTATGATGGTTATGCTGGTACAGCATACGCAGGAGATTACGCAGGCACATATACAGGTTATTATGTAGGTGCTAAAACATATACTGGTTATTACTCAGGAGATTATGCCGGAACTTACGCAGGCGACTATGTAGGAACCTCAGCATACTCAGGTACATATACAGGTACATATACTGGTTACTTTGCCGGCGACACAGTACTCACATCAGAAGAAACAGTCAGTACGGTAAAACTGTGGCTTAAGACAGCAGCATAACAGTATAAATACTTTTACATTATGGAGATATTATGGCTAAAAAGAAGGCTAAACCTGCAAAGGTAAAAATTGGTGACAAAGAATATACAGTAGAAACTGTTGACGAAGAAACCAAAACAAAACCTAAACCTAAATATGTATATCCTTATTGGTCTAATAAGGAAACCAAACATCTTATCGTTACACTAGAATATCCTAATGGAACTAAAGCTACAGCATCTGTTCAAGATATGGACGGAAACAATGCAGACTACAAAGCAATATTAGAAGAATTTGGCGAAGAACAAATTGACGCTAATACAGCAGAAGGCGTACAAAGAAGAGACGACCAAATTAAAAAACGCTTACAACGAAAAGAGTCTGAAAAAATTAGAGCAAAACAAGAAATGTTATTCGGTGCTAAACTAGAAGCATTTGAAATTACAGCAGTTAAAGAATCCAACAATACAAATCTAAAAAGACTTATTCGTAAAGCAAAAACTCCTATGGAAGTAAATGCTTATACAACTATATTATTAATGGAGTCAATGGATGAAGGAAACTAATTTTCCAGATAATGGCTTTGTAATTGTAGCATCCAAACACCAAAGATTTTATAAAGCAGCAGTCGATTGTGCAGAGTCAGTAAAACTTTTCTGGCCTGAAGCACACATTACAATCTTTGTAGACCATGAAGAATGGATTAAACCTACAGACTATAATCATGCAGATCATATAGTACATTGGGAAGTCCCTAATCATATTAGAGCTAAACTTTGGTCTTTAGGACAAACACCCTATAAAGGAATAACTTGTTATCTAGATGCCGACATGACATGTCAACATGAAGATGTAGAAAATATATTTGAACAATTACCTGAAGATCTAGATTTGTTGTTTACAAAAATAAGACCATACAATGCTAAAGTAACAAAACTATCTAATACAGAAGAGATGACAATGCACTGTGGAATGTTTTTATATAGAAACAAACCTAAGGTAATTGAACTAATGAACTCTTGGTATGGAGAATACTTAAAACAAAATGAAAGAAAAGATAGTAGCTGGGTTAATGACATAGGCGATTATCCAGATGATGTAAGAAAGTGGGATACATTTACAATGTGGAAACTTCTTACATATTCAGATCACGGTGTTTTTTGGGATGAAAGTTTACATATAAGATGGAATTTTATTAATGGCCATAGCTATGATGAGCTAGAAGATGAAGAAATTGTTTTCTGGCATTATACAATACCTTCACATGAAATATATTTAAAGAAGAAAAAAATATGATATGGAGTGATATATCAGATGAATTGATGGATATACTAACACCATACTCAGATTGGTTCTTTCAACAAGACTTGACTTCATTAAATAAATTAGCAAAAGATAATTCTAAAAATACAGACACAATGGACAATGGTTGTTCAACAGAATATTTACATAAAGTGGTTGAAGCAGATGGACGCCATGAAGGTTATCCAGAAATATCATATAGTTATGATTTAAAAAGAGGCAATTTGCCTGGTGAATTCCAAGAGAAGTATCAAAACTTATCTACGGAATTATGTACATGGTTAGGTGCTCGCAATGAGGCAGTCCATGTTTATTATCCTATTAACGGTTTCATGAGTTGGCACAACAACTGGAACGCTCCAGGATACAACATATTATTATCATATACAAAAAATGGTGGAGGGTTCTTTAAATACAGAGATCCCAAAACCCATGAAGTAATCGAGATGTTGGATACACCAGGCTGGTCTTGTAAGGTAGGTTACTATGGCAGGGGTAGAGAGCCCGATAAAGTCTACTATCATACTGCTGGAACACACGAACCACGCCTTACATTAGGGTTTGT